>ERZ827104.3626-NODE-3626-length-10659-cov-3.122407_pt1 | contig 10659 bp, 4 predicted proteins | sample MGYA00519781_ERZ827104 | MGnify/ENA primary metagenome ERZ827104 (study PRJEB31778, sample SAMEA3449257) | human gut metagenome | biome: human gut; feature: human-associated habitat; material: faeces | place: United Kingdom | collected 2010/2012 ... | reverse complement strand
CATTATACAGGAAACGATGTATGCACACCGTTCACCGGACTTCCCGACAGCACAACCGATTGGAAAAACAACAACTTTACAATAGATAATATACGCCTTTATCAGAACTCGGACGGAGTTTTGCAGAATTAAGGCAAGGTCATAATCCGGCAACGGGCAACAAACGGCAATTTTGCTGCTTGCTGCATAAAAAATAAACGGAGGTTATAAAAATGTCAAAAGCAAATTTTTATGAGTTTTTAATTCCTCGAGGGCGATTATTCAAAAAAGGATTGGCAGTATTTTCTTCGGCTGCAATAGCCTTGACGGCTCTTTGCGGGTCGCTGTCGTTAGCTGCCGAAGACGAAACGGCACCTGCCGCACAAACTGTGGAATTTGCCGAGGAAACCGTTTTGTTTGAAAGTAATTACGACACCGTAACTGACTATTCTTCATACAGAGGCGACTATTGGGTCGGTTGGGGCAGAGAACTTGCCGGAAATGCATTTCCGCAAAATGTTGAAGGCAACGGCTATATTGCATATACACAGAATAATATGCATTTAGGCGTTATACGTCTCGGTCACAGATTTAAAAATAATTCTTTAACTGATTATAATTGTATTAGGGCAGAAAAAGGAAAAATATATACCGTTGAATTTGATATGAAGGTGTATGCAAGTGCAGTTGCAATAGGGAGAGATTTATTAAGCGATGGCTGGCCTTTAGGTAATGATGTTAAAATCGGAATTGCGGTAGGCAATGCAACAAAAGGAATAAGTGATGTTTCATATGCTAATTATTGCAAATCGGATTATACATCATATACTGAAGAATTTGAAACAATAAAAGCAAAAAGCAATCCTGACAGTAAGGAGTGGGAAGGAAACGATAACGGCTGGGTACACAGAAAATGGTCATTTACGGTACCGCAAGACTGTGATTTAAGCAATAATGACGCATTGCAGTTGTTTATAGCATTTGGCTCGCGCTGTGAAATTCATTTTGATAATATCAAGGTTACATCAGCCGGGAAATACACCGGCACGGTTTTGGCTGAAGAGGACTATTCAAAGGCTGATATAAATGCTGAAAAGAAAAGCCGAGTGTTTACGGCCTTTAGTAGTGATATGTATCCTGATATTGACCCTGCCGATAGCACAAACAGGGTAATGCAGTGCATAAAATCAACCGCCAATTATTCATATCTGTATCTCGGGGCGGATTACCGCAGCGGCAGAGATCAAGTGGAAAAAGAGTTGATAACTGCCGAGGCCGGCGATAAGTACCGCATAGAATTTAAATACAAGCTTACCAAGGGCGCAGGTACAGCTGCACCGAGCTTTTTTGACCTCGGAATTTGTACAGTGACATCAAATAAATGCGAAACAGGTCTGGATCAGTGGGGTAATAACAAGAATTACGGCAATGCGGTTACATTTGTAACAAAGGACGATGCCGCCGTTACAGACGGATGGCAGACCTATAAAACGGTCTATACCGTGTCCTCGGTTACGAATACATCCGACAATGAACCGATGGATAAGCTGGCTCTTTTCTGTAAAATAGAAAATAACTATTATAACATTTATTTCGACGATGTGTCGGTTATAAAAATCTCTTCCGAAAAAGCTGTCATTTCTTCGGACAGCGTTATTTATGATACCGAATTTGCCGATGCATTTGTACGTAGCGACAGAAGCCAGTCGGACGCTTTCGGCGACGCATATCCCGTTGTCGATCCTTTGGATTCAAATGATAATGCCGTTCTTTATAACGGCAGTTGGTACAACAACGGAACAATATTTATAGGTTCAAAGATGACTAGCGCACAAGAAGCGCAGCAGTCTGCGATTTCCGCAAAAGCGGGCGGCGTTTATAATGTCAGATTTGATTATTATGTAACGGGTACATTGCAAGAGAATACGCCGCTTAAAATCGGAGTTTGCGCACGAAGTGCAAGCGGTAACGCAGGAGATAACCGTTACAAGTATTCATTTAAGCAAGAGCTTACGGCCGTTAACGGCGGCACAGCGTTTGATATGACCGATTATAAAACCGTTTCTGCCCGCGTTGAAATTCCTGAGGGAACCGACTTTTCGGTGTACGGCGATAAACTTGCGTTATATATGACAGGTCAGGGCGTTAACGTTTATATCGACAATCTTACCGTTACCGAGCTTGCTCCCGTATCCGTAAGGTTTGTTGTCAACGGCAAATCCGAATATAAGGTATTCGGCGGAAACAATATTTCTTACTCTGCGGCAGAAGGCAATAGTATGCTTTGGTATACGGATTCCGCAAAGACCAAAACTTTCGGTTTTGATTTTTACGATAACGGCGGCAAGCTTGATAATTTCACCGTTTACGGCGAAGAAGTGAAATCCGATATTCCGCTTATAAAGGGCGATGTAAACTGCGACGGTATTTTCTCATCGAACGATATGGTTTTTATTAGAAAGGCGCTTTTGGGTGTTGAAACCGCAGCTTCGGATTATCATGCAGACGCAAATTCCGATAGCGCAATTGATATTCGTGATCTTGTAAAGATTAAAAAATCAATGAGCTTACTGCCTGAGGATTACAAAATCAACGGAAATGCAATTTCAAATTACACTATTGTTTATGCCGAAAAATTAAGCGATGATGTTGCCGAGAATACAAACATTCTTGCGTATGTTAACGGATTGGCTGAGCTTGCAAAAATAACAGCAAATTCTGACAGCACAGCCGTAGCCGATTACGAAATTATAATCGGCAATGCAAACCGCGATGGTGTTAAGACAGATTTATCGGCAAATGCTTATATAATCAAAGCAGAGGGCAACAAGCTCTATGTTAACGGTGGAAGCGCAAATGCGCTTATAGCGGCAATAAAAACCCTTGAAGGGCACATTGGCACGGGCAAAGAAATCAGCGATACATATTTTGTTGATTTCGAGTACAGTGGCGGAGATTTCTCCGCCACCTTGGCTCTTGCTTTCAGCGAGGATTTTTCGTACGATTTTACAGGTGCAATAAATAATAATGCCTCTCCATACAAAAGCGATTGGACACAAACCTATTTTACGGATTTAGACAATACCACAACAAGCGTTAAAAACGGCTCTCTTATCCTGAAAGGCGAAAGCTATACGGACGAAAACGGAGAAACTGCTTACCGCGGCGGTGAGATTAATACAAAAGAATATTACAGCTACGGCTATTATGAGATAAAGGCAAAGGTAAACAGCAGCACCGGTATATGCCCCGCATTTTGGCTTTGCGGTTCAAGAGATTCCGCAAGCAAAATCGAGTATGAAATTGATGTTTTCGAGTGTTTCGGGAAAACGCCTGATATTATAAAAGGCACATTGTTAGCACATAATTATCCCAACGGCTCAACAGACGGCAAGGAAAGCAGCGAACATAATTTTATTTACAACAGACTTTCGGGCGACCTTGCTCCGATAAATAATTATACGGATAATTTCAACAATACTTTTTTCAAAGGCGATTGGGGAAATGATTTTCATACATACGGACTTGATTTGAAACCCGATTCAATAACATGGTATATAGACGGTAAAGCAGTGTTGACAGCAAAGCCGTCGGAAGTTTGCGGCGGAAAATATATTTTTAACGAGCCTATGCGCGTAAGACTTACTTGCTATGCGGGTCGTGATGTTAATTCACCGATGACCGGTCTGCCTGATGAAACGACCGACTGGGAAAACGGAAATTCTTTGGTGGTAGATTATTTGAAAATTTATCAGTACAAATATTAAAAGGAAATAATTATGATAGATATTTTAAGGAAACCCGATGATGTGAAAATTTTATGCGAAGAAACAGAGCATAAAGACGCATCTGTTAAATTTGAAATGAACAGCAGGAAACTGCTTGTATATATAACAGCGAATACGGATAAGCCGAAATATATTTGTCTACGCTGGAATTACCGCACCGAAAAACCGACCGAGATTATGGGCGATAAATGGGAACGCTCATACGGGGATATGGAGTGGCATTCTTTAAACGGTGAAATTTTTATGCCGTGGTATTTTCTTGCAAACTCAGATAGCGAAACCACGGGCTGCGGCGTTATGACCGGGGGAAACGGCTTTGTAAGCTTTCAATGTGACGCTTCAGGCTGCACGGCATGGCTTGATGTGCGAAGCGGCGGCAGAGGTGTGGAGTTAGGTGGACGAACCTTGTTGGCAGCAACCTTTGTTTGCGAGCATTACAGCGATGTATCGGCATTTGAAGCGGCAAAGAGATTTTGCAGGGTTATGTGCGAAAAACCTATTTTGCCTGAAAAGCCTGTTTACGGTAGCAATAACTGGTATTACGCTTACGGCAAGAGCAGCCGAGAGGAAATTCTTAAAGACGCCGATATAATAGCCGAGCTTGCAGGCAAGAACGATAATAAGCCGTTCATGGTGATAGACGACGGTTGGGAGATTAACCCGGTAGCCGGTCCGTGGAGACCGAACGACAGATACGGCGATATGGCTGATATTGCCGACGAATTTAAGAAACGCGGAGTTCGCCCGGGTATATGGTTCAGACCTCTGCACGACAAAGAGGCGGAGGAACAGCACCCCGAGTGGAGAATCAAAAAGGTTAAAAATGACAGCGGCGACCCGAATTTCAAAAAGACCGACGAAGGATGGCTCGGCTATTTGGATCCCACAGTGCCCGAGGTTAAAGAATATTTACGCAATACAGTAAGGCAAATTAAAAAATGGGGCTTTGAGCTTATAAAGCACGATTTTTCAACCTTTGATATGTTCGGTCTTTTCGGCAGTTCACTTAACGGAAAAATAACAATAAACGATGAGTGGTCGTTTTCGGACAGAAGCAAAACAAATGCGGAAATCGTTCTTGACTTTTATCGTCTTATTCGCGAAGAAGCGGGGGATATAATTATTATCGGCTGTAATACCGTTTCGCATTTATCTGCTGGTCTTGTGGAAATTTACAGAATCGGCGACGACACGAGCGGTTGCGAGTGGAGCAGAACAAGAGCTTACGGCGTTAATACATTGGCTTTCAGACTTTGCCAAAACGACGCATTTTACAAAGTGGACGCTGATTGCGTGGGCATTATAAAAGATAAAATCGATTGGAAATTAAACCGCCAGTGGCTTGATCTACTTGCAAAAAGCGGAAGCCCGTTGTTTGTATCCGTTCAACCCGAGGCATTGACCGATAAAATGACTGACGATTTAAAAATGGCGTTTGCTGAAAATTCCGTTCAGACAGACTCGGCAGAGCCTATGGACTGGATGTATAACAACCAACCGCAAAAATGGAAAATAAACGGTGAGGAAAAGGAATATGATTTTGTGATGGATTCCTATCCAGAACTGTTGAATGCAAAAATTCAGCCTTATTAAGGCAAAAATAAGGACGAGGTGTTTCAAATGTTAGATTTTAGCAAAATGAGATTAGTTTTTGAGGAAGATTTTGATGTTGAACTTAAAGAGGGCAATTGGGCAAACAGCGTTTATACGGAGCATTTCTATCCCGAAACAATCAAATTCGGCGTTGGCAAAGACCTTGACGGAAATGAATGCGATAAGCCTTCTGCTTTGGTAGATACAAATATCAGCGCTAAGGACAGTAAACTGATTTTAACCGCAAAGGGCGGCGACAGCGATGTTTATACAGGTTCTGAACTTAGAACAAAAGAATATTTTAATTACGGATATTTTGAAATAAAAGCCAAAATCAACACAAGTAAAGGTATTTGTCCTGCATTTTGGCTGCTCGGCAGCCGTGACAGTAAAAGCAAAATAGAATATGAAATAGATATATTTGAGTGTTTCGGAAGAATGCAAAATATTATAAAAAACACATTGCTGGCTCATAATTATCCTTACGGTTCAAAGGGCGGTAATCAAGGCTCCGAGCATAGATTTATATATAAGCGGCTTGAAGAAGAACCGTTCCCGGAAAAGGATATGGTAAAAACATTTGCGGATAATTTCAACTATACATTTTTCAAGGGCAACTGGGGCGAGGAATTCCATACATTCGGTCTTGATTGGAAACCCGATTCAATAACATGGTATATAGACGGCAAGCCCATGCTTACCTCAAACCCATCAGAGGTGTTTGACGGAAAGTATATTTATGATGAGCCTATGTTTGTAATACTTACCTGCTACTCCGGCAGGGATGTGTGTTCCCCGATGACAGGCTTTCCCGATGAAACTACCGATTGGAAAAACGGAAATCACATAGAGATTGATTATCTTAAGGTATGGCAGTATTAAGTTGAAATAACGGTATCTGATTTTGAGGTATAAGGGATTTTTATGAAAGAAAAAATATTTTCGGCAGACTATCTTTGCACATGGGCACTCCAGTCGATTGCCTGCGCTGAGCAAGGAAAGCCTAAAGACAACGGTAAAATATCATTTGTCGGCGATCAGGGGGCGTCAACTACCCGCGAGGCGATAACCGAGCATACCGTTTTCGGCGAGGACGGATGGATAAATTTATATCCTGAAGACAGGCAGGATCTGTATTTCCTTTTGGATGACGGTTGGGATGTTGAGTATCTGAATGACTACAGCAAGGAAATGTACAAATTCGGCTCGCACGATGTAAACGAGAAAAAGTTTCCCTCTTTTAAGGGCACTCCCGCGGAAAAGTTGAAGCAGTTTGTGGAACGCGTTAAAGCAGCAGGCTGGAAAGGGCTTGGAATCTGGCTGCCTATGCAGGCATACGGCGAGGATCTGTATTTAAAATCCGTTGCCGAAACAAAGGATTATTGGGTCGAAGTGCTTGAACGCTCGAAATATGCGGGTGTTTCTTATTGGAAGGTCGATTGGGGAAAAAGGGCATATAACACGGTAGACAGGGGAGAGCTTTCCAAAATAACGAAAGAGGTTTACCCCGAGCTTATTATCGAACACGGTATATGCTGCGACGGCGTCAATGATAAAAAGGGCGGCGGAAGATATGCAGGCGATGAATCGTATAACAGGGGTATGGCATATATTAAATACCCCGATATATTAAGAACATATGATGTAAGTCCTCTTGCAATGTGCACAACAATGGATAGGGTCGCCTGCCTTTTGCCCGAGGCCGAGGTGCTGCTGAATTGTGAAAGCATAGGCGCAATGGCGGCAGGTCTGGGTCTTTCAATGGGAATAATGGGCTACCATCTTCCCGAATTGGCGGCGGTGCGCTGGCACAGAATTGCTCCTGCATTTTCGGGTGGCGAAACATATATTTCAGATAAAATTCTTTACGATGCGTATCATTTCAGGGAAGGATCTCATTGGGATCCATACCTTATAAACAAAACTATAGGTCAGGGTGCACCTGCGGTTATTTCCCGGAACACGAAGCTGCCCGAAGTGGGATGCAAGGGCGAGCCTCATTTTGTTCTGGCGTCACTTAATCCTACGGGTGCTTATTCTGTTGCTACTCTAAACCGCCAGCTTATGGGGGCAACATCAAACGCGCCGTCGATTACCTGCTTTGTTGACAGTGCGCCCGAAAACATCGGATTTTTCGGTGAGATGGGGCAAATTGATTTTAGACTTTCAAAAACTCCCAAAAAGGTAATGCTTGAAAGTCTTATAACGAGAAAAACAGTCGATATAACCGCAGAATCCGCAGGTGAAAACAAAATAACCGTATCAAAATCACTGCTTGAAAAAGTTTTCAAAGGTGAAAATAATATAACAGTCGGAAACAGATTGATTGTTGAATATTAAAAATAATGTTTATGAGAGGTATGGTAAAAGTGAAGATGAAGGAATTGTTTTTTAAATGCCTAAGCACCTCAATTGCCCTGTCATTGCCGGTTACAAGCATTATGTCGGCACCGATTACCTCCGGCGCTGCAGAAAGTAATAACCCGAATTTGACTGTCGGCTATACCCAACCTTGGAAGAGTGAGTCTACCCCCCCTGCGTCTGCGCATAAAGGAGCAACCGGCTTGATTGAATTTTCAAAAAATGAATGGTATAATGAGCCAGCAACCTTTGCCGTAAACCGCGAAAAAGCGGGCGTTTTTGCAAGCGGAAGCGTGGTTTACGACAGCGTAGATAAAGCTGCTATCGGTGCTGCGGAGTACAGGAAAGATGCCACTGCTTATTATCAGCTTTTAACAGGTAAGACAAATGACGATTGGTCGCTTGTTGTGTTTAGTAAGCAATCGGAAATCAGCGCGGAATATGAAAATTTTTACAAAACAGATTTTGTACCCGATTTGAGTTGGAAAACAGGACTTGCCTTGCCGGCAAGCTGGACCTCACAGGGATTTGATTTTCCAATCTACAGAGGCGCAAATGCAATATCTCCGATTGCCACTGCGCCCAACGGTCCTGCCGAGGCAAATCCCACAGGCTTTTATCTGAAACATTTCACCGTAAACGACAGTCTTTATAGTGCTAACGGCAGAATTTATATTTCGCTTCAGGGTGTGGAATCCTGTTATTACCTTTACATAAACGGTAAGGCGGTCGGATACAGCGAGGACACATACAGTCCGCATAGTTTCGATGTTACGGACTATCTGAATAAGAGCGGCGACAACCTTTTGGCGCTTGAGGTTAGAAAATACTGTGACGGCGTATGGACCGAGGATCAGGATATGTTCCGCGACGGCGGTGTATTCAGAGATATTTATCTTTATTCCGCACCGCTTATTCATATAAGCGATTATACCGTTACGACCGTTCTTGATGAGAACTACCAAAATGCCGAACTCGGTATTTCGGTAGATCTTGCAAACGCTTCGGCAGAGAAAGCCGATAATTTTGCTGTTGATATAAGACTTTATGATGAAAATAATGAACTGTTCTTAAACGGCGCTACTCTTAATTTTGCGAATATAGCTGCCGCTGACGGTTCGAAAGACGGAACGGCGTCTGCTAACCTGACAAGAACGGTTTATTCACCGAAGCTTTGGTCTGCCGAGACGCCGAACCTTTATATACTCGTATTGAGTGTATATAATACCAAGACCGGCATTTATTACGGCAGCGTATCTCAACAGCTCGGCTTCCGTGAAATTGAATTTACACGCACCGAAGTAGCTGACAGAGAAAGTTACAATGTAACCACAGATTATGAAAGCGGATATAAAACAATAACAATTAACGGTAAGCCGCTTGTTTTCAAGGGTGTAAACTATGGCTCGACCGATCCGAAATACGGTAAATATGTATCGTCCGAGGTTATGGAACGAGATATAAGCCTTATGAAGCAGTATAATCTTAATGCGCTGCGCACATCACACTATAGCGCTGATGACTATTTGTATCATCTCTGCAATAAGTACGGTATTTATGTCATGGCAGAAACCAATATTGAAAGTCACTGTTTCCAAAACAAAGCAAGCTATGCTGTGGACGCACACCTTAATTTCAAGGAGCTTATGCTTGATAAGACCGAAACGGCTTTTGAGCGTCTTAAAAATTGCACAGCCAATGTAATGTGGTCTTACGGTAACGAATCATTTTATTATTGGGATTTGAGTGCCGCCTCAAAGAAATTTTTCGGCGATTTGATATGGTATTACAAGGATAGGGATAAAACCCGTCCCGTTCACGCCGAAAGTACTTTCAGATATGCGGGTGTGGATGTTTGGAGCAATATGTATCCGAGCGTTGAGTACATTAAAAATAATTCAATCTACAGTATGCCTTACCTTATGTGCGAGTATGCGCACGCAATGGGCAATTCCGTAGGAAACCTGAAGGAATATTGGGATGTCATACGTTCGGGTGTAAATATGATGGGCGGATTCATTTGGGATTGGGCAGATCAGGCACGAATTGCCGAAATCAATCAAGAATATTCATATACCTATGAAAAGTATTCTGAGGGCTCAAAATTTGGTGTTGAAGCCGACCTGAATTCGCTTACCTCGCTCAATTTCTATAATGACGACGATTCCGTACCGATTGGCACTTCGATTAAAGGTCAGCTTTACTTTGATAATGCGAACTACAATACTTATTTGTCAGGCACAGGTAAATCATTCACATTTGAAACAGTTGTAAAGCCGACAGAAAGAAAAGCTAATTTGACTTTACTTGCCAAGGGCGACGCTCAGGTGGCACTCAAAACCGATTCTCAAGGTCGTTTGGAATTTTGGGTTTATAATGCCGCAGGTACAAATGACAGCGAAAAGTGGAAGGCTGTAAGCACCGTTATACCGTCCGATACGGTATGGGCAGACACCTGGCATCAGATTGCCGGTGTTTACGATAAAGGTAACCTCAAATTATACCTTGACGGAAAGCTCTTGGCTACAGCTGTAAAGAGCGATTCTATTGATTCTTCAAATGATAAAATCGGCATAGGCGATAACGGAAAGGTTAAGTTTGACGGTGAGATTGCCCAAGCTCGTATTTATACCAAAGCATTGACTCAAGATGAGGTGAAAGCACAATATTCATCTGTTCCTGCAATTAAGGCGGATTCGGAATATGTTTTGCTTTGGTTTGACGCTTCTGACATAAAGTATACAAGAACGGGTGCATACGATTATTACTCACAGGATTACGCAAAGACCGGTTTTTACGGTGAAGAAATGGCCGGTAAATTCTACGGCTACGGCGGTGACTTTAATGAAACAATATCTACAAGCGGCAGTTATTCGCTTAACGGCTTGGTATCCTGCGACCGTGATATACAGCCGGAACTGTATGAAGTTAAAAAGCA
>ERZ827104.3616-NODE-3616-length-10681-cov-2.862413_pt1 | contig 10681 bp, 11 predicted proteins | sample MGYA00519781_ERZ827104 | MGnify/ENA primary metagenome ERZ827104 (study PRJEB31778, sample SAMEA3449257) | human gut metagenome | biome: human gut; feature: human-associated habitat; material: faeces | place: United Kingdom | collected 2010/2012 ... | reverse complement strand
ATGAAAATCCTTGTCTATGATAAATTTGTAGACCAATCGAAGTTCCCTGACTGGATCGAATTTACGGGTACGCTGGATGACCTGATGGAACGCAGTGATGTGGTTTCGCCTCATCTGCCCCTTAATAAGGGAACGTTCCATATCCTAAATGAAGAGAGTATTTCCCATATGAAACGCGGCAGCATTCTTCTGAACGTTTCCCGCGGTGCCATCTGGGATGAAAAAGCTGTCTATCAGGCCTTGAAGGAGGGTCGGATTGGAGCCGCTGCTGGCGACGTCTTTGAAACGGAACCGCCGACGCCGGACAATCCACTCTTTGAACTGCCAAACTTCATTGGGACGCCGCATACAGCGGCCCTTAGTGAAGAAGCTGTTACTGCGGTTGCCATGAATTGTGCTCATGCCATTGATGATCTCTTTTCTGGCAAAGAGCCGCTTTATATCATCAATCATCCGGCCCGCTGAGGGCTGGGGTGCTGTTAACTGTCCTCTAGGGGGACAATCTGTATGGAGGGATGACCATGGAAGGAAAGTTTCTCATCAAGATCAACACAAAGTTCTGCAAGCAATGCGGAATCTGCTCTGCCCTGTGTCCAAAACAGGTCTTTGATCAGGAAGTAGGCAAACCGCCTGTTGCCGCGCGTGCTGACGAATGCATTGGCTGCAGGATGTGCGCCATGCGCTGCCCGGACTTTGCTATTGATGTGGAGGGAAAGTAAATGGGAAAAACTGTCAAGAAATTCATGGAAGGTAATGATGCCATGGTGGCCGGCGCCATCGCTGCCGGTGCTCGTTTCTATGCGGGCTATCCGATTTCCCCGAGTTCGGAAGTCGCTAAGGGGGCTGCCAAGGAACTGCCCCGTCACGGCGGTGTCTATATTCAAATGGAAGATGAAATCAGCTCCATGGCTGCCCTGTGCGGGGCTTCCCTTGCTGGGAAGAAAGCTTTTACGGCAACCAGCGGTCCTGGCTTCTCCCTGATGCAGGAAAACCTCGGCCTTGCTGTCATGAGTGAACTGCCCTGCGTCGTTTATGATGTACAGCGCAGCGGTCCTTCGACGGGGGCTGCCACGAAACCGGCCCAAGGGGACCTCATGCAGGCCCGCTATGGGACCCATGGGGATCACAGCATCATTGCACTGGCTCCGTCTTCCGTCCAGGATTGCTATGATCTTTCCATTACGGCGTTCAACCTTGCTGAGAAATATCGCACGCCGGTCATTTTCTTGGCTGATGAAGTCATTGGCCACCTTCGTGAAACGGTCCGCATCCGCAAACCGGAACCGGAAGAAATCATTGACCGCAAAGCGCCTGCAAAGGGGACGGCTCAAAAAGATTTCCATCCCTATGACTATTCCTCCGATCTGCCAGCTCCCATGGTTGGCGCCGGAGACCGCGACCTTCTTATGAGAACAACGGGTTCCACCCATGATGAAAAAGGTGAATTCAGACCGACGCCGGAAAACATCAACCGTGTAACCCATTATCTCATTGATAAGATTGAAAACCACACCGATGACATCACCATCACCCGTGAATATCAGATGGAAGATGCAGATACGGTCATTATCTCCTTTGGCTGCTCTGTCCGCAGCTCCCGTAGTGCTGTTGATCTGCTCCGCAAGGAAGGCATCAAGGCAGGGATGCTGCAGCTTGTAACCGTATGGCCCATGCCGGAAAAAGCCATCCGCAAAGCCCTTCAGCAGGCAAAGACCGTTGTCGTTGCCGAACTCAATATGGGCCAGCTGGCTGGTGAAGTCCGCAAATTCAATGACTATGGTGCCAAGGTTGTTCAAGCAAATCGCACCGATGGCGTCCTCATCACTCCAGAGGAAGTTGTAAGCGCTGTTAAAGGAGGTCGGGAATAATGAAGTCCTACAAGGATTATATGCTCTTTGATAAATTGCCGCAGACCTGGTGCGCCGGCTGCAGCCACGGCATTGTGCTCCAGTCCATTGCCGCTGTTATGGCTGAACTGGAAGTGGATAAGCACGATATGGCCCTTGTCAGCGGGATTGGCTGCTTTGGCCGTGTTGATGACTACCTGGACATCAACTGCATGCACGTGACCCACGGCCGTGCCCTTGCAGCAGCAACGGGAGTTGCCCTTGGCAATCCGAACCTCAATGTCCTTGTCACCATGGGTGACGGTGATGGTACGACCATCGGCGGCAACCATCTCATCCATGCGGCCCGCCGCAACATCAATGTGACGGCCATCATTTCCAATAACTATAATTATGGTCAGACTGGCGGTCAGTATTCTGCCACGACGCCGACCCATAGCATTACCCAGACCTCTCCTTATGGCCATGTTGAACAGGCTTTTGATATCTGTCAGCTTGCCATTGCCGCTGGAGCCAGCTACGTTGGCCGTGCTACGGCCTACAACCCCCTCATGATCCGCAAACTCATCAAGGAAGGGATGCAGGTCAAAGGGTTCTCCCTCATTGAAGTCATGAGTGCCTGCCCGACCCACTATGGAAAATTCAATAAACTGGGTGAAGCTTCCCGTATGCTCAAGCTCATGAACGAGCAGAGCGTCACCGTCAGCCAGGCGGCGAAACTGTCTCCGGAAGAGCTGAAAGGAAAACTCGTTGTGGGCTGCCTGAAGAACGAACCGCGGGATGATTACTATACGGAATATGCCCGGATCATTGAAGCCCAGAAAGTTGAGGATTGAAGATGAAAAAAGAAATCGTTTTAAGTGGTGTCGGCGGACAAGGTGTTGTTTCTGTTGGCGAAGTCATGGGTCTTGCAGCTTCCCTTTATGAAGAAAACCTGAATGCAACCATGTCGGCGTCCTATGGTTCCGAAGCACGCGGAACCTTCACGAAAACGGATGTCATCATAAGCGATGGGGAAATCGGCTATCCGAATGTTGCTTCCCCGGATATCATCCTCTGCTTGGCCCAGGTTGCCTACGACCGCTATGTCGACGCCTTTCGTGATGACACAATCGTCTTTTATGACAGCGAGGAAGTCACGCCAAAGGCGGGCGCCAAAGGTGAACATATCGGTTTCCCGTATCGCAGTGAAGCCATTGCCCTTGGCAGTATCCAAAGCGCCAACTTCGTTGCCCTGGGAACCATGAGCAAAAAGACGGGACTTTTGGGTGCTGAAGGCTGCCTTAAAGCTATCGAAGACCGTTTCGGCGGCAAGAAGAAAGTGGTAGAATCGAACCAAAAGGCCTTCAAGCGAGGCCTCGAACTGTAATCGCTGATCAAGTAAGAGGCGATCGAGCAATTAGAAAAGGAAGAGGAAGGGCATGCGCCTTTCCTTAGAAAGAGGGATTCCCCATGAGTGACAAAGAAGAATTGCGTTACAAGGACGAGCGAAGCGGTATCCTTGTCAATGGAGTGGGGCGCAGCGGAAACCGGGCACTGCTTTACAGCATGGGTCTCGAGGAAGATGATTTCCGCAAACCCATGATCGGGATTGCCAACTCCTTCAGTGAACTCGTTCCTGGCCACATCCATCTCCGTGAATTGGCCCGGGATGTAAGCGATGGTATCCTTGAAGGCGGCGGGATTCCCCGTGAATTCGATACCATTGCCCTTTGCGATGGCCTCTGCCAAGGCCACTGCGGCATGCGCTACTCCCTGCCGAGCCGTGAGATCATTGCTGACTCCGTAGAAGCCGTTGTCGAAGGCAACCAGCTTGACGGTGTCGTGCTCATCGCCAGCTGCGACAAGATTGTACCGGGGATGATGATGGCGGCAGCCCGCTTGTCCATCCCGGCTATTGTCGTAACGGGCGGTCCTATGATTGCCGGTAAATGCAATGGCAGGACCAATATCTGCCTGAGTAACCTGCGCGAATTTGTCGGTGAATATCAGGTCGGCAAGATGACCTATGATGAACTGCGTAAGATGGAAATGGCATCGCTTCCGACGGTGGGTTCCTGCTCCATGTTCGGAACGGCCAATACCATGAGTGCCTTGGCCGAAGTCCTGGGTCTCACCCTGCCCTTTATGGGTACTTGCCCGGCTGTCGCGTCGGAAAAACGGCGCCTTGCCCGTGCCAGCGGCAAACGCATCGTAAAGATGGTCAAAGAAGGCCTTTCCACGGATAAGATCCTGACCAAAGAAGCTTTCCTCAATGGCATCAAGGCCGTCATGGCCCTTGGCGCTTCTACAAACTCCGTCCTGCACCTGATGGCCATTTCCCATGAAGCCCATGCGGACATCACCCTTGATGACTTTGACCGGATCAGCCGGCAGGTGCCCTATCTGTGCAACCTGCGTCCGTCCGGCGCCTATGCAGTGGATGTGCTCCATGATAACGGCGGTATTCCTGCCGTCCTAAAGGCCATCCAGGATAAGATCGATGACTCCCAAATCACGGTCACGGGTCACTCTATCAAGGAAGTGCTGGAAGCCCAGCCCCTTGTGGAAAATGATGTCATTTATCCTCGGTCGGCACCGAAAAACAAGCAGGGCGGCATTGCTATCCTCCATGGCAACCTGGCTCCTGATGGCGCTGTCGTCAAGGCCAGCGGTGTCAAACCGTCCATGCACCAGTTTACGGGCAAGGCTCGCGTCTTTAACAGCATGGAAGACTCCATTACAGCCATTGAAAACGGCGAAATCCATGCTGGCGAAGTCATTGTCCTGCGCTATGAAGGCCCGAAAGGCGGCCCTGGCATGCGGGAAATGTTCCTTGTCACGGCCCTACTTGTAGGACGCGGCATGGATGAAAGCACGGCCCTTATTACGGACGGGCGTTTTTCCGGTTCGACCCGTGGACCCTGCATTGGACACATCTCTCCGGAAGCGGCCGCTGGCGGTCCCATTGGCCTTATTGAAGACGGCGATATCATCCACATCGATATCCCGAACCGCTCGCTGACCGTGGATCTTTCTGATGAGGAACTGGCCGAGCGACGCAAACATTTCAAACCTGTTGTGAAGGCAACGTCTCCGCTCCTTAAGAAGTACTCAGCCCTTGTATCTTCTGCGGATAAAGGCGCCATTCTCCACACCCATGATTGATTTTGATAAGGGACTTTCCTTGCGGCCTATGGTACAATAGGGGAGTCCCTTGTCATGACAAGGCCCAATGACTATGCTCAAATGAGGAGGTATGCCCACCATGGCAGTAACCTATCGACTGAAACATGTTGGCATCAATTGTGAAAATGAGGCCGAGGCCAAAAAGCTTGTCAGCCTTTTGTGCCATCTCTTCAACATGGAAACGGGTCACGAAAATGATACCCATACCTTTGTTTCCACGGCTTTTGAAGTGATGAAGCATAACAAGATCGGAACGCACGGGCACATTGCTCTCCAGACCAATGATGTCGAGGCGGCCATGAAAGACCTCGCCTCCAAAGGCATCACCTTCAAAGAAAATACCATTCGAAGAAATGAAGAAGGAAAGATTACCTTTATCTACCTTGATGGTGATATTGCAGGCTTTTCCTTCCATCTGACGGTCTAAGCCATCCCCCTCTTATCCTTGGACCGTCTGAAACCCTTCTTTACAAGCAACTCTAGGCAGCATGCTGTCTAGAGTTGCGGCGTATCTGGGAAAAGCAAAAAGGAGACCTTGATGGACATCTTTGAGAGTCGGACCAGTGTCCGGGCATTTACGGATGAACCTGTGGCCAAAAGTCAGGTGATGGCACTTCTTCGCGCCGCCATGCTGGCGCCTTCGGCGTGCAACCAGCAGCCTTGGCGGTTTTACGTCATTTATGACAAAAAGCTTCAACAGGCGCTTTGTGATACCAGCCCCTACGCGGCATTTGGCGCAAAGGCGCCGGTCCTTATTGTCATCACCTATGTGACTGACTGCATCGTTTCTGAATTTGCCCCCATCGATGCCTCCTGTGCCGCGGAAAACCTCTGGCTCAAGACGGCAGAACTGGGGCTAGGCGGAACATTGATGGGCGTTTATCCAAGACGCGAGCGGGCCCTTGCCGTAAAAAAGCTCCTTGGCCTTCCTGTTAAGGAAGAGGCCTTTGCCCTTTTTGCTTTGGGGCACCCTCAAAAGACGCGGAGTGCCGAAGACCGTTGGCACCCTGAATGGATCCATGAAAGAAGGTAAATTCACTTCCTGAAAGGAGTATCGTTATGCTTGAAAAATATCTCAGTAAAGTTGTGACCGCTGACAAAGCGGCAGAAGCCATTAAAAGCGGCGACTGGGTTGATTTTGGCTTTGGCTCCGGCTTCCCGGAACTGATGGATGCCGCCCTTGCTAAAAGAAAGGGGGCCGTAACGGATGTCAAGATCCGCGGCGGCCTTGTCTACCGTCCATCCATTGCCGTTGTCGAATGCGACCCCAACCATGAAAGCTTCGACTACTACAGCTGGCATTTGGGAAACGCGGAACGCAAGTACTTCTCGGCTGGGCAGATCCATTTTGCTCCCATGCTGCTTCGCCTTTTGCCGCAGATGTACCGTGAATACCTAACCGTTGACGTCGCCTGCATTCCGGTCTCCAAACCTGATGAAAATGGCTGGTGCGGATTGGGTCTTGCCAGCTATGCCTGGAAGACCATCATGAAAAAAGCCCGGACCGTCATATTTGAAGTCAATGAACACATGCCGACTCTTCAGGGTGTGGATGGTTCTCACCGCGTGAGCCTTGACGACGCTGATTTCATCGTCGAAGGGGAACACGCACCGCTTGCTGTCAATAAGTACCGTACACCGTCGGAAGCGGACATCAAGATTGCTGAATATGTCGTCAATGAAATCCCAAATGGCGCCACCTTGTCCCTTGGTGTGGGGACCGTTCCCTTTACCATTGCCGAGATGCTCGCAAAATCCGACAAGGAAGATCTGGGCTGCCATACGGGGACCATCAGCGATGCCTTCCTGATGCTTTATCAAGCTGGGAAACTGACGGGCCGCAGGAAGGAAATCAATACCGGTCTTGCCGCATGGAACCTTGCAAGCGGCAGTGCGGAACTTTATCAGTGGCTGAACGATCGCCCGGATCTTTTCTATCCTGCCGATGTGGACTATATCCACAATCCGCGCAACATGGAAAAACTGTCGAACTTCATCAGTATCAACGGCGGTGTCCAGCTTGATCTCATGGGACAGGAAAATGCTGAATCCGTCGGGACCCGTCAGCTTTCCGGTACGGGCGGCCAGCTGGACTTCCTTGAAGGGGCTTTCCTCTCCCCCGGCGGGGCGGGTTACATCTGCATCAATGCGGCCCGCAAGGATAAGAAAGGGCAGCTTCACTCCAATATCCTTGCTGCCATTCCTGCTGGAAGCACTATTTCCGCACCGCGCGGCCTCATTCAAAATGTTGCTACCGAATACGGCGTGGCCCATCTCACAGGTCTTACCTTGAAAGAAAGGGCCTATGCCATGATTTCCGTCGCTCATCCAGCCTTTAGGGAAGAACTGAAGGCCTATGCCGACGCAACCTTTAACTAAGTCATAGGACAAGATCAAAGCCATGAAGAAAGGCGCAGCTTCTTTCTTCATGGCTTTTTTATAGTTGTGCCTTTTTTCGTTGAGAAGACTATGCAGGAACGTCAGGCCGCCCATGAAGTCAGCTGAGCCCAATGGAAGTTGGATGCTCCCAGCCTTATTTAGCAGCGTATACCTTTTTTTATGTATGATGCAATCTGCAGAATAGGTATTGGAAGGATGGAACCGTTTTCGATATATTGAAAGGAAAGAAAAAAAGAAAAAAGGCACGCCCTTATGACGAAAAAAGTCCAGATCATCTCAAGTTCCCTTCGCAAGGAAGGAAATTCTGAAAAGCTTTGTGACGCCTTTCAAAAAGGTGCGGAAGAAGCAGGCTGCGAGGTGGAAAAAGTGAGCCTTGCCGGAAAGCATTTGTGTTTTACAGCTCACAGCCCCTTTAGGGGCGCGATTTGCGCGCCAGCTGACAATCATCGCGCTCTTCATGTTCCTTTCACTTCATTGCCTTATGATTGCCCCTGAGGTGATAGCCATGAAAAAAATGACAGCAGCCATATTGGCGGCCTTTCTCATGAGTCCTCTAGGGACATCTTTTTATACTGAGTGCGAAGCTGAAAGTGCGGACACGCGTGCTTCTATCGCTTCTTTTCAGATGCTGACTCCTGGTCCTCCGCCAGATGGAATGCCCCCGCAAGGAATGTCTCCGCAAGGGGGAATCGGTGGCTTCAATCCACCGCAAACGGTGATGCAGGGAACTGCGAAGGTGACCGTAACTAAGGCGCAAACCCTTACGGAAAAGACCTATACCTCCACAGGGAGCAATGAAAATGCCCTGCGCGTCAAAGGCGCTGCGGTCACGCTAAAAAGCAGCAAAATCGAAAAATTGGGCGGCACTTCGTCTTCCACGGAAGGCGGCGACTTCTACGGCATGAATGCAGCTGTTTTGGCAACGGATGGGGCAGCGCTTACTGTGGAAGATACAGCCATTACCTCAAACGCACCCAATGGCAACGCCCTTTTTAGCTACGGCAAAGGGACGAAAGTATCGGCACAAAATGTCACCATCCATACGCTAGGACGCAATTCCGGCGGTCTTCAGACGACGGGCGGCGCCAGCATGAAAGCCGTTGACGTAAAGGTCTTGACAGAAGGAGATTCCGCCGCGGCCATTCGTTCCGACCGAGGCGGCGGTACGGTACGCGTTACAGGAGGCGTCTTTGAAACAGCGGGGCTTGGATCTCCTGCGATTTACTCCACCGCCGACATCGCTGTTTCGGGCGCCAAGCTGTCGGCAGCCCATTCTGAAGGCGCTGTCATTGAAGGAAAAAACAGCATTAAACTGACGGACTGCGACCTCGAAGGCGCCATGGATAAGATGCGGACCATGGGTCCTACGACGATACAGGAAGAAAACACCCAAGCCGTCATGATCTACCAATCCATGAGCGGAGATGCCGAAGAAGGCACCAGTTCTTTTGCTATGCAAGGCGGCTCCCTTAAGGCTCATACGGGAGATGTCCTCTACGTAACGAATACGAAGTGTACCATTGATTTGGAAAATGTAACCATCAGTCAGGACGATACCTCAAAGGCGCTCTTCCGCGTTACCGGAAACAGTGCCGTAAGAGGATGGGGGACAGCTGGCGCCAATGGAGGAGAGGCCGTGATTCACGCGAAGGACCAGACCCTTTCCGGACGGATTGTGACCGATACCATTTCCAAGCTGGATCTCACCTTGGGGGCGGGAAGCACCTTTACGGGTTCGACCCAAATTAAAGAAAATCGTGCGGCGTCAAAAGCGGACGGTACCCTTTCTGTGACCGTTGAAAAAGGCGCCGTGTGGGACCTGACAGAAGACTCCGTTGTGACGCATCTTGTCAATCACGGAACCATCCATAAAAACGGCCATACCTTAACCGTTAAGGCGTGAAAGTGATAGGGGAGTGATGCAAAAGGCCGGCGCCAACCCTCTTTCTTATTTTTACTCGGAGCAAAAATCGCTCCGCTTCGGTGCAGTTACGTGCCCTCCTTGCTTGAAAAAAGATTCTTTTAAGAGCAAGGAGGGCACGACGATTCGAAAGAAGTCACGTGCCACAATCTCATTTTTAAGACGTCCGAAAAAATAGAGCCCTTGGGGGGCCGCTCCTAGGATTTGTTTCGGATGACAGAAGACCTCTTTTTCGCCTACGATCCATATTGCTCCATCTGCGCTATCAAACGCGGCGGGCTTCCTAGTAGTACCGGCCTCTGGCCGCAAGGAAACTCACGCGTCGCCGATTTGTTTTTGGGGGCGCCGCTTCGGAGAACCTTCGCGCAACAGCTCCCGCGTCGCTGCGCTAGCGGATTGCTGGCGTCTCAGGTCCGACGTCGTCAGCCTGTTTCGCGTTTTTCCTCACCTCACAGCAGCAAAGTATGTGCGTTAGCTTAAAATCCGCCTTAGCTAGCCGCCCTAGGTTCCACCACCCGACTTTTCGCCCAATTTACCCTACAAATTGTTTACAAAAAAATCACACAATATGATAAAATAGGGGAACTATTGGAGCTTGGAGGAACATGGCTGTGAGAAAACGACGCAATATTGATATGACGCACGGACCCCTGCTTGGGAAAATCCTTCTTTTCAGTGTGCCCGTTATGCTGACAAGCCTTCTGCAGGTCGCCTTTAATGCGGCCGATGTCATTGTAGTTGGTCAGTTTGCGGGCTATAGCAGTCTTGCCGCTGTTGGCAGTTCGACATCCACCATCTTTCTTTTCATCAACATGCTGGTTGGGATTTCCGTTGGCGTCAATGTCCTCATTGCCAACTATGTTGGCGCCGGAGACAAGGAACGGGAAATTTCCCATGCCCTTCATACGGCGATGACCGTTGCCCTTGTAGGCGGTCTTCTCATGGGGGGCGTTGCCATCATCTTTATTCCTTACGTCTTGCACTGGATGAGTACACCGCCGGATGTCTATGATAAAGCGCTCCTTTATATGCGTATCTATTTTTCAGGAACCCTCTTTCTCATGGCCTATAACTATGGGACAGCAGCGCTGCGCGCCATTGGTGATACGGAGCGACCGCTTTTCTTCCTCATCATCAGCGGTGTGACGAATGTAGTGCTGAACCTCATCTTTGTCATTTTCCTGAAGCTTGATGTGGCCGGTGTGGCCCTTGCGACCATCATCAGTGAGGCCCTCAGTGCCTTCTTGGTTCTTCGCTGCCTTAGCAAGGAAACAGGACCCTGGCGTTTTGATGTTCGGCGCCTTGCCATCCATCGTCACGCCCTTTACGACCTTTGCCGTATCGG
>ERZ827104.3611-NODE-3611-length-10686-cov-5.964444_pt1 | contig 10686 bp, 8 predicted proteins | sample MGYA00519781_ERZ827104 | MGnify/ENA primary metagenome ERZ827104 (study PRJEB31778, sample SAMEA3449257) | human gut metagenome | biome: human gut; feature: human-associated habitat; material: faeces | place: United Kingdom | collected 2010/2012 ... | reverse complement strand
TGAAAGAGTGAGAACAAGACATCCATTCATTAGCGGAGCCTCATCAACTGGGCGTTTTAACGAATAATGAAAGGAGAAAGGAAGGTACGAAACGAAGCAATCCGCATAAGAATTGAAGCAGTGCCAAGAGTGGTTAGCAATAACACACTGTCTGAAGATAAGAGTTTTATTGAAATGGGAGTGTATCAAAACTAAACCGGTCTATCCAATCTCAGCTGTAGGGGCAGGGGTTGCCTGCCCGAAGACACAAAGTAAACTGTTTTCGGACGAGCAAACCTCGTCCCTACAAACTAAACGACAGCATTATCCACGTTTTGACACACTCCCAAAGAAAATATCAAAAGGCAATTACCCAGCCATACAACTTACCAGTCTAACTGCGACTAACCTGCAATCCTTTGTCAGACAATGTCATATCAACAAAACGAGCACAACTGTTAGGCGGATTTTGAGTCAATATTGCTCTGATTTTAACGGCAGCTTCGGGGTCTTTGGCTACCATATAAAGATAACCTCCTCCACCTGCTCCAGGCAACTTATAACCTAAACAGTAATCATCAATCTGACGAATGATAGCCTCAACCGACGCAGGATTAGTTCCCGAATCAAGAGCCTGATTCTGCTTCCAGCTTTTACCCACCAAACGCCCCATTTCATCGAAGTTTCCACGTTGGATAGCTTCATATAAATCAAATGCATGACTCTTCATGCTTCCCAACAGTGCAAGATGTTCTGTAGAGTTAAGGAACATACTACGTACAATCTCAGCCAAAATTCCCTTAGCAGTGCGAGTGATACCAGTATAATACAACAGATGACACTTCTGATATTCACTACCCGTAAACAAATAATCAGGCAACCAACGAACCAACGGACTTTGCTCCATACCGGCATGAGTTTGAAGAAGCTTAACACCACGAAGGACACCTCCATATTGGTCTTGCCAACCACCTCCCGTAGTAAGCAATTGTTCCAAAATCAGAGTACGGTTGCATATTTCATTCTTATCCCACTTCAAGCCACAGAAATCGGATACCGCGCCAAGCACCGTAGAAGCTAAAATAGAACTAGTACCCAAACCGGAACCTGCAGGAATAGCCGACAATAACGTGATTTCAATACCTGAGCCAAACGCCTTGAGCTGCTCCTCCAATGTAACATAAACATCTGCCGAGAATTCCGGCTGGAAACCGGCCAGCACCAAAGCCGCTTTAGGAATAGAAAAAGGAGAACCAACTTGCATAAAGTCACTCAGTTCTTCATAGGTAGTAACAGTTTCTATTGCTCCCAAGTCTATAGAACGTAAAATAATCTTATATTCTTTACAAGGCTTTACATAAACCTGCAAAGGAGGCTGTCCATTCAGTTCAATAGCAATATTCACTACATTTCCGCCTTCATTCAAACAATAAGGAGGAGTATCTGTCCATCCGCCTGCCAAATCAATACGAACCGGACTCCTTCCCCATACTATCTGATCGGAATAAACCGATAAATGAGGCTGCTGTTTTTTTGCCAATGCAGCTGCCGTCAAACCTTCACGCATCAACCCAAAGGCCCTTCTTTCATACTCCGTATAGGTTTTACCACTGAACTGCTGCACCCTGGCCCGAAACATATTGTCGCTTATCCGGGTCATCAATGGCGCAGAAAGCGGCAATGCATCCGGCAATTCCAAATGATGAATGGCAAATTCATGAGCAGCATCATCCAAATTCAACTGATAAAAAACACTACGTTCATAATTACGAGCCAACACAGGCCAGTTCATAACCCGAAAGGAATCACGCTGGGCAGCCAAACGACGAAGATTGGCATAAGCGGAAATCTCATCGGCCGACAACCGGCGAGAACGTTTCCATATTTCCTTACCTTCCTGAAGTTCGGGTTCGGAAATCATCCAACGCATTACCAGCCCCAGCTCTTCTATTGTAGAGCAAACAGGAAACAAACGGGCAGCCTGCAAATCGTGAGCACCGTCTATCTCTTCAACTGCTACTTTGCGACAAGAAAGCCATTCACGCACCGAAATTCCCTGATAAATAGTCCTTTCCTCTGTCAATGCTCCTTTAAAGGTATCATTAAATCCATAGGGGCGAGCTACGTACTCAGCCTCTCCCAAAGGTACCACATCAATACATACCCCCGACGGCACATTGAGTTTCCAGTCATTAGTCGGAACCCCTGTTATAATTGTCTGTTGACGAATGTTCCACTCCTTGCCCACACAGCTGTTTTCTATCCAGATTTCAGAATTGTCAGCAGTAAGACGATATGCGACATCAGCATTCTGCACAAACATAGCCGGATGAGGTTTCACCTTACGATGCATGATTTCACGCTGGTCGTTCACCAAATTCTGAACAGCCAACGTGGAAGAGATTAATTCCCTGCTTGTTCCATAATGATAAAACTCACCTCCGGGCAACGGCAGGATAGCCACACTCAACCCATTCAATTCTTCATCTGCAATACGCGGATGTTCACCCAAGGTCAGTCCGAACTCGGAATACATATCGTAATATGAGAGTTCACCTCCTTTTTTAGAACGTTTTATCAACAAATCAACAGCCCGATCACTCAGCAACCAAATACCGATATCCATCAGGAACAAGTGAGTTTGCATCAGTTTTCCCAACTCCTCGACCGAAGGTTTCTGAAGCATAAAGTCCAATTTATCGGGATTGCTACGCGAAGAAACAAACACCCCGTGATTCTTTGCCAAATTGGGGTCCACCCAAAGCCCATAGCACACAACATCAACATCAGGAATATCCTGAAGAGGTTGACCCGCACGTATATACACATCTCCGCTGGCTATCAATGTGCGCAGAGAAGTCGGAGCCTTCTCCATTATTTGTTCATATAAAGGAAGCTGAAGTGAGAGCAGATTTTGTTCCAAGCGCTGCCCCCTCGCCCATCTAAAGACAGGAATAGGCGTTAATATTTTACCTGACGGAGCATATCCGGGCAAACGCCGACTCTGTCCGCCGGCATGCAACAATATTCTTTTTTCTTCCCTCAGCCATTCCAAAAAGTCTTTATCGGGCGCAATATGTTGTTTGCATGCCTCAAGCAGCCAAGCCGTTCCTCCTCCCGACCCCAATTTACTACCAATAGGATCGGAAGTACAAAACCATTCATCACGATCAGCCTTTTCTATATCATAAAAAAATTCCACCAAATTAGGAGGAAGCGATAAAAGTTTTTTCATAATGCATCTTTGTATTTATAATACGCAAAGATGCTGATTTTCCCCTAACGAGCCAAGCAGAATAAGAAAAATTTAGTCGTTAAAAGCAAATACACGCTCATCCAAAGGCATCACTTCTTTCGATCCGGGCCGGGTCACAGGAACTCCGAAAGGCATCTGTGCTATTAACTTCCAATGCAAAGGCAAATTCCATGCTGCACGCACTTCATCATCTACCAACGGATTATAATGTTGCAGAGAAGCTCCCATTCCGGCATCCTCCAACATAGTCCAAATGACAAATTGATGCATAGCATCGGCCTGCTCCGCCCAAACAGGGAAATTATCTTTATAAGTGGGAAACTGTTCCTGCAAAGCATGAACAACAGACATATCCTCAAAATATAGAATCGTTCCATATCCACAAGAAAAACTACCATCTATTTTCTGTTCCGTTTTAGCAAAAGCTTCCGCAGAAATCCGCTTACGCAAAGTATTTTTTACGATATTCCACAACTTTTGATGAGCTTCACCTGTTAATAAAACAACACGTGTGGTTTGTGAATTGAATGCTGAAGGGACATATTCGACAGCAAAACGAATCAAATCCAACAATTCTTTTTCAGACAACGTGGATTTATTGTCTATCTGATAAAAAGTACGGCGGCTCTTTATAGCATCCTTGAATTTCTTTGTCATATTTAGCATATTTATTATGAGTTATTTTACCTATATAAACAAGCATACAGCAAAAGAAGTTCACTTTCTTTGCTTTTTTCAATACAATCAACTATTTTTGTTAGCTAATTATTAACATTATAAACAACACATTCAATGAAAGATTTTCTTAAATTTACATTGGCTAGTTTGATAGGCGTCATTTTAGCAGGTATAGTGCTCACCATACTGGGCCTTATCACAGTAGTAGGCATGGTAGCCTCATCAGACTCTGAAACCATAGTAAAAGACAACTCGGTCTTCGTTCTTGACTTGAAAGGCAACTTATCAGAACGTGTACAGGAAAACCCATTTCAACAGATAATGGGAGACGGCAATGGTTCTTATGGACTAAATGACATTTTATCCTCCATCAAAAAAGCCAAAGAAAACGACAAGATTAAAGGCATCTATATCCAACCATCTTATCTGGCTACTTCTTTTGCATCATTGGAAGAAATACGCAACGCACTTCAAGACTTCAAGGAAAGCGGTAAATTTATCGTAGCATACGCAGACCAATATACACAAGGTATGTATTATCTGGCAAGTGTTGCAGATAAGGTAATCATCAATCCTCAAGGAAACATTTCATGGCACGGGCTGGCATCCCAACCTGTCTTCTTTAAAGATTTACTGGACAAACTGGGCATTGATGTACAGGTTTTCAAGGTAGGCACTTATAAATCGGCTGTAGAACCATTTATCGCTACCGAAATGAGCCCCGCCAACCGTGAGCAAGTCACCGTATTCTTAAACTCTATATGGAATCAATTATTAGATGATGTTTCAGTGTCACGCAACATTTCTAAAGACTCACTTAATGCTTATGCAGACCAATGCATGGATCTCTGTCAGGCAGAAGAATATATCAAATGCGGACTGGCCGACTCAGTGTTATATAAAGACGAAATGATCGCTTATTTGAAACAACTGACCGGACGGAAAGAAGACCAGAGCTTAAACAGCCTTTTCCTTGAAGATATGATAAATGTAAAAAAGAATGTCCCCAAGGATAAAAGTGGAAACGTTGTTGCCGTATATTATGCATCAGGAGAGATTTTAGATGCTGCTTCCTCCAATTCTACCGAAGAAGTCATTGACGGTCAGAAGATGACACGGGACTTACGCAGGTTGCGCGATGACAACAATGTAAAAGCAGTTGTTCTGCGCGTAAACTCTCCGGGGGGAAGTGCTTATGCTTCCGAACAGATATGGCGCGAAGTAGTACGCCTGAAAGAAAAGAAACCGGTTATCGTCTCTATGGGGGATTATGCAGCATCAGGCGGTTATTACATCTCTTGCGCCGCAGATTCTATCTTTGCAGACCCGACAACTCTAACCGGCTCCATCGGTATCTTCGGAATGATTCCTTCGGGAGAGAAGTTATTCAAAGACAAACTAGGGCTGGATTTCGATGTAGTAAAAACTAATAAAATGGCCGATATGGGAGCCGGTTTCGGTCCACTCGCAACGCGTCCGTTCAACAACGCCGAACAGGAAGCACTTCAAAATTATATCAACAACGGGTATAAGTTATTCGTAAACCGTTGTGCCGAAGGAAGAAATATGTCAGCAGCAGATATTGAAAAAATAGCTGAAGGACGAGTGTGGACGGGCGAAATGGCCGTCGGCTTGGGGTTAGTAGATAAATTGGGAGGCATAGATGACGCATTAGCAGCAGCCGCAAAACGAGCAAACGTAGAGAACTACACTATTATCAGTTATCCTGAAAAAGAAAGTCTCTTCATGAATCTACTGAACAGCCAGCGCAAGCACTATGTCAACAGTCAGATGAAAGAATATATGGGCAGTTTCTACAGCTATTTTGAAATATTACAAAACCTGAAAGAAATCAATCCTGTACAGGCACGTATGCCATTCGAATTGAATATTAAATAACTTTTAATGGAGAATAACTTTATCAAAATACATAAGTGGCTATACCCGGTTTCGTGGCTTTACGGAGCCGGCGTATGGATACGTAACAGACTATTTGATTGGGGAATATACAAAGAAAAGAGCTTTGATATTCCGGTAATCTCGGTAGGCAACATTACCGTAGGAGGTACCGGAAAGACGCCTCATACCGAATATCTGATAAAGTTATTGAAACCCAATTATAAAGTGGCAGTCCTAAGCCGGGGGTATAAACGAAAATCAAAAGGCTTCGTATTGGCCCAACCGAATACTCCCGTAAATATCATAGGTGATGAGCCATTTCAAATGAAACAGAAATTTCCCGATATCTATATGGCAGTAGACCGTGACCGTTGTCACGGTATCGAGGAGCTATGCAACGGATATACCGCCCCCGGAACCGAAGTCGTAATATTGGATGATGCTTTTCAGCATCGCTATGTGAAACCGGGAATGAATATTCTTCTAGTGGACTATCACCGACCTATCTGCGAAGATGCTTTATTACCGGCAGGACGAATGCGCGAACCCGAAAAAGGCAAGAACCGTGCTCATATCGTGATAATAACCAAATGTCCCAAGGATATAACTCCTATGGATGTGCGGGTGTTGCGTAAACAGATGGGATTATATCCTTATCAACAACTTTACTTCACAACCCTGAATTATGGCAAATTATACCCTATCACCCGACAGGGAAAAGAGTATCCAATCTCCAACATTCATAAAGATGTACATATATTGCTCGTTACCGGAATTGCATCTCCGGCTAAGTTAATCCATGACTTAAGCCCTTATAACGAACATATTAATCCATTGACATTTAGTGACCACCATGACTTCACACCCCAAGACATGGAAATCATAAAAAGCCGTTTCAGACAACTGCCGGAAGGCAAACGAATGATTATCACCACAGAAAAGGATGCGGTGAGACTGTCATCCCATCCATTGCTGGACGAAAGCATCAAACCATTTATCTATGTACTCCCGATAGAGGTGAGCTTTTTACATGACCAACAAGAATTATTCAACTTAAATATAACCGAATATGTTAGAAAAAATCCAAGAAACCGCAGCCTTTCTGAAAGAAAAGATGCATACTAATCCCGAGACAGCAATTATTTTGGGCACAGGTCTAGGAAGTTTGGTACACGAAATTACCGATAAATATGAAATAAGTTATAAAGACATTCCTAATTTTCCCGTATCAACAGTAGAAGGTCACAGTGGCAAACTAATCTTTGGCAAATTGGGAGACAAAGACATCATGGCCATGCAGGGACGTTTCCATTTCTATGAAGGATATTCAATGAAAGAAGTTACTTTCCCGGTACGTGTAATGCGCGAATTAGGTATCAAAACACTATTTGTATCCAACGCTGCCGGCGGAACTAATCCTGCTTTTGAAATCGGTGACCTAATGATTATCAGAGATCATATCAACTTCTTCCCCGAACATCCGCTGCACGGAAAGAATATCGAATATGGTCCCCGTTTCCCGGACATGAGCGAAGCCTACTCTAAAGAGCTTATCAACAAAGCATTGGAAATAGCCAAAGAAAAAGGCATCAAAGTGCAGCAAGGTGTATATATCGGTACACAAGGACCGACTTTTGAAACTCCGGCAGAATATAAAATGTTCCATATCCTGGGAGCTGATGCTGTGGGCATGTCTACTGTCCCCGAAGTTATTGTTGCAAATCATTGCGGCATTAAAGTGTTTGGAGTTTCAGTTATCACCGACCTCGGCGTGGAAGGCAAGATAGTGGAGGTTTCCCACGAAGAAGTCCAAAAGGCGGCAGATGAAGCACAGCCACGGATGACAACTATTATGCGCGAACTCATTAACAGAGCTTAAAAAAAGAATATGCAAGAAACAAATAGAACAGAAATTGCAACCTTGGGGGAGTTCGGCCTCATCAAACATCTGACTCAGAATATTGAACTAAAGAATCCCGAAACCAAATACGGTGTGGGAGACGATGCAGCCGTCCTCGAATTTAAGGACAAAGAAGTATTGGTTACTACCGATCTTCTGATGGAAGGAGTACACTTTGACCTGATTTATACACCATTAAAGCATCTTGGATATAAATCAGCCATTGTAAACTTCTCAGACATTTATGCCATGAATGGAACTCCCAAGCAGATAACAGTATCGCTAGCTGTATCCAAACGCTTCTGCATAGAAGATTTAGAGCAGTTCTATGATGGTTTGAAGCTGGCCTGCCAACTACACAATGTAGATATTGTGGGAGGAGATACCACATCATCAGTCACAGGATTGGCAATCAGTATCACCTGCATTGGCGAGGCTGACAAAGACAAAGTGGTTTACCGCAATGGAGCGCATGACACAGATTTGATTTGCGTCAGTGGTGATTTAGGGGCCGCCTATATGGGTCTGCAACTGCTGGAACGCGAAAAAGCAGTGTTCCAGGACCAAAAAGAAGCCAATCCCGATTTCTCCGGCAAGGAGTACATATTAGAGCGCCAACTTAAACCGGAGGCGCGTAAAGATATCATTGAAGAACTTGCCCAAGCAGGAGTAAAACCGACTGCCATGATGGATATTTCGGACGGACTTTCTTCCGAGCTGTTGCATATTTGCTCACAAAGCGATACCGGCTGCCGCGTTTATGAGGAGCGTATTCCCATTGACTATCAGACGGCTGTAATGGCAGAAGAACTCAATATGAATGTCACTACCTGTGCATTAAATGGTGGCGAAGATTATGAACTCCTCTTCACTGTTCCCTTGACTGATCACGAAAAGGTTTCGACCATGAAAGGCGTAAAAGTCATTGGGCACATCACCAAACCGGAGTTGGGTTGCGCCCTCGTCACTCGCGACGGACAAGAATTTGAGTTAAAAGCACAAGGTTGGAATCCATTAAAAGAAAAATAATTCCTACTACAAAATGCTGATAATAAGTATTTTATTTATTATCAGCATTTTTTCTTTATATAATATTTGCAAGATTAGAAAACTTTATCTATCTTTGCAACCGCAAACAAGAAACAATGGTGCCATAGCTCAGTTGGTAGAGCAAAGGACTGAAAATCCTTGTGTCCCCGGTTCGATTCCTGGTGGCACCACTTTTAAAAGATTAATTATCAAGCAGTTACTAATAAAAAGTAGCTGCTTTTTTCTTTATATACTACCCTGTTTTTCCACGGATTTAGCCACTTTTCGCTATCAGAGTTAAACCAAGAGTTAAACCGGAAATCAATATGGCTACAACGGTTAATGTACTGTGTTACAAGTCAAAAACTCTTAGTAATGGTGAACATCCGCTTATGATTCGTATCTGCAAGGATGGCAAAAAGAAGTATGTCAGTCTTGGCGTGTCTGTAAGAGCAGAACACTGGAACTTTGAAAAGAATGTCCCAAAATCGAATTGCCCTGACAGAGATCATATTAACATACTCATAGCTAACAAGAAAAAAGAGTACGAAACGGAAATAGTTAAACTAAAATCAGAAGATAAACTGTTTACTGCCAATACATTAAGCGAACAAATTTCCAATTCAGTTAAACCGAAAACGGTAGAAGAAGCATTTAATGAGTATCTCCGACTTCTTCAAGAAGAAAACAGACGTGGATATATGCTTTCTGTTAAACAAGTGTACAATTCACTCATCAAGTACAATAAACATCTGAATATTCATTTCACAGATATAGACGTTGCTTGGCTAAAGAAATACGAGACATGGCTTAGAAACAGCGGACTTGCGGAGAATACCATCGGCATACGATTCAGAACATTGCGCACCATCTATAATTATGCCATACAAGAAGATATGGTAAAAGCGGAACACTACCCTTTCAAGAAATACAAAGTATCTAAGTTGAATCAAGAAACAGCCAAAAGAGCGTTAAGCAAAGAGGATATAAACAGAGTGTTGCAATATCAGACAGACAACAGATTTATGCGCCTACCCATAGACTTGTTTGCTTTCACCTATTACATGGGTGGCATTAACTTTGTGGACATAGCCAATCTCACACAGAAGAACATCATAGACAACAGACTTGTCTATAAAAGAAGCAAAACGGGTAAGCTCATCAAATTACCGTTAGTTCCACAAGCGGTTGAACTTATTAAGAAGTATCACAGCAAGAACAACCCTTATCTGTTCCCGATATTTTCTAACAGACATACAACGGAACAAGAGAAAGCCAACAGACTGCATAAAGTTATCACCAAAGTAAATAAACGCTTAAAACAGATTGGCGAAGAATTGGGCATACCTATTCCAATCACCACATACGTTGCAAGACATAGCCAAGCTACCATTATGAAGAAAGCAGGTATATCAACCGCTATCATAGGGCAGATTATGGGACACAGTTCGGAACGAGTAACACAAGTTTATTTAGATAGTTTCGACAATGAGCAGATAAACAATGCAATGAAGAACCTGCTATAACGAAAAAGAAGTCTGTAATCCGCTAAAGATTGCAGACTTTTCTTTTATTTTGCAGTATAACTAATATGAATACACTATGTATCAGATAGAAGAATTGCCCGATTTAAAAGTGGCTTGGCATGAAAGCTACAAATGCCTTGCTGAACCACTATTAGAATATGTGTGGGAAGTAGCCAATCACTTCCTGCCCGATTATGCAGAAACAGATATGGGAATGATACCCGTAGAATCTTCCGCACCTGCTATATTCGCCAACAGATATGCGGAAAGAAATCTATCTATTGAAGAAAGGTACGAGAGAACACAAGAAATGAAAACTTTCAAAGGAACTTTGGAAGAATACAAGAAACTGGAATACAGAAAGCTGGATGATTCTTTCAAAGAGAAGTTTCTAACTAATGAAGATTTACAGAATACCA
>ERZ827104.3607-NODE-3607-length-10691-cov-3.120534_pt1 | contig 10691 bp, 7 predicted proteins | sample MGYA00519781_ERZ827104 | MGnify/ENA primary metagenome ERZ827104 (study PRJEB31778, sample SAMEA3449257) | human gut metagenome | biome: human gut; feature: human-associated habitat; material: faeces | place: United Kingdom | collected 2010/2012 ... | reverse complement strand
GGGGACCCGGTCGCTTCTGTCGGTCGTCTACCTTTTTCTATCACTGACCGGCGGACCGTTCCGGGCGAACCGGTCTGACGGCACAAAACCCGGAATCGGAATAGAATGAAAAAAAATTGAACCTACATTTTAGGATACACAGGAAGCTACCGATCATTTATCTGTTGATTTTCTTTCGGAAACATTTTTAACTTCTTGTATTTTCCCTTATATTTGTCACTTGTGGAAATGAACAGATATTTGATCGCTGCATTGTATGTTATGGCCGGTTGTGCCGTAACGATTCCTTTAAAGGCTCAGGGTTGTGGAGAGTCTTTGAGAGGGGAAAGGTGTAGATTGATCATAACCAATACGGTAAAGGTCGTATCTGTTTATTTGGAAGAAGAAGAAGAGGAACAGGTTTTTTGTTCCGGTTTGCCTCCGGATTATTTTCAAATCCCCGTCGTCGAGGCGCTTGCCGATGATTTTACTTTCGATAAAACGGTCCGTGTCAATATCGGATCCTTATGTCGTATTGCCCATAAGATCAGGGCTCCTGAGGTTTAATCTGCAAATTATAATTAAGATTTACGAGGGTAGTCTATCTCGGATAAACGAGAGGAAATTCAATTTTCTGAAAGATTGACGAAGTGTCGTCGATTAAAATTTTACTGTTTACAATTTACAATTTATAATTAAATGGGTTTTAATGATATTTTAAAAAGCCTGTTCGGAAATAAATCCGACCGGGATATGAAAGAACTGATGCCGATTGTGGCCAAAGTGAATGCAGAGTGGGAGAAGCTGAAAAGTATCAGTGCCGATGAATTACGTGCAGTTGCTGAAGATATGAAAAAGGAAGTACGTGAATATATCGGAGAAGAAGAGAATGAGATTGCAGCACTCAAACGGAAAGTGGAAGAGGAAAGGCCTTCGATCGAAGAACGGGAGGAAATTTACGATCGTATAGATAAGCTGGAAGAACAGATCGACAAAAAGGTAGAAGAAGTTTTGACCGGATTGATGCCTAAAGCCTTTGCTGTGATGAAGGAAACCGCCCGTCGTTTTAAAGAGAATACTGAAATTGAAGTGACGGCGACCCAGTTCGACCGGGATTTGGCGGTTACTCACGATTTTGTCGAGATAGAAGGTGACAAAGCCATTTATTTCAATTCCTGGCTTGCCGGAGGAAATGAGGTGACCTGGGATATGGTGCATTATGACGTGCAGCTGATCGGTGGTGCTGTTTTGCATCAGGGAAAAATTGCAGAGATGGCTACCGGTGAAGGGAAAACCTTGGTGGCTACTCTTCCGGTGTTCCTGAATGCTTTGAGCGGACGTGGTGTACATATGGTGACGGTAAACGATTACCTGGCCAAACGTGACTCGGAGTGGATGGGACCGCTTTATATGTTCCATGGGCTTTCTGTCGATTGTATCGATAAGCATCAACCCAATTCTCCCCAGCGTCGGCAGGCTTATATGGCCGATATTACTTTCGGTACGAACAACGAATTCGGTTTCGATTATCTGCGTGATAATATGGCTATCAATCCGGGGGATTTGGTACAGCGTAAGCACAATTTTGCGATTGTCGACGAGGTCGATTCCGTATTGATCGACGATGCCCGTACGCCGTTGATTATTTCCGGCCCCGTACCCAAAGGAGACGATCAGATGTTCGATGAATACAAGCCCCGGGTGGAGCGCCTCGTGAGAATGCAACAGGAATTTGTGATGCAGACTTTTAAGGAAGCGAAAGAGTTGTTGGCTAGCGATGATTCTAAAAAGAGAAAAGAAGGGGGGATATTGTTACTGAGGGCACATAAAGGGTTGCCCAAATACAAACCTTTGATCAAGTTTTTGAGTGAAGAAGGCAATAAAGCGATCCTGATCAAGACGGAAAACGAATACATGCAGGAAAATAACCGGAGAATGCCGGAGATTACCGATCCTTTATATTTTGTGATCGATGAAAAACTGAATTCGATCGACCTGACCGATAAGGGACATGATACCATCACAGCCGCAGGGGAAGATCCGAAATTCTTTATCCTCCCGGATATCGGCTCGGAGATTGCAGAGATCGAACGGGACACGAAGGATGATAAAGAAAAATTGGCGAAGAAGGATGAACTGATCCAGAATTATGCGATGAAATCCGAACGGGTACATACTGTCAATCAGTTGTTGAAAGCCTATACCTTGTTCGAGAAGGATGTAGAATATGTGGTACTCGATAATAAGGTGAAGATCGTAGATGAGCAGACCGGGCGTATCATGGAAGGACGCCGCTATTCGGACGGTTTGCATCAGGCTATCGAAGCGAAAGAAAATGTAAAAGTCGAAGCTGCTACTCAGACTTTTGCAACGATTACTTTACAGAACTACTTCCGTATGTATCACAAGTTAGCCGGTATGACAGGTACGGCAGAGACGGAAGCCGGTGAGTTCTGGGATATTTATAAACTGGATGTGGTGGTTATTCCGACCAACCGTCCGGTGATCCGTATCGATGCCAATGATTTTGTGTTTAAAACGAAACGCGAGAAATACAATGCGGTTATCGATGAAATTGTCCGTTTGGTAGATTTAGGCCGGCCGGTTTTGGTGGGAACGACTTCTGTCGAGGTGTCCGAATTGCTGAGCCGTATGTTGAAACTGCGTGGTATCAAACACAATGTATTGAATGCGAAATTACATCAGCGGGAAGCCGAGATCGTTGCCGAAGCCGGTAAATCGAAGACGGTGACTATCGCTACCAATATGGCAGGACGTGGTACGGACATCAAATTGAGCCCTGAGGTACGTGAGGCCGGAGGTTTGGCTATTATCGGTACCGAACGGCATGATTCCCGTCGTGTCGACCGTCAGTTACGTGGACGTGCCGGACGTCAGGGAGACCCGGGGTCTTCCCAGTTCTTCGTATCGCTCGAGGACGACCTGATGCGTTTGTTCAGCTCGGAACGTATAATCCGGGTGATGGACCGTTTGGGACATCAGGAAGGGGATGTGATTCAGCATTCTATGATTACCAAGTCTATTGAACGTGCACAGAAGAAAGTGGAAGAAAATAACTTCGGTATTCGTAAGCGTTTGCTGGAATATGACGATGTGATGAATTCCCAGCGTACAGTGATTTACAAACAACGTCGTCAGGCTTTGTTAGGAGAACGTATCGGTGTGGCTGTAGCAAATAATACTTACGATGTTTGTGAGGCAATCGTTATGGAATACCAGCCGGTGAACGATCCGGAAGGTTTCCGGATGGAAGTATTGAGGGTATTGTTCGTCGATTATGAAGTGGATCCGGAGGAATTCCAGAAAGCCCGTCCCAATGAATTGGCCGAATCGTTGTATCGATATGTACGGGAGGCTTATCAGCGTAAAGTCGAACATATCGCTCAGCAAGCTTATCCGGTGATCAAGAATGTATTCGAAACACGGGGAGATGTCTTTAAGAATATTGTCGTTCCTTTTACCGACGGTCAACGGATGTACAGCGTGGTGACCAACCTGGAGAAGGCCTATCGTACGAATGGTGAAGATTTGATGCGTTCTTTCGAGAAATCGGTCATTCTGGCTCATATCGATGATGCCTGGAAAGAACATCTCCGCGAAATGGACGATCTGAAACAATCGGTTCAGAATGCTGCTTATGAACAGAAAGATCCTTTGTTGATTTATAAATTCGAGTCTTATAATTTGTTTAAGACTATGGTGGAAAAGATCAATAAAGGGATGGTGTCTACACTGATGAAAGGGCAGATTCCGATGCAAGAACCCGAGCATGTACGCGAAGCTGAAGAAAAGCGGACCGATTTGAGTAAACTGCGGGAAAGTCGTTCGGAGGCTCAGGCTGCTGCCGCCAACCGTGAACAGGTGCGGCACGAACCGGTGAAAGTAGGACCGAAAGTGGGGAGGAATGATCCTTGTCCATGTGGTAGCGGACTGAAGTATAAGAACTGCCACGGGAAAAATGAATAAACTGATTTTTGATTTAGGATTTACGATTTCAGATTTCAATGGTAAGTCTGAATCGTAAATCAAAAATCATAAATCGAAAATCATAATGTATGTTGTCTTTATTTATTAATTGGGATATTAGTCCCGAAATCTTCAATTTGGGGGGTATTTCCATTCGTTATTACGGGTTGCTGTTCGCTGTGGCCTTTATTTTAGGTTATAAGGTTGAAGAGAAAATGTTCAAGTCCGAAGGATTGCCTATGGCCTGGTTGGATAAATTGTGGTTGTATGTAGCGATCGCGACGATAGTCGGTGCCCGTTTGGGACATTGTATCTTTTACGACTGGGCTTATTATAGCCAGCATCCGCTGGAGATGATCCTGCCTGTACGGTTTTCGCCCGAATTTAAGTTTACCGGTTATCAGGGATTGGCCAGTCATGGCGCTGCAATAGGTATTATTGCCGGATTGTGGTATTATTCACGGAAAGTCAGCAAAAAATCTATATTCTGGATTTTAGACCGGGCTGTGATTCCGATTGCTTTAGCCGGCTTTTTTATCCGGACAGGAAATTTGATGAACTCTGAAATTGTGGGATTACCGACCAATATGCCTTGGGGATTCCGCTTTATGAATAGTGATTTACCGAATCCGGAATTGCCGCGCCATCCGGCTCAATTGTATGAAGCAATTTGTTACCTGTTTAGTTTTTTTGTTTTGATGTATCTTTATTGGCGAACGAACGTTAAGAAGAAAATGGGATTTATCTTCGGCGCTTTTTTGATCCTGATCTTCTCTGCCCGCTTTATTATCGAGTTCGTCAAGGAAGTACAGGAACCCTGGGAAGCTGGAATGGCTTTGAATATGGGACAGATTTTGAGTATTCCTTTTATTCTGGTGGGGATTTTTATGCTTTGGTATAGTAAGAAGTGGCCGGATGAGGGGGAGAAGAAAGGAAAAAAAGGGAAAGGCTAAAGACTGTAAGCTATAAACTAGAGGTAAAAAGAATAGAGGTTAGAGGTGAAAGAGAGAGGGGACGGGAAATATGAAATTTTAGTTGAGAGGTTATGTACGAAGAGAAGTTTATGAGAGAAGCTATTCGTTTGGCTGTAGAGAATGTGAAACAGGGGACCGGGGGGCCGTTCGGCGCTGTTGTTGTCAAGGAGGGAAAGATTATCGCAGCTTGTGCCAATACGGTTACTCCGGATTGTGACCCGACAGCACATGCCGAAGTGAATGCGATTCGCGAGGCTTGTCGTAAGTTAGATACTTTTCAACTCGGGGGATGTGAGATATATGCCAGTTGTGAGCCTTGTCCTATGTGCCTTGGTGCTATTTATTGGGCAAGACCTTCCCGGGTATATTATGCCTCTACAAAAGAAGATGCAGCACTTGCCGGATTCGATGATTCCCTGATCTATAAAGAGATTGCCCTCCCCGAGGCCGATCGGAGTATTCCCTTTTTGAATGAGAAAGAGGATACAGCTGGAGAAGAATTCAGCTTGTGGAAAGAAAGCAAAGACAAGACTGTTTATTAAGTTCGTTTCTTCAAAATAGAATGCAAAATGTCGGAAAAATCAACCTTTTAGGGAGATTTTTCCGGCATTTTGATTTTTCCAATAATTCCTGTCCTCTTTTCTAAGACTTTTCCTATTTTTTATTCTTTTATTTAATCTATTTGAAAATCTTCGATAGCCCATTCGCTCCCCGGACTTTCCATTAATAATCCTGTCAATTTCCGTTTTTTTACAGATGAGGTAATTTTTTTTCAAAAAAATGAAATTTCTGTCATACCAAATCCTGCTTCATGCATTTTATCATTGAATGAACCGAAAAAACGTTCGATTCTTTTTGCGGGAATCCGCAAAAAGAATAATTGCCAGCTGACCAATGACAATTGACAATTACCTGGAAGCTTCGCTTCCATTAGAAAATATTAAGAAAAGAAAAATGAGAAATAGGATGAAGAAAAAAAATCATTGATTATCAAACAAATAAAGAAGAAACCACAGATTGGAAAATATGTGGTCAATTGTCACGCGACAATTGTCAATTAACTAAGTGCCCGCAGGATCCAATAGCTTTTTAAACTTTATGAACTTTCAACTAATTTAATCGAACGTTTTTTAAGATGCAAAAAGATAAATTTGACCGACAGGTTACTCTTTTGAGAAAATATTATTCCGGGACATTGGAGAAAAGGGAAAAGCAGGAATTTCGGGAAATGTTGAACGATCGGAATTTGGAAAATGTGTTTCGGCAGTTGAGTCAGGGAAATATTTTGGCTGAAAAGCTGGAGGAATATAAACAATACGATGCCCGGAAAGCTTTCGGCAAATTCAGCAGGCAACAAAAATCGCTTCGTCATAAAAAGAGGATTATCCGGATTCTTACTGCAGCAGCAGTGGTGGTTTTACTTTTAGGAATGAGTTGGTTACTGAATCTTGGATTACCGGAGGTAGAAGTTGTTCCACCGGCACAGCAGGAGACGATTCGCCCCGGGAGTTACAAAGCTATATTACGACTGACAAATGGCGAGACGGTGAATCTCGAGCGGGATTCCATGCAGGTACTGGAAAAAAATGGGACTCAGATTAGTTATGCAGAGGGAAAGATTACTTACCGATCTACGCCTCAAATACAGGAATTGGCTTATAATGAATTGATTGTGCCCACAGCCGGAGAGTGTTACATCACGTTGGAAGATCATACGAAAGTATGGATAAATGCAGAATCGAAAATAAAGTATCCGGTGCAGTTCACTGCTGGGGAACGTAAAGTGTATTTGGAAGGAGAAGCCTATTTCGACGTGGCCGAAGACGGACGTCCTTTTCAGGTAATTACTTCTCAGGGAGAGGTGACCGTATTGGGGACGGCTTTCGGAATAAGTTCATACATGGATAAAGCAGAATATACCACCTTAGTGAGAGGCTGTGTACGTTATACTTCCCATACAAAGAAAAGCGTAATCTTATCGCCAGGTGAACAGGCTATCCTGGAAAGGTCCGGTGAATTAATCAGTCGTAAAGTCGAAGTTGAAGAATATGTAGGCTGGAAAGACGGGGTTTTTGTTTTCAGGGATAAGCCCCTGGAGGAAATTATGGAAACACTGTCCCGTTGGTACGGATCTGAAGTGGTTTTCCGGAATGAGGAAATGAAACAGCTGAAATATACCGGTAGTCTCGAACGGTATGATTCGATCAATACTTTCCTGCAAGTGTTGGAAAGACTCCAGGATATTCATTATGAAATAGATAATAATAAAATCCTGTTATCTCGAAAGTCTTCTTAATTACTTAACTAAATTACAATGGTATGAAAAAAAATCGTCTGATCCGATTTCCGGGCCTTTTAAAGAGGTTTAGGAAAAATTTGATGTTTATCAAATGTTGTATTGTTTTCATTTTTGTTTTTAGCCTGAATTTATCGGCTCATGTTTTTTCTCAAAGCAAGCTGGTGACTTTAGACTTGAAAGAGGTTTCTGTGGAGAAATTTGTCGATGCCGTGAAACAACAAACCGGTATGAAAATGATGTATAATTCCGGTGTGGTGCGGGAAGCTGGTCAGGTTTCCGTTCAGGTTAAAGACAAAGAATTGAGCGAAGTGTTGGATATGGTATTGAAAAAAGTGAATTTGGAGTATGAGCTGTACAATGATATCATTCTGATTCGTGCAAAAGGAGAAGTACCGGCCGGGCCGAAAGTACTGAAAGGGGTGGTGAAAGATAAAAGCGGGGCGGTCTTACCGGGAGTGACCGTCGTAATTAAAGGGACGACCTTAGGCGTATCGACCGACATCGATGGAAAATATTCGATCACCATTCCGGAGGATGGGAAAGAAACGGTATTGATGTTTACATTTGTCGGCATGAAGCCACAGGAGGTCAGATATGCCGGGCAAGAAACGTTGAATGTGATATTGACCGAGGAAGTGGCGGAAATGGAAGAGGTGGTGGTCAATGGTTACTTTACCCGGAAGAAGGAGAGCTTTACCGGTGTATCCAAGACCTTCTCCGGAGATGAACTGAAGACTATTTCTACGGGAAATATCCTGAATACCTTGTCTGTGCTCGATCCTTCTTTTACTAAAGTGGTGAATAATGAAATGGGTAGTGACCCGAATACGATTCCTGATTTTGAAATCCGGGGGTCCAGTAGTTTGAAGGCCGAGTATGAAAACAATCCGAATATGCCGACTTTTATTATGGATGGTTTCGAAGTAACCGCTCAGAAGGTGTTCGACCTCGACCCCAACCGGGTACGTTATATCACTATTCTGAAAGATGCGGCGGCTACAGCGATTTACGGCTCACGTGCTGCCAATGGTGTTGTGGTGATCGAGACAGTACTTCCCAAAGCCGGAAAATTGCAGTTGTCTTATAACGGTAGTGCCAACTTCGAAATAGCCGATCTTTCGGATTATAATCTGATGAATGCAGAAGAAAAACTGGAATACGAAGTGCGTTCCGGATTGTATGAAAAATCTTCCAAACCCGGATGGACGGATGATAAGTTGGATGCATATAACCGGATTCTGAAATTGGTGAAGGAAGGAAATGATGTGGATTGGTTGTCCATTCCGGTACGGGAATTGGGGGTCGGCCATAAACATACCGTAATGGCAGAAGGTGGAAACGAATCGTTCCGTTATGCTTTCGATCTTTTCTATTCGAATAAAGTCGGAGTGATGAAAGGCTCGAAACGGGATAATTACGGTGGAGGGATCCGGCTTCAATATAACCTGAAAAACCTGAAATTCTCCAATTATGCTTCCTTCGATCATTTGAAGTCGGTCAATTCCCCTTACGGAAGTTTTAGTTCTTACCTCTATTATAATCCCTATTATAATCCTTATGATGAAAACGGGAATGTGAAAAAGGTCCTCTATTCTTATGAATATTATGACCGGGGAATTACCTCGAAGACCATGTATAATGAATTGTACAATGCGGTATTGCCTTCTAAAAATCAGCAGACTTCTAATAATTTTCTGAATAATTTCTCGATAGAATACGATATTATTCAGGGATTGAAATTGAAGGCCAATCTTTCGTTAAGCGTGGATAATGGAAAGACCGATGTTTATAAATCCTATGAAAATACCGAATTTTTGGACAAAGAGAAAAAAGGGAGTTATGCCCAGTCGACTTCCAATGATTTCAGTTATGATATTAACGTCATCTTATCATATTTTAAGAGCCTGAAAAAACATTTTATCAACCTGGGGTTTGTGTATAACCTTCAGGAAAAACAGTATGACAATACCAGTATCTACGTTGTCGGTTTTCCCAATGCGAACATGGATCATGTGTCGATCGGTTCGGGGTATCAGGAAGGGGCGAAACCCGGAGGTAGTTTCGATGTGACCCGCCTGGTCGGTTTTGTGGGTAACCTGGGATATACGTATGACAATCGTTTCTTGTTGGATGCTTCTGTTCGAAGCGACGGTTCGTCTATTTACGGTTCGAACAACCGCTGGGGTACTTTCTGGTCGGTCGGTGTCGGATATAATATCCATAACGAAAAATTCATGAAAAACTGGGGCGTGATCAACCTGTTGAAGATCAGGGGATCTATCGGGACAACCGGTGGCCAGAATTTTAGTCCTTACCAGGCTATGGCCATGTATTCCTATAACGATAGCCGGATCAATACCATTTCTTACAGCGGCTATCTGGGAGCCATTATGAAGGCTTTCGGAAATAAAAACCTGAAATGGCAGAAGGTAGAAAAACAAAACGTAGGGTTGGATTTCGAAATCTTCCATAGTCGTCTGACCGGATCTTTCAATGTATACCGGGATTTATCGAAAGATGTGCTGATCGACGTATCTATTGCTCCGTCTTTGGGTTTTTCTTCTTATAAAGAAAATTTGGGAGAAGTAGAAAACAGTGGGGTCGAACTATCCTTAAAAGGTACGGTACTCCGGGATGTCAAACGGGAATTGAACTGGGATATTTTCTTCAATCTGGCACACAATAAAAATAAAGTGAAGAAAATCAACAAAGCTTTGACAGCTTTTAATGCCGACCAGGATTCCAAAGTGGAAAACAAACCGATGATCCGTTACAAAGAAGGGTTGTCGCAGAATACCATCTGGGTGAATGAATCTTTGGGAATCGATCCGGCTACCGGTGATGAAATATTCCTGGATATGAACGGGAATAAAGTGAATAAATGGGATAGTAAAAATTACAAACCCTGGGGATCTTCCGATCCTAAAATTTATGGAACGGTCGGAACGATGTTTATGTATAAAGGCTGGGAGTTGAATGCGCATTTATATTATAAATACGGTGGTTATATTTACAATCAGACCTTAGTCGACAAAGTGGAGAATGTAAATCCCAACGAGAACGGAGACCGGCGCATTCTGTACGACCGTTGGAATGAACCGGGAGACGTGGCAAAATTCAAAAAGGTAAGCGATGTTTCGGTCACTAATCCGACTTCCCGCTTTGTGGAAAAAGAAAATTATATTCAGCTTCAGGCTTTATCTGTGAGTTATGATTTCCGGAGTGCGAAATTGAAAGAGTGGGGGATTCAGCGCTTGAAAATCTCCGCTATCGGAAACGATGTTTTCACTTCTTCCACGGTGCGGATGGAAAGAGGTACTTCCTATCCTTTTGCAAGGACTTTTTCACTGGCTGCTCAAATCACTTTTTAATCGGACAATACTATGAAAAAATTAATAAATAAAACGATCATTCTTTCGCTCTTTGTGGCATTGACCGGCTGTAACGACTGG
>ERZ827104.3605-NODE-3605-length-10693-cov-15.403365_pt1 | contig 10693 bp, 9 predicted proteins | sample MGYA00519781_ERZ827104 | MGnify/ENA primary metagenome ERZ827104 (study PRJEB31778, sample SAMEA3449257) | human gut metagenome | biome: human gut; feature: human-associated habitat; material: faeces | place: United Kingdom | collected 2010/2012 ... | reverse complement strand
GCTTGAAAGCTATATTCAGAACGAGGACGGGTATCAGCTTGCTGTGTCTATCCCCAGCGCTGCAGAGGCTCCGATCCTGTGCGATACCGAGGACATCGACCTTGTGCTGATGGATGTGCAGACCGAACACCGCGAAAACGGTCTGGCCGCCGCCAAAAAGATACGAAAAGCGCACCCGGAAATCAAGATCGTGGTGGCGACCTCGCTTATTGACACACAGGTTTTAGCCCGCGCCAAGGCCGTGGGCGCAGACAGCCTGTGGTATAAGGACGGCGATGAAGGGACCCTGATGCAGGTCGTGCGCCGCACGATGGCGGGGGAGCATATCTTTCCCGATGCACCGCCCAGCGTGGAGATCGGCACCGCCATGAGCGCAGAGTTCACCAAAGGCGAGATGAAGGTCTTGCGCTGTCTTGTGCGCGGGCTGTCCTATAACGAGATCGCAAAAGAACTCGGCATCGAGCCATCCACCGTGAAGTACCACGTCATCAATATGCTGCAAAAGACAAACTTAGAGAATAAGCTCCAACTTGCCATCGCCGCCACCGAAGCCAAATTGGTGGTGGAGTTGGCAGAGGAGTAATTTATATTCCGGTTATCCCTTTTACGCAGACAAAAATGAGCAACCAGCAGCGAAACCAGGCGTTCAAACAAATTCATGTTTCTACGGTTACCGCTTTAACTCGTCACCCGCGCCGTGACGCTCGACCTGAACGGTCATGTTCTCAAATATACAAAATGGGTACCGGCCTATATCAGCGCACGGAAACCATATCCATCGGGTTCGCCAAAATTGCAGCAAATCGTCGTGTGACCGGGCGGCGGCCAGCACAACTCGCCGTCCTTGATGATGCCGACGCCGCAGCCCCCTGTGACCATCCCCCAGACCGGCGACAGCATGAACGTCACGCTGCTGTTTGCGCTGGCCCTGTGCAGCGCCTTGCCGCCGAAGCGGCATATGAATATCATATTTCGACACGCCACGCAAGCCTTACCGCGCGCTTTGTGGCGTGTCTTTTTTTGCATACGCAGATTTGCGGCAAAAATATTGCCCTGCGCGGCGTTTTTCTGATTGACAAGTTGCCCCCCCCCCGGAGTAAAATTGATATCAATATGTGCAAGGTGCACAAGTTTCTGTCCACAATATAAAGGAGGAATCACAAAATGAAGAAACGCATTGCAAGCCTGTTGGCTGCGCTTGCGCTCTGCCTGACGCTGCTGCCCATGGCGGCGTTTGCGGAGGATGCCGTCGGAGCTGCGCAGAGCAGCCGCACGGTTATTACTACGGTTGATGAACTGATGCAATTTGCGGCGGACGTAAACGCGGGTGCATACGACGGCAAGACCGATGCTGTAGTAAGCCTGGAATCCGATTTAGATTTGAGCGGTAAAACATGGACGTCGATTGGATGCGCCGACAACGACGCTAACGTTCCGCATTTTTTCAGCGGAAAATTTTACGGCAACGGACATACGATTTCTAATTTGGACTTTTCCGATGCCTATGGCATGATTGAATATGAATCATATGGCTTTTTCGGATATATTGAGAACGCCGAGATTTCCGGTCTTACTGTACAGGGCTCTGTAAATGCTACTGGTTCAAGGAAATACTCTGATTTTGGCTCCATTGTCGGTGCATCTAACAAGAGTACGATTCGTGATTGTGTATCTGATATATCATTCACTAACAGTGACAATTATCTCGACGGTTCTATTGGCCTATGTGGGTTTGCTATGGACTCCACCTTTGAGCACTGCCAAAGCAAAGGCAGCATTAGTGTCACTCGAACTGATAATGGCGTTGCCAGTCTAAACGTTGGTGGTATTGTTGGTTATGCTGGTGGTACTTCTGAAATCCGCTACTGTGTCAACACAGCTGACATAGAGGTTTGCGCCAACAGCATCGGCGGTATTGCCGGCTCTCTGGGCAGTGGTAATCCGTCCATAACAAATTGCTATTCCATCGGCAAATTGACGGTTCTCGGCAAACCTTCTGGCGGTAATACGGGCGGCATTGTGGGCATGATCAATGGCAACACACCCATCAAGCATTGTTATTTTGCTGGTGAAATTGATTTGACCAATTATGGTGTCACCACACCGCCATATAAGCGTCTCGGCGGACTTGTTGGTAAGGTTGCATCCGGCACACCTAATTTTGAGAACAACTACTATACCGAAACCGCAAACGTTGATTCCTGTGGCACTTCCACTTTTGCCGCTGACACCGCAGAATCCATCGATTCCATGAAAACCCCGGAATTTTACGATAAACTCACCCAGAACGGCGGCGACTACCGCTTCAACCCGAACGGTACGCCGCTTCTTCCCGGGCCTAAGTATACCGTTACGTTTACGGTGTCCCCTGCCGAACTGACCAATGTTGTTATCACTGCTAACGGCCAGACCCTCACGAACGGTTCCATCGACTTGGAGGCCGGGGTCTATCCTGTCACGGTCACTGCGGACAACTGCGAGCCGTTCAGCGCGGATATCACCATCACCGCTGACACCGCTACCCACGCCCAGACTTTGACCCTCACCTACAAACCCGCCGACTACACCGCGGTCGAGGCCGCGATTGCCAAGGCGGGCGCATTGAACCGCGACGACTACACGGATTTCTCCGCTGTGGATACCGCCATCAACGCCGTGGACCGCAGCAAGAACATCACCCAGCAGGCCGATGTGGATGCCATGGCAAAGGCCATCGAGACCGCCCTCGCTGCGCTGGTCGTCAAGCCCACGGCCACCCCCGCCCCCACAGAAGCCCCCACTGCGGCCCCCACGCCCGCACCTGCTGCCCCGGCGGCCACGGCTGAACCTCAGCCCACCGCCACCGCCGCACCTACGGCGACCCCGGCCCCGGTCGTTACGGCCACGCCGCAGCCGCCCGTGACCATCCCCCAGACCGGCGACAGCATGAACGTCACGCTGCTGTTTGCGCTGGCCCTGTGCAGCGGTGCAGCGCTCGGCCTGGCCGCCCGCAAGAAAAACCGTTCCTGATACCGTATAAAAACAGCGCCGCGCAGGCTTTTTCGGGCCTGCGCGGCGTTTTGTCTGCCGGGGCGTAAAATTTTGCATTTACCCCTTGCACTTAAAGTTGCCTTTCATGGTATACTGCCGTATAGAATCCAACGGAGGTGCTGTTTTATGTCTAAAATTCTTGTTGCTTATTTCTCCCGCGCGGGCGAAAACTACTTTGGCGGCGCAATCAAAAGCGTGGCCGTCGGCAATACCGAGATCTGCGCCGACCTTATCAAGCAGGCTTTTCCCGACGCCGACCTGTTCAAAATTGAAATGGCAGCGCCTTATGCGGACAACTACCGCAAATGCGTCAGCCAGGTCACCGCAGACATGATGCTGCACAAGCGCCCGGCGCTGACCGCCCTGCCCGAGAGCATTGCGGCCTACGACGCCATTGTGCTGGGCTACCCCAACTACTGCGGCACCATCCCCATGGCGGTGGCGACCTTTTTGGAGGCGTTCGACTTTACCGGCAAAAAGCTGCTGCCCTACTGCACCAACGAGGGCAGCGGCATGGGCCGCAGCGAGAAAGACCTGCGCAAGCTCTGCCCCACAGCAGTAATTGCCCCGGGCCTTGCCATCACCGGCAGCGCGGCGGCGCAGTCCCAAGCCGCGCTGGTCGGGTGGATGCAGGAAAATTTGTAACCTCCCTGCGGGGCGTCGGGGACGCCGCAAAAAACCAGGGCACAGACTGCATCGTCTGTGCCCTGGTTTTATTTGTTTTTCGGGTGACCGTTTTCTACTTCGCTGGTGCCCTGCTCCATCAGGTAGGTGGCGGTCAGGTCCGCAATGTGCAGCTTGACCGCCAGCGGGTAGGTGTTGTAGGCTTCGCTGACAGCAAAGCAGCCGCCGCGCGCGGCATCGTCAAAGCCGCCCATGTGCCAGCGGATGGCAATAGCCTCGGCGGTTTTCAGCCGCATAAAATGCTCGATGAGGTAGACACTCTTCTCGCCGTGGCCGTAGGGCAGTTGATCCGCCACCTGGTAAAACGGGACCTTCTCCCACTGGCCGGTGGCGTCGTTTTTGACATTGCGGGTGCTGACCTTATAGAAGTTTGCCTTGCACAGGTCGTGCAGCAGGCCGCAGATGGCATAACTCTCGGCGTTCTCGCCCTCGGTGTAGAAGTGCTGCATCATTGCGTTGTACACGTTGATGCTGTGCATGACCAGGCCGCACTCGCACGCGCCGTGGAACCGGGTGGAGGCAGGCGCGGTGAAAAAGTCGGTGGTTTCCAGCCAGTTCAGCAGCCGGTCCGCACCGGGGCGGGTGATGTTTTTGTTGTAGATCTCCACAAATTCAGCGTGGTAGTCCTGCATACGAACCTCACAGTTCCATGTCGTCCAGAATGCCCTTCAGCGTTTTCAGCTCATCCTCGGTCAGGCTGATTCCCTTTGCCATGCGGCTGCCGTCCGGGGACCAGTCGCGGATATCGTACTTCGGCGGGTTGCCGTTCCAGCTGACCATATTCAGCTGACGCTCCCAGCCGCGGGCGTTGGTGGAAAGAACGGCGATGCGTTCGGTAACTTCATAGGTAAATTCTGCCATGATACAGACTCCTTTTATAAATGATGTTGCAAGCTCCATCATAGACGATTCTGCCCAAAAATGCAAGTGTAAAATCTGCCTGCCCCGCCGGGTCCGCTGCGCAAAAAGTTTTTTGCAAAAAAATTGGCAAAACCTGTTGACAAACGCCCCGTAGATGGCTATAATAATTAGCGTCGCCTGACGGCGGCGCAAAGCGTTATTGCCCCATAGCTCAGTTGGTTAGAGCACCTGACTGTTAATCAGGGTGTCGTCCGTTCAAGTCGGACTGGGGCAGCCAACAAAAAAATCACCGAACAAATTTTCGGTGATTTTTTTATGCGGCCGTAGCTCATCTGGTAGAGCGCCACCTTGCCAAGGTGGAGGTAGCGAGTTCGAGCCTCGTCGGCCGCTCCAAACAGAACCGGTTGAAACGAAAGTTTCAGCCGGTTTTTGTTTTTATTCATAAAAGCACCGCATTTTCTGCCCCGGCGGTGCGGTATAATCAGGAGAACTGCTATGCGTACCATCCTTCCCATCAACGTTGGCTGGGCCTTCACCCTCCCCAAGGGCGAGCGCCCGGCTTACTAAAATTAAAAAGTAAGCCCGTTTGCGGGCCGGTGCAGGCATTGGCCCCCTATAACGGCTCGCGAGATCCTACGATATTTTTCAACTTTTTCGGTTTTGCTATTGACAATGGCTTTTGATACCGCTATAATAATAAAGTCGTCTGACAAAGCTGAATATTGCCCCATAGCTCAGTTGGTTAGAGCACCTGACTGTTAATCAGGGTGTCGTCCGTTCAAGTCGGACTGGGGCAGCCATTGACCTTGAAGCGTATGCTTCAAGGTTTTTGTTTTATGTGCAGCGAAACGCCGGGGCGGATATTCCCATCCGCCCCGGCTGTTTATGCCTGTAAAATTGTCTTGATTTCCGCTAAATTATCCGCAAAGCTGATTCCCTGCTGGCGTTCGGGGCTGGAAAGCCCCATGGCAATCATGTGATCCAGCAGCGCTTTCAGACTGTCATAGTAGCCGTTCAGGTTGTAGAGGATGCAGGGTGCATCCAGCTGCTTGAGGGAAACTTTTGACATGATCTCGGCGATTTCTTCCAGCGTGCCGGTGCCGCCGGGGAAAGCAATGAATGCATCGCCCAGCTCGATCATCTTTGCCTTGCGTTCGGTCATATCTTTTGTGACGAACAACTCGGTCAGATCATCGTACAAAAGGCCCTGATCCACAAAAAACTGCGGTTCCACGCCGGTGGCTTTGCCGCCTGCGTCCAATACGCTTTTGGCCAGTTCGCCCATCAGGCCGCAGGCAGAGCCGCCGTAGATAAGCGCGTTGCCGCTCTCGCCGATCCAGCGGCCCAGTTCCCGCACGGCCTGGGCCAGGCGCGGGTCATTTCCCTCGTTCGCACCGAGGTATACCGTAATATTCATCACCGTCTCCTTACAGCTTTACCTTTATAAAGTCATGCTCCATGGCAGGCAGCACCTTTTCCACCAAATCTTTCGTGCGCAGCCGCAGGCTGGATGTGTTGATGCAGGGGTGGCAGCCCACATACTCGCTGTTCAGCACGTCCTCGTCGATGAGCAGCTGGACACGGTGGGCGGTATCGTTGGCAAGGCCCAGCACGCTGACCGAACCCGGCGTGATATTCAAAAACTTTTCCATATACTCCGCCTTGGCAAAGGACAGCCGGGCCGAGCCGATCTGTGCGGACAAGTCCTTGGTGTGGAACACCTTGGTATCCGGGATCATCAGCAGGTAAAATTTTGTCTCCTGCCGATTGCACAAAAACAGGTTCTTGCAGATGACCGCGTGCAGCGTTTGGTCAATTTCCTGGCAGACCTCCATCGTCATGGCGGGCGCATGGTCGACGCGCTCATACTCGACGCCCAGACGATCCAGCAGGTCATAGGTGCGTATCTCTTTTTCCAGTCGGCCCGCCGTATCCGCCGGTCGGCCCTTTTGCAGTTCCATAACAGTACCCCCTTTACACCGCCCATTATAGCAGGTTTGATACAGAATGGAAAGAGGGGCAGCCGCCGTCAGACTGAGGGCCTGGTATGCCCGGTCCCTACAAATGCGGTGGATTTTGCCCGAAAATTGGCCGATTTGGGTGTTCTGTGACAATTTCTTGCGCTGCCCTCTTGCAATCCCTATAAAAATAGTATAGTATAGTTCGGTAGAGCAAAACTATCTGGGCAGGGCCGCTGTGCCCTGACGCCCGGTTATACCACTTGGAGGTGTTTTTTCCATGAGCAGCCCGCTGCTGGAAGTCAAAGATTTACAGGTCATCGTCGGTGAGGAAAACAAAGTCCTTCTCGACGGTTTGAACCTTACGGTGAACGCCGGCGAGACCCATGTCCTGATGGGCCACAACGGTGCCGGCAAGTCCACCCTGATGAGCGCCCTGATGGGCGACCCCCGCTATACCGTCACCCGCGGCCAGATCATCTTCCGCGGCCAGGATATCACTCACGAGACCGCCGATGTGCGTGCCCGCGCCGGTATGTTCCTGTCCTTCCAGACGCCGGAGGAGATCCCCGGCATCACACTGGAGAGCTTCCTGCGCACCGCCGCCGGTGCTGTGACCGGCAAGCCTGTTAAGGTCATGAAGTTCCGCCACGAGATGGCCGCCCAGATGGAGGCCCTGCACATGGATCCGTCCTACGCCGACCGTTACCTGAACGTCGGCTTCTCCGGCGGCGAGAAGAAGAAGGCCGAGATCTTGCAGCTGCTCATGCTCAAGCCCGCTCTGGCCCTGCTGGACGAGACGGACTCCGGCCTGGATGTGGACGCGGTCAAGACCGTGGCAAGCGGCATCAAGGCGTACCACAACGCTGACAACGCCCTCATCATCATCACCCACAACGCCAAGATTCTGGAAGGCTTGCAGGTTGATTACGTCCATGTGCTGGACGACGCCCGCATCGTGCGCACCGGTGACGGCAGTCTGGTCAATGAGATCATTGAGGAAGGCTTTACCGCCCTGAAGGAGGACGAAGCGAAATGAGAGCCTTCGAGACTGAAAAGACCGAAGTTGCCGAAATCGACCGCAGTGTCTACGACATCAAGGACAAGGTCAACGCGGCGTTTGAGGTCAACTCCGGCCTGACGGCAGAGATCGTCGAGAAGATTTCCGAGGAAAAGCACGACCCCGAGTGGATGCGCGAGTTCCGCCTGAAAGCGCTGGAGACCTACAACAAAATGTCCATCCCCAACTGGGGTCCCTCCCTGGAAGGGCTGGACATGAGCAACATCGTCACCTACGTGCGTCCCAACACCGAAATGCGCGGCAAGTGGAGCGATGTGCCCGAGGATATCAAGAACACGTTTGAGCGCCTGGGCATCCCCCAGGCCGAGCGTTCGAGCCTTGCGGGCGTCGGTGCGCAGTACGACTCCGAGGTCGTCTATCACAACGTCAAGGAGGAAGTCGCCGCCCAGGGTGTTGTTTACACCGACATGGAGAGCGCCCTGACCGGCCCCTACGCCGACATGGTGAAGGAGCACTTCATGAAGTGCGTGCCCCCCACTGACCACAAGTTTGCGGCGCTGCACGGCGCTGTGTGGAGCGGCGGTTCGTTTGTGTACGTTCCTGCGGGCGTACACGTGGATATCCCGCTGCAGTCCTACTTCCGCCTGAACGCCCCCGGTGCCGGCCAGTTTGAGCACACCCTTATCATCGTCGATAAGGGCGCCTACCTGCACTTTATCGAGGGCTGCTCTGCCCCGAAGTACAACGTTGCCAACCTGCACGCAGGCTGCGTCGAGATTTTCGTCGGCGAGGGTGCCCGCGTGCGCTACTCGACCATCGAGAACTGGTCGAAGAATATGTACAACCTGAACACCAAACGCGCCAAGGTCGAAAAGGGCGGCACCATCGAGTGGGTCTCCGGCTCCTTCGGCTCCCACACCGGCTGCCTGTACCCCATGAGCATTTTGCAGGGTGAGGGTGCCCGCATGGAGTTTACCGGCATCACCTTTGCGGGTGCCGGGCAGGACCTGGACACCGGTGCCAAGGTCGTACACGCCGCGCCCCACACCACGAGCCATATCTCCACCAAGAGTATCGCCCGTGACGGCGGCGTGTCGAACTTCCGTTCTTCCGTGGTCGTTCTGCCCAATGCCGAGGGGAGCAAGTCCAGCGTGAGCTGTGAATCCCTGATGCTGGACGACCGCAGCCGTTCCGACACGATCCCGGCCATGGATATCCGCTGCGACGCCGTGGATGTCGGCCACGAGGCCAAGATCGGCCGCATCAGCGAGGAGGCTATCTTCTACCTGATGAGCCGCGGCATGACCGAGGAGGACGCCCGCGCCCTGATCGTCGGCGGCTTTGCCGAGCCCATCGCCAAGGAGCTGCCGCTGGAATACGCGGTGGAGATGAACAATCTGATTCATCTGGAGATGAAGGGAAGCATTGGCTGATCGTGGAGCCTTCCCCAACGGGGGAAGGTGGCCGAGGCCCCGCCCGAGGCCGGATGAGGGGCAGCGTTCCCCGTGCAACCCGGTAACGGGCTGCTGCGGTAAGTCTGCCCCTCATCAGTCCGCTTCGCGGACAGCTTCCCCCGAGGGGGAAGCCTTAGCATTGAGTTTAAGGTGATATATATGACTACAACCATGAACCGCCTGCCGGTTGCCACTTGGAACCCGCTGGGCGTGAATTATGCACCGGCGTCGGCGGCACTGCCCACTGTACCCACTGACGGCTGGGCCAAGGCGGAGACCCTCTCCCCTGCCCTGCCTGCCGGTGTGACCGCCCCCGCCGAAGCCGATTTCGGCGATTTTGCCGCCAGCGGCATGGGCGCGGAGACCGACACCTGGCTGGCCGAGAATGCCAACCTGGTCAATCATCTGGCCGTTTCCGGCACAGCTGACGCCCCTATCGTGTTTGAAAACACGCTGGACGCCGCCCACCCCCACGCGCTGACCTACCTGACCATCGACGCCGCCGAGGGCAGCAGCCTGACCGTCGTGCAGGTCGTGCGCGGTGATGCTGAGAACGGTGTTTCCGCCAGCCTGACCCGCATCCGCGCTGCCGAAAACGCCCATGTAACTTTGGTGCAGGTGCAGCTGTTGGGCAACCGCGCCCGCCGCTGGAACGCTGTTGCCATTGAACAGGGCAAATCTGCCCGCGTCGAGCAGGTGCGCATCGAGCTGGGCGGCTGTGTCGTCGCCTGCGGTGCCCGCACCCTGCTGAACCACAACAAATGCGAGTACGACCTGGACGCCGTCTATTTCGGCCACGGGAACGATGTGCTCGACTTCAACGATGTCTCCGTCCACACTGGCAGGGACACCCTGTGCGAGATGCACACCGCCGGTGTGCTGACCGGCAGCGCCGATAAAATTCTGCGCGGCACGGTGGATTTTCAGCGTGGTGCCAAGCGCGGCGTCGGCCACGAGAGCGAGGACGTGCTGCTGTTCAGCCCCAATGCCCGCAATCGTACCGCGCCCCTCATCCTCTGTGGTGAGGAGGAAGTCGAAGGCCAGCACGCCGCGTCCGTGGGCCGCCTGGACGAGAACAAGCTGTACTATTTGCGCTCCCGCGGTTTGAGCGAGGCGCAGGCCCGCCGCCTGATGGTGGACGCCCGCTTTGCCCCGGCCATCGACAAGATCCCGCTGGAATCTTTGCAGGACGAAGTACGTGAAAATGTTGCAGGGAGGCTGAACGATGAACTGGACGGCTGATTTCCCCATTCTGGCTGCCGACGAGAACGGCAAGCGCCTTGTCTATCTGGACAGCGCCGCCACCACCCAGCACCCCACCCAGGTTCTGAACGCGGTGGTCAACTATTATAATAAAGAGAACGCAAACCCCCACCGCGGCGTCTATGAGCTGGCCATGCGTGCCACCGACGCCCACGAGGGTGCCCGCCATACCGTGGCGCAGTTCTTTAATGCCAAGGACGACGAAATTGTGTTCACCCAGAACACGACGGAGAGCCTGAACCTTGTCGCGTACAGCTACGGCATGAATTTCCTGCACGAAGGCGACGAAATCGTCATTTCCGTGGCCGAGCATCACTCCAACATGGTACCCTGGCAGCGCGTGGCGAAGGCCACCGGCGCAAAGCTCGTTTATATGTATCCCGGCGAGAACGGCCGCCTGACGACCGAGGAGCTGGACAAGA
>ERZ827104.3599-NODE-3599-length-10701-cov-3.219331_pt1 | contig 10701 bp, 6 predicted proteins | sample MGYA00519781_ERZ827104 | MGnify/ENA primary metagenome ERZ827104 (study PRJEB31778, sample SAMEA3449257) | human gut metagenome | biome: human gut; feature: human-associated habitat; material: faeces | place: United Kingdom | collected 2010/2012 ... | reverse complement strand
ACCCGGTCGCTTCTGTCGGTCGTCTGGCTCTTTCTTTCACTGACCGGCGGAACTCGCTTCGCTCAGACACCACCGGTCGGGCGTTCAGAAAAAGCAAGATGACACTCGCCAAAGCTCCAATGGTCCCCGAACACGAACACCTCCGACTGACGTTATCACTGAATTGCAGACTAGTCTTGATTTGAGAAAGATCATTCTTCCTGGAAATAATCCGGATAGTCCGGCTTTCTATTGCTGCAAATTTCCACTTGTATTTTCTTTGTCGGTTAGCTCTGCCGTGAGATGAAGGGGGTAAGCCTGACCGTTGTCACTGTTTTAACTGAAAAAGTCATATTTTTTCAAAAATCTGTAAGTAGTTTTAAAAATAGAGTTGTCTTAGATACAAATTTCAGTATTTATGGACAATTTTAAAGATAACGAAACCGATATACAACACTTGATCATCAGTTCTCTGGAAGGTACAGCTTCTGAAGAGGAGTTGTTGGTCCTGCAAAAATGGCTGGAAGAATCAGAGCAGCATTTTCTTCTATTTCATGCATACAGACAAGATTGGATACAAGCCGGATGTGTACAGCGTTACCAGACCGGGGAGGCTTGGAAGAAAGTAGAACGTCGTTTGTTTCACCGAATGCCGGTCAAACACTTGTTTTTATGGACCCGGATAGCCGGATATGCTGCTTTGGTGGTATTGATGATTGCTGTCGGTTATGTTTTTATGCGTCGTGATCAGGACAAAAATCGGGCGTATGTTGTGGAAGAAAATATCGAGCCCGGAGGGAAAAAAGCCATTCTGGTGTTGGGCTCCGATGAAAAAGTGGTATTGGGAGATGAAGCGGAAGAGACCTTGTTGGCTGGAAATACGACAGTGAAAAAAGAAGGAAATACACTGGTATATGATAGACAAAAAAATGGAGAGGGGGAAGAAGAGTACAATCGGCTGATTACCCCCCGGGGAGGAGAATATGCTGTAGTACTGGCAGACGGTACCAAGGTGTGGGTGAATGCGGAGTCGGAATTGAGGTATCCGGTGCAATTTTCCGGGACAGAACGAAAAGTGTACTTGAAGGGAGAAGCTTATTTTGCGGTAACCAAACAGGTAACCAAACCCTTTATCGTATGTTTGGATCAGGCAGAAATTACCGTATTGGGAACAGAATTCAATGTTCGGAATTATGAAAATGAAGCTATCGCGACTACTTTGGTGAAAGGATCGGTGTCGGTAACGGACAACTCGAATATTTCCGAATGTCGGTTACGACCGGGACAACAAGCGGTGTTGGAAAAAGGCGGGATTACTGTCCGGGAAGTGGAACCGATTCATTTTGTGGCTTGGAAGGATGGTTTCTTTGTATATCAGGATAAAAAATTGGATGACATACTAAACGAGTTGGCCCGTTGGTATGACTTCACTTTTTCTTACCGGAATAATGAGTTGAAAGACCTGGTGTTGACAGCTAAATTGAAGAAGTTCGATCGTGTCGACCGGATATTCAGGATCTTGACAGAAACTGGAAAATTGGGTTTTACTACACAAGGGAAGGAGGTCATTGTATATGAAAAATAAAAACAGGAGGAGCATCCATTGGTTGTGAGCTGTTCCTCCTGATAATAATTGATAGATCAATTACTAATTTAAACAACAAATGTATGAAAAAAAGTCTTAAGGGTAGGTCTTATCCGAGAGAGAAAGCAAAAAAAGTTTTGCGTATGATGAAAATCTCGGTTGTCTTAATGTTGTTTTGCCTGCAGATACAGGCGAATGTTTATTCCCAGCACACTCGTTTGAGTTTGAAACTGGAAAATGCCAGTATCAAACAACTGTTTACAGAGATCGAGAAAAAATCGGATGTGGCTTTTGTTTATAATGCCGGTGACGTGGATCATCTGGGAACGGTGAATGTGAATTTTACGAATGAAGAGATCGGAAAGATTCTGGATTTTTGTCTGAAAGGGAAAGGGGTGGAATATAGTTTTGTGGATAATCATATTGTCATTCACAAAAAAACGGTACAGCTACCCCAACAGACAGTACGGGTTGTCTCTGGTAAGATTTTGGATAAGAATACAGGAGAACCTTTACCCGGAGCTACAGTAAAAATCAAGGGGACGACAGTGGGAACTGCTGCCGATATCGACGGTAAATTTAAGTTGAGTGTAACCGACGGTACCTCCCTGTTGGAAGTGTCGTTTATCGGATATAAAAATGTAGAGATCGATGTGAGCAAACGGACGGAAATGGTGGTTATGCTGGAACCATTGATCGCGGAGATGAGCGAAGTCATTGTCACCGGTTTTCAAAGACGCGAAAAGGCGGTCATGGTCGGATCGGTGAGTACCGCTACTGCACGCGATCTCGAAACAGCTGGAGTGACTACCGTAGATAAAGCGTTGGCAGGAAAATTGGCCGGTGTTTATATCCGGAGTACCTCGGGACGTCCCGGCGAGACAGGTAAAATTCAAATCCGGGGGATCAATACGATGACCGGAAGTACCGAGCCTCTTTATGTATTGGACGGAATGCCTTTACAGACAGGTGAGGTTTCCGGTGGTATCAACAACTTACTGACTAACGGTATCGGGAATATTCCCCCTGAAAATATTAAAAGTATCTCCATCCTGAAAGATGCTACCGCTGCTTCTATTTATGGATCACGTGCTGCGAACGGAGTAGTGGTCATCGAAACCAAAATGGGAGAAGCCGGACAGGATTACATCTCTTATTCCGGAAAATTCGGAGTGACGATGGCTCCGAGAAATCAGTTCGATTTCATGAATACGACAGAGAAGATTCAGTTGGAACGCGAGCTTTACGATGACTTTCATCCCAGTTACGGTGGGCGGGTGATCCAGATCCTTAACCGCCGGGATAATGGTGCTATCTCGTCCGACGAAGCTGAACGCCAGATCGCCGAATTACAGAAAATCAATACCGATTGGATGGATGTGTTGTATCGGAATGCGATTTCACATTCTCATAATCTCACGCTGAGTGGAGGGAATACAAAAACACAGTATTTTACCTCTTTGAATTTTCAGAGTTCACAGGGGACTATGCAGGAGAATGATTTTAAATCCGGCGGATTGAATATGAAATTATCCCGTTATGTCTTGGATAATCTGTTGTTGAAATTCAATTTGTATTCTACCATCAAAAAAAATCAGGAAGGACAAGCCGGCATGGATGTTTTCCGTTATGCCGCTTTTGCCAATCCTTACGAACGTCCTTATAATGAAGACGGCAGTTACTCGTCCGATATGAGTTACCGCGATCTGACCAATGATGTAACCTATTATTCGGATTTGAATTATATGGATTTTAATATCCTCCGGGAACTGCGGGAGAATACACTGACCAACAATTATGCCGATATTCGGGGACAGTTCGGGGTAGAATGGACCTTATTCAAAAATTTTCGTTATAATGGTACAGTAGTGGCCAACTATACCTGGGTACATGACATTGATGAAGCACATCCCGGAACCTATCGTTCTTGGTCGCAGAACTGGTTGAATGCGGCTTCGGGGGTCGGTAAGATCTTACCCGAACACAACCTCGGTTTCCTGAAAGAAAATACGGGGCGTGTATTTGATTATACCGTGCGAAATTCTATCGAATACAACAACAAATTCGCCGGCAAACATTTTGTACAATTGTTCTTTGCCAACGAAATCGGAGGGCGTACCAACTACCAATACAATAGTTTTAATCCCATCTATCTGAGTGAATACCGTATTTCCGGTTATCCTAACTGGGATTTGGTGAGTCCGGATAGTTACAACAAACTGGATTTATCTAAATTCGGAGGTTCTACATTTGCAGAAGACCGGAGTGCTTCCTTTATCGGTTCGCTGGTTTATTCTTACGATGATCGTTACGTATTGAACGGTAATATCCGCTACGACGGTGTAGATATTCTGGGGTCCGATAATCAGTTTTCACCCTTATGGTCTGCCGGAATAAAATGGAATGCCCATAGCGAGGGCTTTTTGAAACCGTATGAAAATATCCTGAGCCGATTGGTGGTATCGTTCGGATATGGTTACCGGGGAAGTATCAACCGTTCGGTTTATCCATTCCATTCTTATCTGTTGGGTTCCAAGGTGTATGATGGAATTGTGGCTTCTTCCGAATTCCGGTATGGAAATCCTACGATCAAATGGGAACGCAAACAAGAGACCAATCTGGGTTTGGAATTGTCTTTGTTTAAAGGACGTATCAATATGGAAGGACGTTATTTCGACGAGAAAATTACCGATCTGCTGGATAATCTGAAACTGGCTCCTTCGGTGGGACGTGAAGAAGCTACGGTGAATGTAGGAAAAATGTCTAATCGCGGATTTGAATACAGCATGCGGTTAGAGGTAATCAAAAATAAAAATATCCTGTGGGAAATCGGTGGAAATATTACCAAAGTGAAAAATAACCTCGATCAGGTATATGAAAATAATATTCCTGGTATCGCCGAAGCCAATACGCGTAATGTTCAGGGATATCCGACGAATAGCTGGTTTGGATATAAATTTTCTCATGTGAATCCTGAAAACGGACATATGATGGTAAAAGCCCAACGTAAAGAAGCGGTAGTCGAAGGAACTTTCGTGACCAACAATTACACCGAAGAAGTGATCGATTTGGCTACTATTCCCCAGAAAGATTTACAGGAAAAATATGTGCCCTATTATGTGGGACAGAAAGATCCGAAATTATTCGGGGGTTTTAACACCCGTTTTGTTTATAAACAATTCGAGTTGTATGCTAATTTTGTATTTGCTGCCGGTAATAAAATCTTAGGTTTTCAGGATCGTAAAAACGGGCCTGACGGGGAAGTGGACGATATTACTGCCAGCCGTACCAATCGCGTGAGGGATGTACGCTACCGTTGGAGACAATATGGAGATATTACGGATATCCCGGTGTTCCAGAACTCTCTTTCGAACTATACCTATTATTTACTCGATAAAGATCTGGAAAAGGGAGATTATCTGAAATGCAACGAATTGGCATTGACCTGGCATGCTCCGCGTAAAATGTTACAGAAAATCTCTTTATCTACCTTGAAAGTTACTTTAGTGGCCGGTAATCTGTTTACGATTACTCCTTATAACGGGACAGATCCGGAAACCCAGACACCTTTCGGGTATCCGAATACCAGAAATTATACGTTGACATTAAATATTGGATTATAATGAATTGTACTATGAAAAAATATAAATTGATTGCCGTTTTCCTGCTGTTAGGATGCTTGTGCAGTTGTACCAAATTTTTGGATTTACCGGCCAAAAACGAACGTGCCGTACAATCACTCGACGATATCAAATCGGTATTGGCCGGTTATTTGTATGGGCAGGCTAACCCCCGTCAAACTTCGACCGTCGGTTTGTCTCCTTTGTTTACCTCCGAAATGGTAAAGATGTTCGAAGCCTATTCCGATAATATCGATGTGAACAAAGCTATGGTCGACTGCTATTTGGTTGACATGAACCAACATATGCAGGAAAAAGAGTATGCTAACCAGTTCTTGTGGAACAATTTCGATACCCCGAAGTCTGTCTGGATGAAATATTATGAAGTGATCGGATTGTTGAATGCTTTGGTCGATCAGATGAATGCGGTCACTTATGACGACCAGCAGGAGTGGAACCGGATTATGGGAGAACTGGTTACACACCGTGCCTATTATTATTTTAAACTGTTACAGTATTTTGCCCCTTACCGGAATGCAGAATTGGGTATCCCGGTTTATTTACATACGGGAGAACAAGTGGTTGGTGTAAAAATGCCCCGTAAAACACAGGCAGAAGTATACCGGACTATCCTGGCTGATTTGAATTATGCTTCAGAACTTTTAAAAACGACAGAGTCGAGAGAATCCTATAATTTGTTTTTCCGAAGTCTGAGGGTAAACCATATTTTAGCTCAGGTATATTGGTTCAAGGCTGAATCCGGAGCAAGAGAAACTTCCGATTATGAAAATGCGGCGAAATATGCAGCTCTGGCGACAGAGGGAGTCGAGACGCTGATACCGGTTACTACGGCAGGGCTTAATGCAGTGATGGCCAATAACGACGCCTCCTATCCGGGCTTATATATGTGTGGGACTACTTATGGCGCTACTGCCGGAATTTATGGATCCACCTGGTACTATATGGGCTACAATCCCAATAATGTCCCGGTAAATCCTGATTTTTACGCTCTTTTCACTCCGGAAGATATTCGATACGATGCTTATTTTATGGCTCCGGGAATTTTAGCCAATAGTTGGCCCGATGGGGGAGCTTACGGTTCCAAAAACGGAAATTGTGTACTGTTTAAACCTGAGGAAGCTTATCTGATCTTGGCAGAAGCGTTGTACCATACTCAGGGAGATGCTGTGGGTACTCTGAATAAATTTAAATCTTTCCGAAATGCCGGTACTGCAAACGGATTGAGCGGAGAAAGCTTATTACAGGAAATTTTGAACGAACGCCGGAAAGAATTTTTTGCCGATACCGATAAACGTTGGCTGGACCTGAAAAAATATGGCGGGACAATCAGTCGGCATTTAACTTTTTTTAAAAAGACTTACGATATAACGGTGGATACCGATGCCTATCAATACGCTTTACCGATTCCTTTGGACGAACTGCAACAGAATAATGCCATTTCACAAAATGAGGGATGGGTACAAATCGAGTTTTAACAGGCTTTTCTTATGGATATTAAAATTAAATATATGAAAAAAATAATATTTGTTTCTCTGATATTAGGTTCTTTCTTATGGGAAGGATGTGATGATAATTCGTTTGATTATCAGATGTATCAGCCTGGACTGAACGATATTGATTCGGTTTATTTTTCTACAGGGGCTCCGATGATGATTGCTGATGGACAGGCGACACTCGATTTTATTGTAGAAGCTTACCGGAAAGTAAAGATGGATAATGAAGAAGGGGTACGGGTAGATTCTATGGTGCCGGTGGATATTAAGACTTTGCCTGCCGGTAGTGTCAAAATCTTTAAAGGAACGGAAGAAGTCGGGGAGAAGTGGTCGACTACCGATGCGACTCCCGGAACAGTTACTTTTATCGCTAAAGTCGGAGAACGGGCTTCTTCGCCGAAGACGGTTGTTTTAAGGCCTAAGCCGGCTTTACCTCCATTGAAATATGTGGATGTCGTTTTTCATGTTTTCGAATTGAAGAAGAGTGATCCCAGTTATAATCCGTTGACTTATCAGGAGATGGATTATGAGTTGCTCGAACAGGCTTTGCAGAATATGAATGATGTATTCAATAATAAAGTCGGGAGAGGACCTAATGGTGCTTCTGCAAATATAGTTTTTCGTTTGGCTTCAAAAAACGGGAATGGTATGGAATTACAGAAACCGGGGTACAATCGGATCGATTATGATGAAAATAACATTAAACCTTCGAGTTGGGGATTCGATGTATCGAGTTTTATTGCTTATATTAACGAAAATGCAAACCGGATTTGGGATCCGGAGAAATATCTGAATATTGTGGTTATACCTTCCGGGGCTAATATGAGTATGGGGACCAAGACGCCGCAATGGCAAGTGGTTGCCGACGGTGAAGAACCGATAGCCGGAATTCCTAATGTGGTAGACGATTATACGATTCCTACCCGAGATTATGCAAACACTTGTATCGGTGTACCTCAGACTTTATTTCGTCCTGGTTCAGGTAAGAAAATCGAGTTGTATCCCTTCGTCGGTTCTTTTTACGGTATCCTCGGTACCAACCGGAAAGTAGGAAATACCGACTATTGTACCGATACACAGTTGTATGACGGTTCTGGGATATGGTCAGAATTGAAAAAGGTTAGCTGGAATGGAGATAAATTTTTGGCTAATAATGCTATGGACGATAACCGTTACCCTTCTTTGCGGAATAATTTTACATTGGATCAAATTACCCGTATGCGTCAGGTCATGGAAAAATGTCCGGGACGTAATAATGGTTTGGATCAATAAGGGAGGTATAAGGGAGAGATAAAGGAATGAAAAGGAAAATTTGTTATATTATCGCGATGTTGTTGGTAATGACATTCGCAGGAAATGCTCAAAAAACAGTATTTCAAAACCTGACATGGGAACAGGCAGCGGAGCTGGCACAGAAAGAGAATAAGATTATTTTGGTGGATGCCATGCGGAAACCTGCCACGGCAGAGGCTCGGAAACAAAAAGACAAGGAAGAAGCGGTATGGCAGAAGGTTGTTGCCAACCTGGAATTTTGTAAACAGCATGTGGTGGCCATCCGTATCGATATGGCTTCTGAGGCTGGGAAAGAGTTTGCTCCGAAATTGGTGATGAATATGTATCCGACCTATGGTTTTTTCATGCCGAACGGTGATATTTTGGGTACGGTCAGTCCGTTTCTGTTGGCTAAAAATCCGGAACTTTTCCTGGAAAGAGGGAAAAAGGCATGGGAGCAGGCCGAAGTGAAGAGAAACAACAAACGTTCCATTGTCTTTGAGGAAATCGGTCTGAAAGAAGCATTGGAAAAAGCCAAAAAAGAAAATAAACTGGTTTTCATCGACGCTTATACCGCCTGGTGCCAGCCTTGTGTCATGATGGGAAAGAATGTGTTTACCCTGGACAAAGTGGCCGATTTTTATAACCGGAATTTCATCAATCTGAAAATTGATTTCGGGAAAGAGAAAGAACTGGCGGAGAAATATGCGGTACGCGGTTATCCGGCTTTTCTGTTCCTGAACGGAAACGGCAAACTGGTTTATGCGGCAGGTGGTTATACGGAAGCCGACGCTTTCATCGGTTATGGGCAGGAGGCGTTGAAAAAAGCGGAAGGTATCGTCTTCTTCAAAGGGACCTGGCAACAGGCGTTGGAACAGGCCCGGAAAGAAAACAAACTGATTTTCATGGATTGTTATACCTCTTGGTGCGGACCGTGCAAGATGTTGGCCAAAGAGGTATTTACCGATCCGGAGGTGGCTGCTTTCTTTAATGAAAAGTTTGTGAATGTAAAGGTGGATATGGAGAAAGGTGAGGGGGTGGAACTGAAAAAACAGTATAAGGTATCGGCCTACCCGACCTTGAATTTCATCAACGGTAAAGGCGAGTTGCAGCATTGTGTTGTAGGCGGTATGCCGGCGGATGCTTTGATCGCCCAGGCTAAACTGGCTTTGGAAGGGAAAGGCCTGATTGCTTTACAGACGCTTTACGCACAGGGAAACCGGGAATCTCAGTTTATCGAAGATTACCTGACGGCTTTGGATATGGGTAACCAGGCGGCCGAGGCTGAAAAAGTAGCTTCGGAGTATTTGGGGAAGATGGAGCAGGCCCGGTTGAAAGAAAAAGCGAACTGGGATATGTTCAACAAATACATTAACGATGTCGATTCGGATATTTTCCGGTATGTATACGACAATCAGAATGAGTTTGCCGGACTTTTCGGAGAGAAGGAAGTCAGGGCAAAAATCCGGAAAGTCTGGACGTTGGGGGCCAATCGCTATGTCACGGGAGAGGGAGAAGAGGTTGTGTATGACCGGAAAGGTTTTAAAAAATATGTGAAACGCCTGTCCAAAGCGGACGTGGATGGAAAAACGGATATCATTGAAAATGCCCGCATGACCAATGCTGAAAAATTGGGAGACTGGAAAATTTATATTGCCCTTGGCAGTGAGCAACTGAAGGGCGGAAGAGTGGGCGATCTCGTTTTGTATAACTGGGGATTGCGGATCAACCGGGGGTGTAAGGACTCTGCATTGAGGATGCAGGCAGCCCAATGGTTTGAAGATGCCGCTGCAAGATCGAAAGAAGGAGAGATGTCATTCAAGGTTTATTTTGAAAGGGTAGCCAATGATTTAAAACAAGATTATAAAGAAAAGAAGTAAACAAATTAAAGTAGAGTATGAAAAAGATTTTTAGTGCAGTGTTGGGCGGTTGTCTGTTGTTGGGTGCTTGTGCAGCCACTGAACAGAAGACAATAACTATTAAAGGAAAGGTGCAGTTCCCTGACAATAGCTTTAACATGGAGATTGTGGAACGGAACGGTTTTGACAAGACCATTATCGACTCCTGTAAAGTGAACGAAGACGGGACTTACCGGTTTACCATGAAAGTGGATCGTCCCGGTGTATATACGCTGGATTGCCAGAAATGGCAGTCCGTACAGTTCTGGGCAGAGGATGAGGATCTGGAGATTTCCGTGGTATGGATACGGCCCGGATCAAGATCAAGAATTCGCCGTACGTATATATTAATGGCGGACCTAACAATGAAGTGATGAACCTGATGAACTGGGACAGCTATCGCAACTATCAGCTGATGATCGGGGTTTCGCAGGGAGTGTATCGGATTCAGGGATTGGATGACCAGGCCAAACAGGAGACTTCCATGAAATTTTATGATATGCTGGGCGAGGAATCCAGAGCCCGGATCAAATATATTGCTGAACATTATGCCGACCGGAACAGTGTGCTGGCGGTGTTGCCGATGTTGCGCGGAGATCAGCCAGAGCTGGTTGAAAAGGTGCTGGCCAGGCTGGAAGCCAAGAATCCGGATTATGCGCCGTTGAAAAAATATAAGACGGATATGGCCGAAGCGAAAGCTTTGCGTGAAAGTCTTGCCGAAGGGAAAGTGGCTCCCGAATTTTCATGCCCGACTCCGGATGGGAACAAGAACCTGGGACCTCAGGACTCTAAAGGAAAAATTCTGGTATTGGATTTCTGGGCATCCTGGTGTG
>ERZ827104.3593-NODE-3593-length-10714-cov-8.229196_pt1 | contig 10714 bp, 6 predicted proteins | sample MGYA00519781_ERZ827104 | MGnify/ENA primary metagenome ERZ827104 (study PRJEB31778, sample SAMEA3449257) | human gut metagenome | biome: human gut; feature: human-associated habitat; material: faeces | place: United Kingdom | collected 2010/2012 ... | reverse complement strand
GCCTTTCCAAGGATATCGGCGTGACCGTGAAGGAGGCAGACGCCTTCCTCAAGAATTATCTTGCGGCTTTCCCCAGTGTGAGCGGCTATATGGACAAGACCATCGCGGATGCCAAGGCAAACGGCTATGTATCCACCCTGTTCGGCCGCCGCCGCACCCTGCCGGAGCTGGCCAGCACCAACTTCAACGTGCGCGCCAGCGGCGAGCGCATGGCCCGCAACACCCCCATTCAGGGCACCGCTGCGGACGTGATCAAGCTGGCCATGGTGCGGGTGTGGAAGCGCCTGCGGGACGAAAAAATGGCCAGCCGCCTGATTTTGACCGTCCACGATGAACTGATCGTGGAGGCCCCGGAGGCGGAGGCCGAGCAGGCTGCCCGCATCCTGCGGGAGGAAATGGAAGGCTGCGTGCAGTACGCGGTGCCCCTGAGCACCGATGTGCACGCAGGCAAAAACTGGCTGGAGGCACACTAAAATGATCATTCTCGGAATCGAGTCTACCTGTGACGAAACTGCCGCTGCACTGGTGGAGGACGGACGGCACCTGCTGAGCAACGTCATCTCCACCAGCGTCAAGGAGCAGGCGCTGTACGGCGGCGTTGTGCCGGAGATCGCCAGCCGCCGCCACTGCGAGTTTATCAGTGCTACGGTCAAAAAGGCTCTGCTGGACGCAGGCAAGGCCATAGACGATGTGGACGCCGTGGCCGTTACCTTTGCGCCGGGGCTCATCGGTGCGGTGCTGGTGGGCGTGAACTTTGCCAAAGGGCTGGCCTACTCGGCGGGCAAGCCGCTGGTGCCGGTGCACCATCTGCGGGGACACATCGCCGCGCTCTACCTGACCCACCCGGAGCTCAAGCCGCCCTTTTTGTGTCTGGTGGCCTCCGGTGGGCACAGCCACATCGTGGAGGTGCAGGACTACACCCACTATCACATTCTGGGGCACACCGTAGACGATGCTGCGGGCGAAGCCTTTGACAAGGTGGCCCGCACACTGGGTCTGCCCTACCCCGGCGGCCCCAGCGTAGCCGCCGCCGCAAAGACCGGCGACCCCAAGGCCTACCGCCTGCCGGTGCCCCATGTGGAGGGCAAGTACAACGTGAGCTTTTCCGGCTTAAAGACCGCCGTGCTCAACGAGGTGAACAAGGCGCAGATGAAGGGCGAGGAAGTGAATGTGCCCGACCTTGCTGCCAGCTTTCAGGAGCGCATTGCGGGCATTCTGGCCGAAAAGCTGCTGCTGGCTGCTGCCGATACCGGGGCAAAGCAGGTGTGCCTTGCCGGCGGCGTAGCCGCCAACGGACGTCTGCGCCAGCTGGTGAACGACGGTGCCCAGAAGCTGGGCGCAAAGGTCTACCTGCCGGAACTGAAGTTCTGCGGCGACAACGGCGCGATGATCGCCGCGCAGGGCTACTACCAGTACATTGCCGGGCATACCGCCGGGCTGGAACTGAACGGCCTGCCCACCCTGCCCATCGACTATGAATAAACACAACACCGGAGGTGTTCCCATGACCGAGCGCAACCCTATCCTGCAAAGTCTGTTCGACCGCAAGTCGGTGCGGGTGTATGAAGAAAAGCCCATCCCTGCCGAGATGAAGCAGGCCATTTTGGAAGCTGCTGCACAGGCGCCCTCCGCGGGCTGTCAGCAGCTGTATACCATTTTAGACATCACCGATCCGGCACTGAAAGAGGCGCTGGCCGAAAGCTGTGACCACCAGCCCTTTATTGCCAAAGCACCGCTGGTGCTGGTGTTCTGCGCCGACTGCAAAAAGTGGTACGACGCCTACTTAGAGGCCGGCTGCACGCCCCGCACCCCGGGTGTGGGCGATTTGATGCTGGCAGTCACCGATGCCGCCATTGCCGCCCAGAACGCCGTGGTCGCCGCCGAAAGCTTTGGCATCGGCTCGTGCTATATCGGGGACATCATGGAAAACTGCGACACCCAGCGCAGTCTGCTGCACCTGCCGGACTATGTGTTCCCGGCGGTGATGCTGGTGTTCGGCTGGCCCACCCAGCAGCAGAAGGAGCGCGTAAAGCCCCAGCGCTGCGCCATGGAGCATATCGTGCACGAAAACGGCTACCGCACCATGGACGGCGCAGAGCTGCGGGACACCTTCGGCTACAAAGCCGGAAACGCCCCCTTTGACCAGTGGTGCACCGCCTTTTGCAACCGCAAGTATAACTCCGATTTCTCCAAAGAGATGACCCGCTCGGTGGAGGAATATCTCGGCCAGTTCCGGTGATCTAAAACGTTTCTGAGCCACAAATTATAGCAACAAAAAGCGGCAGCTGCACGGTATTTTGTGCAGCTGCCGCTTTTCTCGTTTATCTTTGGTTTTCCGCAAACAGTGCGCCCAGTTCCGGCAGGATATCATGCGGCAGCATTCCGTACTCGCCGCGCTTTGCGGCGGCGCGGTCGGCGGCGGCACCGTGCAGATATACCGCACAGGCAGCAGCTTGGTAGGCGGGCAGACCGCAGGCCAGCAGCGCCGCCAGCATCCCAGCCAGCACATCCCCGCTGCCGCCCCGGGCAAGCCCCGGGTTGCCGGTGGGGTTCACGCACACCCGCCCATCCGGGCTTGCTACCACGGTGCGTGCGCCCTTCAGCACCACCACGGCATTCCACGCCTTGGCATACCGCAGGGCGATGCCCGCCCGGTCGTTGGCAAGCGCTGCCGCCGAAAGCCCGGTCAGGCGCGCCATCTCGCCGGGGTGCGGGGTGACTACCAGTTCTCCCGCCGGGTGCGGAAAGGGCTTGCCCTCTGCCAGCAGCTGGGCAGTGGCGTTCAGGCCGTCTGCGTCCAGCACCGCAGCCCCGGCAAAGCCGGGCAGAAGCTGCTGCACCAGCGTGCGGGTCTCGGCGGCCCGGGCAGCGCTTTGCGCTGTGCCGCCAAGGCCGGGTCCCAGCAGCAGAACGGTAGCCTTCTGCCGCCGGAGCAGCGGCACATTTTCCGGTGCAATGCCGCCCTGTGCGCCCTCCTTACAGGGGCACAGGCAGCACTCCGGCAGGCGGGTGACGGCGGCACTGACCACCGGTTCCACACTGGCAAGGGTAACGATGCCTGCCCCGGTGCGCAGTGCACCCTCGGCTGCCAGCAGGGCAGCACCCCGGTAAAAGGCACTGCCCGCCACCGCCAGCACGCTGCCAAAGGTACCCTTATGGCTGTCCCGGGCACGGGGCGGGATGCTCTGCCAGACAAATTCTTCGGTAATTTCCACAGCCATGGGTGCACCTCCAGAGAACGATTTGAATGCCCTCCGTTTCACTCTGGGCATTTCTAGCGGAATAATTATTTTAGATTTAGCATTTGCAGCGGCCAATAGGCCGCTGCAAATGCATTCTCTCAAAATCAGGGGCGGCATTACGCCTGTCCCTGCACAAGGGCGCGGATCTGTTTTTCCACGTTCTGCACTTCCTCGTGAAACATCCGGGCGGACACGCGCAGCGCGCCGTGACCAAGGATAATGACCTGCTCCATGCCGTCCGAGGTCGCCACGCGGACGCGGCGGCTTTTGCCGATCTCATGGGTGACCCGCTCGATGAACATATCGGCAGTCTCGGCCTCCTTGGTATAGACCACATGGATGTTGTGGTACTGCTCGATGGCACCGGGGCTGCCGGGCACGCGGTAGGCATCGAACACCAGAATGAGCACGCACTTCTGGTAGCCCTGATAGTTGCACAGGATGTCCATCAGCCGATGGCGGGCAGTGTCTAAGCTTTCCTTTGCCAGCGCATTCAGCTCGTCCCACGCAAAGATGATGTTGTAGCCGTCCACCAGCAGATACTCCGGGGCAATTTCCCACTGCTCTGCGTCAAAATCCGGGCGTTCGGTCTTTTGCACCGGACGGAAAGCCGCCAGCGGGTCCCGCTTGATGGGGCCGTAGGTGCGCTCAAAAATCTTGAGCAGCTCGGCATCCTCTTCCAGCGTGGCGCGGTAGGCCATAGCGCGGCGCTGGGGCGCAGCCTGCACCTCCGGGCGGGCAGGCTTTGCCTTGCCCCAGCCGCTTTCAACGTGCATATGGCTGCGCACCTCGCTCCACGGCACCACAAAACCGGCACCATGGGCGCAGAACACGGAATCTGCGGGGTTGTCCAGATCATGCTCCGGCTGGTAGCCGCTCTCTGCAATGACCTCCTGTGCATTGTGACAGGGGCGGTAACCGTCCAGTGTCAGGCTCAAATGTCCCCTGCCCCGAGTGTAGCTGACCACCTCCATGGGGTAGCTGCGCATGGTGGATACCGGCGCAAAGCCGGTCAGGGTGGCGGTCTCCGCGCCGCTTTCCGGCGGGTCAAAGCTGCCCTCCATGCGCTGGATATCGCTCATGGCGCGGCCGATGTTCTCCACCGGCACTTCCAGCCGGAAGGCGTACCACGGCTCTAGCAGCTGGCTTTTGGCCAGCATCAGCCCCTGCCGCACGGCGCGGTAGGTGGCCTGCCGGAAATCGCCGCCCTCAGTGTGCTTGAGGTGTGCTTTGCCGGTGAGCAGAGTGATCTTTACATCCGTCAGCGGTGCGCCGGTCAAAACGCCAAGGTGCTGCTTTTCTTCCAGATGGGTCAGCACCAGACGCTGCCAGTTTTTATCCAGCACCTCTTCCCGGCAGTCGGCGGCAAACTGCATCCCGCTGCCCCGGGGCAGCGGTTCCAGCAGCAGATGCACCTCGGCATAGTGGCGCAGCGGCTCGTAGTGGCCTACGCCCTCCATGGGCTCGGTGATGGTCTCCTTATACAAAATACCGCCCGGGCCAAAGGATACCTCCAGCCCGAACCGCTCCGCCAACAGGCTGCGCAGCACTTCCAGCTGTACCTCGCCCATCAGCTGCACATGAATTTCGCCCAGTGTCTCATTCCACACCACATGGAGCTGGGGCTCTTCCTCTTCCAGCCGGTGCAGCTTGCCCAGCGCGGCGTGCACATCCGCGCCCTCCGGCAGCAGCACCTGATAGCTGAGCACCGGTTCCAGCACCGGCACATCACTGTCCCGCTCTGCCCCAAGCCCGGTGCCGGGCTTTGCATGGGTCAGGCCGGTCACGGCGCACACCTGTCCCGGGCCGATGGCCTCGGTCAGGGTATACTTTGCGCCGGAGTACAGCCGCAGCTGATTCGCTTTTTCTGCCCACGGCTCGCCGTCCGCTTCGCCGGAGAGCAGAGCCTTTACCTTCAGCTCCCCGCCGGTGACCCGCAGCCATGTCAGGCGGATGCCCTGCTCGTCCTGCGATACCTTGAACACCCTTGCACCAAAGGCGTGCAACGCCGGGGCGGGGCGGGTGTAGCGGTCCAGCCCGTCCAGAAGTGCATCCACCCCGTCGAGCCGCAGCGCCGCCCCGAACCAGCACGGAAAGACGTGCCGCCGGGCAACTGCGGGGATAATGTCTGCATCGGTCAGGGTTCCCGCGTCCAGCATTTTTTCCATCAGCTGCTCATCGCACAGCGCCAGTGCCTCGTTACGGGCGGCAGGTTCTGCGCCAAAATCCACAAAACCCTCGCCAAGGCGGTGGTTCAGCTGGCTGAGTAACTGTTCCCGGGTCATGCCGGGCAGGTCCATCTTGTTCACGAATACAAAGGTGGGCACATGGTAGCGCCGCAACAGCCGCCACAGCGTTTCGGTATGGCTTTGCACGCCGTCCGTTCCGCTGACCACCAGCACGGCGTAATCCAGCACCTGCAAGGTTCGCTCCGTCTCGGTGGAAAAATCCACATGGCCGGGGGTGTCCAGCAGGGTGATGGCGGTATTGCCCGCCGTAAGCAGCGCCTGCTTGGAAAAGATGGTGATGCCGCGCGCTTTTTCCAGGCTGTCGGTGTCCAGAAAGGCATCTCCGTGGTCTACCCGCCCCAGCTTGCGGATAGCACCGGCGCGGTAGAGCATGGCCTCGGAGAGGGTGGTCTTGCCGGAGTCCACATGGGCCAAAATGCCCAGTACGATCTGTTTTTGCGTTGTTTCCATGCACTGCTCCTATAAGCCGTTTTCCTAAGTACTGCGCACCATTTCCAAAAACAGCTTTTAAAAATAATTTCCTGTTTATTGTAACACGCTTTGCGGGGAAAAGAAAGTTTTCGGGCGCAAATCCCGCAGGCAAAAAGCAGCACCGGACAGAAAGTGGTCTGCCCGGTGCAATTTTCTTAAAAAAGATCCAGCATATTGTCCAGATAGATTGCCTCCCGCACTTGCAGCTGGTATTCCGGCTTTATCATGTAGTAGAGCAGAAATTCCAGTACCAGTGCACTGCCAAGCCCCCTGCCCTCTATCTTAAACTGGGAAAAGCCTGCGGGCAGGTACCGCTGCCGGATGTCCTCCACCCCAATAAATCCGGGGCTGCGCATCGCCTTGGAAAAGCGGTAGCCCTCGGCGGCATCCGGGGCGGCGCAGCGGTGGTCCGGGCAGTCCTCGCCCAGATTCTGGCGGCTGACCGTCTCGTAGCAGCGCTTGCGCTCGGTGCAGCCGAACCAGCAGCACTCGTTGCACAAAAACTCTACCTTCGCCTTTTGCTCCGGCGGCAGGGTGCGCAGCTGCTCCAATGCCGGGTTCAGCCGGAAATCTGGCACCACATACCGGAACTGCGGCTTTGCCAATTCCTGCCGCAAAAGCGTAAAATCGGTGAGCACCTTGGTGGTGGAGGATACCAGATACAGCTCCGGCCAGCGCTGCCGCAGATAGTCCGCCAGCAAATCAGAATGGACGATCACACCGTTTGGCACACTGCCGCTTTTTGCAAACTGGTCACACAGGGCGTTGCACTGCGGGTCGGCAAGGTGCTCCGCCCGCAGCAGGGAGTTACTGAAGGTCAGCCGCCCGGAGATGCCGTATTCCCGCAGCAGCGCCAGCACCTCGCGCGCAGCTGCCCCGCCGCAGGAGATGCGTCCCCCGCCCCAGATACAGCCCGCCGGTGCGCCGTAGATAGAGCCGATGGTGCACCAATCGTAAAAATATTCCCGGTGCTCCCGGTACAGCGGCAAAAAGCAGCGGTACAGCTTGTAAAACTCGAACAGGCCGGGCAGGTGATAACAGGCAGCTGCGGGCTTTTCCATAGCGGTTCCTTTCCTTCAAATGGGCACTCCTGCGGTTTTCAGATGCCGCTTTCCATTGCGACCCTTCTCGTGAAGATGCGTTTGGAGCGGCCCACAGGCCGCGACAAACGCGAAATATAAATAAGCTTTCCGCTGAAGATGGCCATAGCAGCGCGGAGGCCATTTCAAATCGTCTACTTGCCAAAAAGGCTGCTGCACAAAACTGTACAGCAGCCTTTTGCGTTGTATTTTGCCGCTATTACACGGTAGCGCCGACCTGAGGGGCACCACCGGCAAGCTGCTCCGCCGTAAGCGGCTGGGCTTCTGCGGGGGCGTTCAGCCGCTCCTTGGCCACAGCCAGCATCAGCTTGATGCGGTTTTCCTGATTGACCCGGGTGGCGCTGGGGTCGTAGTCGATGGGGGTGATGTTGGCGCTGGGGTACAGTGCACGGATCTTGTTCACCATGCCCTTGCCCACGATATGGTTGGGCAGGCAGCCAAAGGGCTGCGCACACACGATGTTGCCGTAGCCGCCCTGCACCAGCTCGATCATCTCGGCGGTCAGCAGCCAGCCCTCGCCCATCTTGGCACCCAGCGAAATGATGCCCTTGGGCTTTTCCACCAGCTCCTTGAAGGGGCCCGGCGCATAGAACCCGGCGTCCGTCTCTGCCTTGAGCATGACGCGTTCCACGCTGTCCAACCAGTTGAGGAACTGGTCGGTGCCCACCTTTACAGCCAGCTTGCCGCCGTACAGCACATGATCCTCGCCCATGTTGAAGGCGCAGTACTGCACAAAGCCCATCAGACCGGGGAAGTTCACCTCGCAGTCCTGACTTTCCAGGAATTTTTGCAGGTCATTGTTGCCCAGCGGGCTGTACTTGACGTAGATCTCGCCCACAACACCCACCTTGACCTTGGGCACCCGGGTGACCGGGATAGTGGCAAATTCCTTTGCGATGAGCGGGAAGGTGTGCTTCATTTCCCGGGAAGTAAAGCCTTTTCCGGCCAGCAAGGCACGGCCCAGACGGGCGATCCAGCGGTCCATCATGCGGTCAGCAGCACCCTTTTCGTTCTCGTAGGGGGCCACCTGATTGCGCAGCGCACACAGCATATCGCCGTAGAAGATGCAGGCGATACACTTGCGCGCCAGCGGGAGGGTCATCTGGAAGCCGCTGTCCTTTTCCAGACCGGAAAAGTTCAGGCTTGCCACCGGGATCTGCGGATATCCAGCCTTGACCAGCGCCTTGCGCAGCAGATGGATGTAGTTGGAGGCACGGCAGCCGCCGCCGGTCTGGGTGATCAGCAGCGCGGTATGTTCCAGATCATACTTGCCGCTGTTCAGCGCATCCAGAAACTGGCCGATGACCAGCAGCGCCGGGTAGCAGGTATCGTTGTGGACATACTTCAGCCCCAGCTGTGCCACGGCACTGCCGCAGTTGCCCAGCAGCTCACACTTGTAGCCCTCGCAGCGCAGTGCGTACTCCATAAGCCGGAACTGGGTAACGGCCATGTTGGGGATAAGGATCGTGTGGGTCTTTTTCATCTCCGGGGTAAATTTGGGATAATGATATTCCATAGGTTCCTCCTATGTTGCTCTAAACAAGATAGTCCCCGCAAAAGCTTCCCCTCGCCGGGGGGAAGCCCTTCAGCCTATCTCAGGGTTTCTTTTATTCTGACTTTTCTGCGGTGGCCTCGTCCCGCTCGTCCAGTGCGGCAAACAGGCTGCGCAGACGGATGTTCACGGCACCGAGGTTCGTGATCTCGTCGATCTTCAACTGGGTGTACAGCTTGTTGCCCCGCTGCAAAATCTCGCGGGTCTCGTCGGTGGTAATGGCATCCACGCCGCAGCCGAAGGACACCAGCTGCACCAGATCCATATCCTTCTGGGTGGTGCAGTACTTGGCGGCGGCATACAGGCGGCTGTGGTAGGTCCACTGGTTCAGCACACTGGTGGGGAACTTCTGCACCCGGTTGGAGATGCTGTCCTCGGTAACCACCGCAGCCCCGTGGCGGGTGATCAGGTGGTCGATGCCGTGGTTGACCTCCGGGTCTACATGGTAGGGGCGGCCTGCCAGCACAATAATGCGCTTACCCTGACGGCGCGCCTCGTCAATGATCTCACTGCCCTTTACCCGGATCTTTGCCATGTGCGCTTCGTACTCCGCGTAGGCAGCATCGGCTGCGGCCTGCACCTCCCGCTCGGAGATGCCGCCAAAGTACTTGGGCAGCACCTCCTTTGCCATCTTGTGCACAAAATCCTTGGGACGGTGGATGCCCACATAATCATAGATGAACTTTTTGCCTTCCAGCTCCGGGCAGTTGCCTGCCAGAACCTCCGGGTAGTAGGCCACCACCGGGCAGTTATAATGGTTGTCGCCCAAGCCCTCGTCCACATTGTAGGTCAGGCAGGGGTAGAAGATGGCGTCCAGCTGCATCTGGCTCAGCGCCTTGATGTGGCCGTGGCTCAGCTTTGCCGGGAAGCAGGCGGTATCGCTGGGGATGGTAGCCTGTCCGGCCAGATACAGCCCGCGGGTGGACACCGGGCTGGTGTGCACCGCAAAGCCAAGGCTCGTCCAGAAGGCGTACCAGAAGGGCAGCAGCTCGTAGAAGCCCAGACACAGCGGGATGCCGATGGAGCCGCGCTTGCCGGGCACAGGCTTGTAGCTGGCAAGCAGCTGCTGCTTGTAGGCGTACAGGTTCAGGCTGTTATCCTCGCTCTTGCCGGTAACGGGCTTATCGCAGCGGTTGCCGGAGATGAACTTGCGGCCATCGGCAAAGGTGTTGACGGTCAGCTGGCAATGGTTGCCGCAGCCGCCGCACTTGACGCTGACCACCTGTTGTGCAAATTTTTCCAGTTCCTGCTCGTCCATCATGGCAGAGGTGGTCTGGTTGTTTTTATGGCTCTGGCGCAGGCCGTACAAGGCAGCGCCGTAAGCGCCCATCAGACCGGCAATGTCCGGCCGGATGACCTCCACGCCCATCTCTTTTTCAAAGGCGCGGAGCACGGCTTCATTATAAAAGGTACCGCCCTGCACCACGATCTTGCGGCCCAGCTCTTCCGGGCTGGAAGCGCGGATCACCTTGTACAGCGCGTTCTTGACCACGCTGATGGACAGGCCTGCGGAGATATTCTCGATGCTGGCACCGTCCTTTTGCGCCTGCTTGACCGAGCTGTTCATGAACACAGTGCAGCGGCTGCCCAAGTCCACCGGGCGGTCTGCGAACAGACCCAGTGCGGCAAACTCCTTGACGTCGTAGCCCAGCGCCTGCGCAAAGGTCTGCAAAAAGCTGCCGCAGCCGGAGGAGCAGGCCTCGTTCAGGAAGATGTTGCTGATGGCGCCGTCCTCGATCTTGAAGCACTTCATGTCCTGCCCGCCGATGTCAATGATGAAGTCCACGTCCGGCATAAAGTACTTGGCAGCGGTAAAATGCGCCACCGTTTCCACCAGACCGTAATCACAGCGGAAAGCGTTCTTTACCAACTCCTCGCCGTAGCCGGTGGTGGTAACACTGGCCACCTGCAGCCCCGGGTGCTCCTTGTAGATCTTGAGCAGCTGCTCCCGAATCAGAGGCAGCGGGTTGCCAAGGTTGGGCTGATAGTTGGTGTACAAAATCTGGCTCTTTTCGTCCACCACCACCAGCTTGACGGTGGTAGAACCGGAGTCGATGCCGATATGCACCGGCCCGCAGTGGGCACTAAAAGCCACGCGGG
>ERZ827104.3592-NODE-3592-length-10715-cov-4.018949_pt1 | contig 10715 bp, 13 predicted proteins | sample MGYA00519781_ERZ827104 | MGnify/ENA primary metagenome ERZ827104 (study PRJEB31778, sample SAMEA3449257) | human gut metagenome | biome: human gut; feature: human-associated habitat; material: faeces | place: United Kingdom | collected 2010/2012 ... | reverse complement strand
TCAAATTTGATGTTAAAAACAATAGTTATGATGTTGAAATTTACACAAAAAAAGAGTGAAGTATTTTAACTTCACTCCATTTTATTTATCTAACTGTTGTTTGTCTAATAGCTGTGTAACTATGTCTGCAACCTCTTCTATCGTGCTTGATACACTGCTATTCCCTAACCTTTGAGACAAGTCCTCCAACTGGCTTATAGCCTTCTGGCTCAATGTGTATGTTTTCTTAATCTTAGTTTCCTTTTGAGCCTTTTCTATTGCTATTCCGCCATCTTCTTTTAGTACAAATTTCTTTTTATTCATTTTTTCAAACTTCCTCCGATATATTTATACATATATTTTATATGTATATTTTATACATCTATTATATATCTATTTTTTTATTTTGTCACTATTTATTTTCCACATCAACATAGATATTATTATATTTGCTCTCTCCTCGCCCTCTGTACGGCTTCGATTTACTTAATACATTAAATTCCTTCTCAATCTTCTTCAAAGCCTTCTCAAGCTCTTTCTCGCCCTCTCTGCTATATGTAATACGAATCTTTAACATATCTCCAACACCCCTTTGCTTTTTATACATCTATCTTATTCTTTATATATTGAACTTGCTGTTCTGTCAAACCTTCTTTTAGCAGTCCATTTCTTGCTAATATATCAATCACCATATCTCTTTGCTTTTCTCTGCTTTCTTTAGCCTTCTTATCTATCAATGCTTTTGTTTTAAGCTCTGTGTTGTGCCTTTCTCCAACACCTATATTCTCTACATTTACTCTTATAATTCTTAATTTTTTATCAACAGGATTGTATACATTTTCCATTATGTGCAACATTTGACCACTTTTACTTTTATTTTTACGGTCAAAAACATATTCCATGTATACCCCTGATGTTCTTGTTTTTAATGACTTATTTATTGCTTTATCTATATTTATCTCTTGTGTTCCATTTTTCCTCGGAGTTACAAAATTTCGTTCCAATTTCTTTTTTGTCTCTCGGTCTTTTGCACATATTATAAAGTCTACCGTTTTATCCATATGCTCATGGTCTAATTGTTCATACAGCACATTTAAAACTAAAGCTATTTTACTAGCCACATTAGATAGTGTAAAAGAAGAATTAGTATCTAACAGAAATACTTTATATCTCCAAAAAGTCCCTTCACCTTTTCTTTCATATGGAACTCTACTGATATAAATATCCCTCTCTCTAAGTGTTTGCAAGGTTTGTGTATATGTTATATCTCTTTCTTTCATTTCTGTTTTTTGTACGTTCTTCAGAGCCACTTTCCTTTTCTCTTCTGTGTATAAAGCATCTCCCAAAGCAACTTCCCCTTCTTTGCTTAACACTGGATAAAACATATTATAGCAACTATCTACATCTCTTTTACTAGAAAAGAATGTGCTATGTTGAGCTATATTTTTAGTATTTTCCTCTACACCTAGTTTATTATCTAGAACTGTCCTATTTTGAAATATATAATTTAAATAGCTATTTTTAATAACTGTATCTACACTATATCTAGTTGTTTTCCCTTCTTGCCCAAAGTATGTATAAACTATACCCTTTGCTATTACTACGTTATTACTTGTGTTTACTAGCTTTTCTACTTTCAACACATCTTTACTAATTAGTTTTTTTATAGCATTTTGAAACTGCCTTTCTGTTTCAAACACATTAAATCTTAAACAAAAATCCTTTAAATCCATTTCTAACACCTGTCCTCTAAAATAGTAATGCAGAATTTCCACTAAGTTTATATTATTTTCTATTGCTTGTATTTTACTTTGTTTTATTTGCTCCCTCGTATTTCTTTTTGTAGCCATTTCTAGCACCTCCTTTATAATTTGTATTATTTATTTATTCAAAAACCTTTTAAAAGGATTTTAGAGCGTCTAAGCGTCATATGAATGATAACTACCCCCTAACATTCCTGCACTAGCCTCTTTACTCTCTATCATCTTCCCACTATAACTTTCAGTGATGACCTCCACATAATGCTCATGCCCTTGAGAATCCACATAACCACCGTCAAAAGCAGTCATTTTCTGCTCCCTAATTTCTTCCCAACGCTCTGGTTCATTCACTCTTATATGTTCTCTAGCTTGTTCTATTTCTCTCTTGTACTGTTCTTCTGTTTTCCACATATCTCTTTCTTCTTCTCTTAAAGAACAGTAGACATCTGCTAACTTTCTATCATGCTCATAATTCATTGTTTTCTCTCTGCCTTGCCCTCTGTACTGGTCGGCTCTAGGTATTCCAAGTCTTGATGCTTGGTCTTTACCAGCATCAGTTAGCCTATACATATTTTCACCAGTCTTTGAATCTCGACCGATTCTCTCGATTAGCTTTTCAGCTCCACATGAACGATTTTTAATTCTAGTATCCGTATATCCTAGGCTTTTTAAATGGGTTTCTGACATGTTTCCAACTCTAGCTAAGGCTTTCGTAACTACCTCGTCTTTGCGGTTAAATTTCATCGCCATATAATCACCCCCTCTATTGAGATTTTTAATCTAATAAGAATATATTTTTGGATATATTTTTTAGATAAAATATATTAGCTTTATTGGAACAAAAATATAACTAGCTACGGAAGAAAATAATATATAATAATTCCAGAATTTATAACGAAATCAACTAGCATTGTAACGTAAGCTTATCTGATTTTTTCGGAGAAAAATCGGAAAGCGGTCAGCAGAGCTTCGCCAGAACGCAGTTTTCTCCAGTACACACCGACCCCAAGCGATAGCCTGGGAGGGGTGTTATGGTCAAGAAAACCAGTTCTGCGATATTGAAAAAATTTTAATTTTTTCTTTTTAGGCATTGCCGCAGCAATGCCAGTATAGATTTTTCGATGGAATCAATCTGCGACAGTTTTTGCAGATAACATTCCATTTGGAAAAATCCGCCCCCAACTATTGGTATAAATATTTATATTTATGCCGATAGGTCACACAAGCTCCGTAGGAGGTTGTGTGTGACGAAGTCACACCATTCCTGTCGGCACGACAGGGGAGTAAGACCGCAGGGCTTACGATTAAGGTATTACTAAATAGCATAGGGGTACGACAGTACACATGCTATTGGTATGTAATACCTCATATAAAAAGACACTCTATGAGTGTCTTGTGTTCTATTGGTATCAATCTATTATTATTACTGAGATATTTCTAATAAGTGCTTTCGTATATATTCACTTATACTTATATCTTTGTCTGCAAAATGTTTTTTAATTATTTCTCTTTCTTCTGCCGTTAAACGTATTTGCATTTTAACATCTTTTTTTGGTTGTCTCATAATTATTCAAACCCCTTTTAAAATAATTTTTTTATTATTCTAATTGAGTTATAGTTTTTTTTTAAATACATAACGTGTCGTGACAAAATCAAAATTGGTTTTGTTAGTTTTTATTACTCAAAATCTGTACCGCTTAAAAAATTGTCATGACAGATCCATTTCTAACTCGTTAGAAATGGACCTCGGCATGACTATTTTTTTCGCTAATGAGTTTCAAATTTCAGATAGTCTTTTTTATCTTCTTAATTTTTTCTAAATAATAACAAAAAAAGGACTAAAAATCTGCTTTAGCCCTTCTGCTTGTGTGTTTTATATTCATTATGTGTGTTGTTTTGTTTTTGTATTTGTGTTACAATTAATATATCAAATTAAATATTGAAGGTCGCAATTTCAATATTTGTAATTTTGTAAAAGTGTTTTGTTTTTAATCTCGTTGTATTTGACGAGATTATTTTTTTTGCTATCGAAATCATCTATGTCCTTCTCCAATGTCTTTAACCTCTTCTTGTAGTTACTTTTTGTTTCTTCTTTTATTATCTCTAAGCTTTGCTCTATATCAAACAGTAAGTCTGCTTTTGTAGGCTTGCCTCTCTTTTTATACTTTATTCCACCATGACCAGATTTCAATAGGAAATTCCTTGTCCAGTTCAGCTTATTTCTCTTTTTTTCTTCCTTCGCTATTTTATATAACTGCTTTTTGGATTCTATCAAGTATTCATCTATCTTGTTAAATATATCTTCTTGTACAATCGAGTTAAAACACTGTTCTAACTGTTTGTCTGCTATATCTGAAACCAAATTTGTTCCAAGAACTTGTTTTATTTTTTTTTCTTCTTTCAAAACCACTTCTATTCTCATATATTGCCTATCTAACTCTATTCCTTTTTCATTTTTTAACTGTTTTGTTTTGTCATAGATTTTGATTTTAGTTAGCCCATTTTCTAGATATACACCTATCACCTCATTAACCCCATTTAGCATAAAATCCTTTGTTTTGTATTTAGCTGGTGCTAATAGCAAAATGAGTTCAAATAATTCCCAATACTTGTCTGTCTCTTGTTCTATTTCAAAAGTTCTATTCAGAGCTAATAGCTTAAATTTCTTCTCTTTGAGATTTAAAGTTAATCCATATTCTTTTTCTATATAGTTCTCAACTTTATTGCATTTACTTTCATATTCTGCTTTTGTAAGTGGTTCTAGATTATGTCTTTCGGATTCCAAATCACTTACGAACATACTTATATGTAAATATTCATGAACAAAATCTTTATTCACTTTCGAGCCTATTTGGAGAGTATCAAACATGTATTTATCATCTATATTCAATAAATCAAAATTAACTTCTTTTCTAGTTGCATAATCTTCTAAATATATTTTATTGCCTGCTCCAATGTGCCTTTTCACTTTTTCATTGTGCAATAATTTTTCTAAATCAACTTTTCGGATTTTTACATTATATATTTCTGTTTCGTCTATCAGACCTCTCATATGTCCCCCTCTTATTATTGTTGTTGCGACAACTCTTCTACCAACTCTTTTTTATACTTATAATAGCTGTTTCGAGATATGCCCGCCAGTTTTATCACATCTTTATCCCCTAAAGTCCCTTGAAAGTCTCTTGAATGCTTTTGAATTACCTTTTTAGCCTCAATCGACTTTTTGCTTATTAGTTTTCTTCCCTTTTCAGTTCCAATCCTTGTATTTGGGTTTACCACTCTAGCTGAAGCTATCCCCTCTTTTGTACGTTGTCTTAAATCCATTACTTCCTTTTCCGCTTGGTCAAATGCTAACCTTATCTGTTCTTTTGCTAATTCCTTTAGAGCTTTTGTAACACCTTCCAAAATAGCATCTACTACCGTATTATCTGTCATCGGTATATTAGAACCTTCAATCTGTTTTTTGTAAGTTTCTGTATTTATATGAGGTTCTTTTAAAAACTCCAAAGTAACACCTCTGTCAAACAGTTCCATATACTGTTGAATCCCTTCATCAGAATTCCTACTCATTCTACTTACACTATCGAAAACTATCTTATCTTCGCTTTTTACTTGTTTAAACAATCTATTCCATTTCTCTCTACCTTCTATTTTAGTCCCAGTAAATGCCTCCTCAATTATCACCGCATCCTCATATACTTTTTTTATGTTTTTAGTTTGTCTATGGATAGATTGCGTAGGTCGTGAAATTCTACAATATCCGTATATCGTCATATCCCTATCTCCTTTTCTGTTTTTAGTCTCAATCTTTTCAAAAGTTACGTTCGTAACCTTTGGTACTTATATTTTATACACTTATCTCCCCTTAGTCAATACTTTTGGTACTTTTACCTTTACCCTACTTATGGTACTAACATTTACTACTATTGGTCTAGTTTTTATTTTTTATTTTTTATTTTTTATTTTTTTATTTTTAAAATCCATATATTTTTTTCGTAATTTTTCTCTTTCATTTTTTTGCAACAATTCCCCGTTTATATCCCCCCTAGGGAATCGTTGCACGGTTTTTTTGGACTTTTTTTAGCTGAAACTGTTGATACAACTGCATTAGAAGGTGTTTTTTTCATGCGTCGATACCAACCACTTTTTCAAATATTTTATAAAATACCCCTCAAAACCAGTTATACCAACGGTTACAGGCTTTAAAATCATTTTTTCACGATGATACATTTTCGACACATATTTTTAATCTATGAAACACGTTTCGGTCAGCAAAAGGTCAGGAAAAATTTGTTAATTTTTTTAGCCTTCAAATCTAGCAATACCAATACTTCCAGTATTTGGTTATTTTTTGGCATGTTTTTATGCCATTTTGTCCCAACCTCTAAAAACATTGAAATTGCAAGGGTTTGAGCCTGTTATTTTTTTGTCATGACATACAATATATACTTTCATGCCGTTTCAAATGCACAGTTTCGACAATCTTTGACAAATTAAGAGTGATATCGCTATCCCAAATAAGACATTTTATTTAGCTCCCCCAGTAATCTGTCAGTATTTTTTCATATATTTTTTTATTTTTTTACATAAAAATATATTTTTACATCAAAAAAGACGATACTAAAGTATCGCCTTTATTTAACTCATCATATTCATTATCATTGTTTTTGGCATTATAGATTGAATCCTTGGTTTAACAAACTGATATTTTTCTGCAATCTCAAATTTGTCATCAATGTCCCTTTCATGTGCATTTTCCCATTTTTCATAGCTGTAATCTACTTTTTCATCCCATCCTAATCCATCTCTATCACTTAAAAAAGTAACTTCTATGGCAAAGATATCATATCCAATTTCTATTTCTTGCACAAATATATACTTTAAATCACAGTAATTCTCTTCTACGCTTGTAGCACAGCCTAAATACTTAAACATTTCATCTATTACTGGTTCAAAAAATGCTATTTCTCTAGCACCCTTGCTAATTTTTACAAGTGATGTATTTAGATAATCTAGTATTGTATATCCTTGGCAAGTTCTAAAATTAACTTGTCTACCAGTCATTATTTCCTCTAACTCTCTCATATGACTTTCGTTTTCTACATCATAAACCCTACTTGTTAATCCCGTATAAATTCTATCTTCTTCACAAAATCTTCTCATTCTTTTAACCTCCATCACATCTCAAAAGAGCTTAAATGCCCTCCTAAGCCTTTCTATTTGTCTTTCTTATCATTTTTCTTTGTTTCTTCTTTAGAGCCGTTTAAAACATCATCTACATGTTGTTGACCTTTTATCTGCTCTTCTGTATGGTTATCAGTGATTTTACTTTTACTTCTGCCCTTACCTTTGCCTTTACCAGTAGTAGTTTCGGTTTCAGATTGCTTACCTCTTTCTAATAGCTCCATAAATGTATAATACAGTTCTTCAACCATTCGACTTTCTGTAACCCCAAATTGCTTTGATAAACTCTTTATTCCGTCTGCAACCTTTTTATCTAAAACGTAATTTTTTTGTTTTGTTACTCTCTTTTTAACCTCTTTAACTGGCTTTATACCGCCATTTTCAGTAAATTCCACTAATCTTTCGTTTTCCATATCAAAAACCTCCTTTTTTATATATTTTTATAGCTATTTTTATTTATAGAAATTTTTCTATATTTTTTTTAGTGCTTTTTCTATGATTTATTATACCAAATTTCATAGTTTTATTTCAAGATTTTATGTGTTTTTATTTATATATTTTTATATACTTTTATTTCTAGTTTTAATTATAGATTTATTTCTAGTTTTAATTATATTTTTATACATAGTTTTATCAATATTTTATACAATATTTATAGTTATATATATGTACTATTTCTATATATATTTATTTACTATTTTCTATTATATTTCTATTTCTATTCATATTATATTTTAATTACTATTTATTTTATATTTCTGTTTATATATTTATAACTATTTATTTAAATATATTTATTCTATTTTTATTCTATTTTTATTCTATTTTTATTTCTATTTCTATTCATATTTATATACATTTTTATATATTTTTTTGTTGTATTTTTTTAGCCACTTCTCTTACTTAGTTTTTCACCCTAAAAACCCCTTCTAAAAAGACATATGAAGGGGCTACACTTAGAACGGGGGCTACACTCTCCACCCTCTCTCGAGCTATTTTAAGAAAGTCTATACACTCTTGTAACACTTAATTAAACCCCTCCCCTCCTAATAGCAAATCAGAAAGCTTTTTAGTTTTTGAGGGGCTACACTTTCTTTTGCTATTTTTAGGCTATTTTAACCCCTTCTCCACCTATTTTTTAAGGGGCTACACTCCTATTTTAGGTATAAAAAAAGATACAAATTTCTTGTATCATTTTTACTATTTTAAACTAGCCAATCTATTAACTTTATAAGCATAATTTCTGTGGTCTTTATATGCACTTTTTTTCCTCCAAGTTATATCTAAATTTATATAATTATTATCTTGTTTATCTCCGTTTTTATGTACTATTTTTATTACGTTAAAGTCTAATAAATAGTTGTTATTAAATGCCCTAAAAACTAGGTGGTGAACATACTCTCTAACCTTCTTATTGCTCTCACTTTGTAGGTTTACAGATAGGTATTTATTAGTTTTACTTGTCTCTCTCTGCTTTAATTCCGTCCAAACAATAGCGGAATATATCTCTCCGTTCTGCATTTTATAGTTAATTTTCTTCTTACATGAGAACACTCGCCCCATGTTTGTAACATAGTAATAAGGATAACCTACTACTGGTCTTACTTCTTCACCGTGCTTTAGATTCTTTATAAGAGCCTCATCTATCACATCTCTATCATTCCTTATAAGCTTTGCCATTCCTTAATCCTCCCTCAAAATTCGCTCTCTCATGTACTCCAAATAAACATCTCGATTGATATACTTACCATTTGTGTCTATGCAAAATTTATAGCCTTCCTGTACCGCATTTCGTTCGGCATTTTGTGTTAACTTATCTATTTTCAAAAATATATCTTGAGCCGTTCTCTTGTCTATTGCTATTTCTCTATCATATTCTATTGCTAAACCTAGATAATTTTCTAGTTCTTCATATATAGTTTCATATTGCTTATTCCTAGACATTTTATATAAATGTTTATAGGTCTTATTATCCTCTAAAATCTCTATTTTTAATAGTTCATTTTCTTTATCTTCTCTCCTTCTAACGTAGTAATCCCAACGTTCAAAGTAACTTTCAAAAACCCAATTCAAGCAATACTGAATTACATTTATTATTAATTGTAAAAACAACATACATAAGTAAAAACTAAATTTAAAAGCAAATAGCATAGCCTTAATTAAACAACTTAATATCTTATCTAAAATAATATTTGTTACACTCTGTTTTTCTACAATATTTTGCATAGTTTACCCCCTCCTAAAATGATGCTGCCGCATCATTTTTTAAAAGTTTAATACATCTAAAACTAAATCTTCTTCCATATTCTCAAAATCTTCTTGTTTGTTCTGCTCTGTTCCTGTTTGTTCCGATTTATTCTCGTCTGTTCCAATCTGTTCCGTTTTTGATACAATTTGTTCCTGTTTGTTGCCCTCTTGGGCTTGTATATTAGCCATTTTAGGCTCTTTCGATTCTATATTCGCTCTAGTTTGTTCCGATTTGTTCTCGTCTGTTCTAGCCTGTTCTACACAGTTATTTTCTTGTATATTTCGTTCCATTTTGTTATTTTTTAGGTATTGCTTGATGATGTAGAGACCTTGCTGAGACAAGGTTCTACATTCTTCTTCACACAGTTCTTTAAACTGCTCTTCTAAAGCTCCTGTAAGCTCAAATTTAACCCACATATTAACTATTTGCCCTTCTTTCTTCCATAGTTTTGGCTCCTAAGATACTTGCCCAAATAGCATTTTCTATAAGTTCCATATCCGCTTCCTCTTCATTAAATTCGTCCTCAAATTCGTTTGTATGCTCTTCGGCATAACTTTCCAAGGCTAACATCAAATAATCATTTAGAGCCACCGCTCCGCCTCCTACAAAAGCTATTTTATGCAGATACCATCTAAACTCTATGTTATCCAGTTTTTCAAAGACATTTTTCTTTAAATAATCAATCGCAAATTCATCTATTATTTCTTGTAGTTTCAACGATTTTTTCTCTTTCTCATACAAAGTTTTTGCATTTTCACTCGTGTAACTTCGAGCAGTCTTACTTGTAAGAGTTGTTGCTAAATCTTTAAAAAATTTATTCATACCACCTTCTAAACTGAATGATTTTTTAATTACTGGTGTTCTGTTTACATAACAACCCGCTATATCCACCCCGCCTATATCAACTAGATATAGAGGCTCTTTTAGTAACTGTGGCTTAGTAACTAAAGCAGAGAATCCCTCACAGTTTACATTCACTTTCGTAACTCTAAATTGTTTTGTGAATCCGTCCGAATTGGTTACTTTGTAGTCTCCCATTAACAATTCTCTGAATTTATCTTTGTTTGCATTTTCTATGTATTGAGATAATGGTAAAAGTGTTGTAACTTCAACTTTTTGTCCTTCCTCAACCACAGGATATAAGGCTTTTCCAAGCAAAGCTCTTTTCTCTGCACATATCTTATTTGTGTTGTATTTTACGTTTGCTCCTTGCCCAAATAAATAATAGTTATTGTCTACCTGATAGGCTCCGAAAGTCCCCTCTGAAACCTGTTCTGCATTTGAGCTATCTATCACCCTTTTATCCCCTATAACTAACTTGTAGTTAGTGTTTCCAAGGTCTATATTCGCTTTTAAAACCTCTACATCTAAGTTTTGTGTTAAATCTTGCATTTCTGTTATTACATTTGTCATATTTTTTACTCCTTTTGTTTTGTATTTGTTTCATTTGATAAGTATATTATATATGTATAATTTATATGTGTCAATAATATTTATAAAATATATGTATAAAATATATTGTATTCACAAAAATAGATAATAGT
>ERZ827104.3580-NODE-3580-length-10744-cov-9.794462_pt1 | contig 10744 bp, 5 predicted proteins | sample MGYA00519781_ERZ827104 | MGnify/ENA primary metagenome ERZ827104 (study PRJEB31778, sample SAMEA3449257) | human gut metagenome | biome: human gut; feature: human-associated habitat; material: faeces | place: United Kingdom | collected 2010/2012 ... | reverse complement strand
GGCAGCAACGCAAGAGCAAGAAGGCCGCTCCGCAAGGAGCAGTTCCGCCCCGATATCATCAATAGACTGCCCATCACCTCCAAGACCCTGTATCTGAAGGTCGGTGGCAAGAACCTGACCGGCAACTCGCCGAAGGTGGAGCGGGGCACGACCGTCCAGCTTTGCGCCAGCTGCAATGCGAAGGACGCGGATGTATACATCTACACCGGGCAGATCGTTGGAAACAACACTCCCACATACAGCCAGAAGAAAGCTGAATATAAAAAGATTGGCAGCAGCTGGTACTACGTTGTAGACCTCGACGCTAACACGATCGGAACCTACGACATTTATTTCACCGCCACCAAGGACGGCTATTCGGTGACGAGCAGTCACAAAAAGCTGACCGTCACCAAGGCCGCCATCCCGGCCAGCGCGATCACCGCGCCCGCGGCGAACGCGCTGACCTACAACGGCAATGAGCAGCTACTCGTCACGAAGGGCAGCGTGGACGCGAAGTACGGCGAGATGCAGTACCGTCTGGGCACGAGCGGCGGCTTCAGCACTGCCACTCCCACCGCCGCCGATGCCGGAACGTACACGGTCTATTACAAAGTCGTAGGAGCTGAGGGCTACAATGACACCGCTGCTAAGTCCATAAAAGTAACCATCGGCCCGGTGAAGATCAAAGGCATCTGCAACGTCACTTCCGTCTCCAAGACCTACGACGGCAGCGCAAGCGTTACGCTTCCCAAGGCCAATCTGGCGTTCCTCGACGCTGCGGGCAATATGATTTCCCTCCCTGAGAGCGCTTATACGATCACGGACGCCCGCTTTACCACGCGGCAGGATGACTTTGCCTATGAGGATTCGCCGGACGCCGGCACGAAAGAGACCATTTCCTTCACTCTGACGCTCACAGATTCCAACTACGTGTTCGAGGGCGAGGCGGCGGACGTCGGATCGGACAACTTCAATTTCACCGCCAATGATGACCGCTTCAAGATCGATCAGGCCACTGTGACCCCGGCTGAGATCACGCTGTTTGTTTATAACGACGTGGCAAAGACCTATACGCTCGATCTGGCCACGCTCCTGCCGGAGCTGACTTCGGGCTGCGAGTACGGCAAAATCAAGTATCAAGGGTGTGATTACCATTTTACGGATAGCACCTACCTCGACAGTAACAACGGTATGTTCGTGTCAAACGAGGGCATTTTGACTCTGCCCATCGTGGCCGCGCACTCCGCAGAGGTGAACAAGCAGATCGGCACGATAACCGCCCCGGTTGTAACCGCGAACTATCAGCAGTTTGAGCTGACCATCAAGGTCGTTATTGGCGAGAAGATCACGCCCGTACAGTCAGATGACTTCAAAATCAGCGCGACGGGCATCACCTACCGCCAGACATTGGAAAACAGCACGCTCACAGTCAAGGGCACGATGAAGGACCCCACCACAGGAAAAGAGGTCCCGGGCACCTTCGCGTGGCTGAATAAATACGACAGACCCATTAACACCGGCGATGTGTACTTCGATTGGACATTCACCCCGGCGGAAGGCTACGAGGAATACGCAGCCGTAACCGACATCGTGAAAGTCCCCGTTGCCCCCAAATCCATCGAGGGCGCAGCCATCACGCTGGAAGCTACCAGCCTCGAGTACAACGCGGCGGAGCAATCGCCGAAGATCACCGGCGTGACGCTGGAGGACTGGGATGAAACAAGAATCACCTACATTATCAAAAGCGGCGGCTCGGCCACCGATGTCAGCGACAGCATCACCCTGACCATCGAAGGTACCGGCAACTACACCGGCACGGCCACGGTCGAGTGGAAGATCACGCCAAAAACCGTGACGCCCACGATGAAAGTCGCATCCTGCACCTACACCGGCGATGCGCTGGAGCCGGCCGTGACCCTCGAGGACGGAGATGCGGTCATTCCGGAGGGAGAATACACGGTAGAGTATTCCAACAACACCAACGCCGGTACCGGACGGGTGACCATCAAGGACGTTGACGGCGGCAACTACGTTATCCAGGGAAGCACCCAGGACTTTCCCATCAACAAGGCCACAGCACCCGAAGCTGCCAGCGGCACGCTGAGCGTGATCAACGGCACGCAGCGGACGTACACCTATGACTTCGCGCAGCTGCTGCCCGCCGCGCCCCATGGAGATTACGGCACCGTGCGCTACGATTTGGGGAATCGGCAGACTGCTATCAACTTCACCGCTCATGGATATTATATCGACCCGGAGATAGCGGAATTTGAGGGCAGCAAGCTGACTTTGGTAGGTCTCTATGCGAAAGATGGAACAGCGACCGGCCAGATCGGCACCGCCACGGTGACGGTCACCACCACCAACTACAAGGACTTTAAACTGACGCTCGTCCTCAACGCGGTAGACCGGATCACGCCCGTGGCGGATGGCAGCATCACCGCAAGCAAAATCACCTACGGCCAGACGTTGAGCGAGAGCCGGATTTCGGGCACGATGAAGGATCCCACCACCGACGCAGCCGTTGAAGGCACCTTCGCGTGGCAGCTGCCGGACGATACGATCCTGGATGCGAGTACGCTTGGCCATGATATCGGATGGAAGTTCACCCCGAAGGATGGAAATGCCTATACGGAAGCGACCGGCACCGCAACGGTCAAGGTCGACAAGGCCCAACAGTACGGCAAGGTCAGCATGAAATTCTACATTTACGGCGAGACGCCCAGCACGCCCAGCCTGACAGACCGGACGGGTGACGGAAGCGTGACCTACTACTATAACACCACCAATTCCAACAGCGGCGGCAAAAAGTGGGAGAACATTCAGCCGGACACGCTGAGCGCCGGAACCTGCAACTATATGTACGCAGAGCTTGGCGAGACGAAGAACTACGACTCGTTCACCACGGCGTGTAAGAAGTTTTGGGTAATGAAGGCGATACCGACCTGCACGAAACCCACCGGCCTGACAGCCAAATACGGCCAGAAACTCAGCCAGATCGCTCTGCCCAATCCGGAGGGAAATACACCCGGCACATGGCGCTGGCAAGAACCGGAGACGGTGCTGGATCAACTGGGCGCCCGAAGATTCTATGCTGATTTCAAGCCCGACAATGAGACCTATAGCGAAGTGCTCAACGTCGCCATTGACGTGACCGTCGGACCGTCGGATGGCGGCAGCCTCAAAACGGTCGAGCTGGCGCAGAAGTACACGGACACCTCGGAGCACACCTACACACCGGACTGGTCGGGGCTTCCCGGCGGACAAACGTGGCGCTATAACAGTGAATACAGCGTCAGCACCGGCTCGAATGTCACACTTACCAAGCAAGATTTCGCAACGGACGGCAGTTTGCTGACCTACGCGATTTCCGGCGGCAAGGCCGGTGACAAGATCACCATCACCCTCAAGGCGTCCTGCGACAATTATAAGGATTTCACCATCACGCTGAACATCACCCTGACAGAAAAGGACGATCAGAAGGCTTTGACCATCACCGGCAACACTTCCGTAATCTATGGTGAAAAGCTGACGCTGACCACCAGCGGCGGCAACGGCACAGGCGCTGTGACCTACCGCATTGACACTGCGCACAGCACCGGCGAAGCGGCCATTGATCCCAATACCGGCGTTCTGACTCCGGTCAGGGTCGGCTCTGTGAGTGTCATCGCTGCCAAGGCGGGAGACAACGACTATAACGATGTCACCAGTGCTCCCTTCGTGCTCATGATCAAACCGGCCACGCCTACCGGCGAGCCGAACTACACCAAGATCACTACCGGCGGCAAGACGCTGAAGGACGCGGCACTGACCACCAAGGGAAGCACGCTGGATCCCAATGACGGCAAGCTGGAATGGCTGGATGACAAGGGCAATGCTCTGCCCGACGATACCAGGGTCAAAGCCAACACGACCTACAAGTGGCGCTTTACGCCCACGGACACCAACTACACGACCCTGACCGGCGAGATCGAACTGCTGTATCACAAGTCCAACGGTGGTGGCGGCAGCGGCTACAGCTACTACACCATCGAGGCAACCGCCGGGGCTGGCGGCTCTATCTCCCCCTCCGGCAGCGTCAGCGTCCGTGAGGGCGAAGATCAGACCTTCACCATCACCCCGGATAAGGGCTATGCTGTCTCCACTGTCAAGATCGACGGCAAGAGCATCGGCGCGGTGAAGTCCTACACCTTTGAGAATGTCAGCAGAACCCATACCATCGAGGTTGTCTTCGTCAAGGGCACTGCCAGCGCCCGCACCGGAGACAGCAGCGATCTTCCGCTGTGGAGCGCCCTGCTGCTGGCAAGTACCCTTACGCTGGCAGGCGCTGTCCACTATAAGAGAAAACGCGCACGATAATCGCCTTATCATGCCTTAAAGGCCAACAAACAGCGCAGCTTCCGGTATTGTCTGGAAGCTGCGCTGTTCCCTTTTCGCTGCAAGAAGCAATCAATGGCATTTTATGGTAGACGGTTACAACGGCTTCATCATGCTGGACAAGAACGACAGTCCGAAGGCCGCTTTGCACATCGGGAATGAAATGCGCTGGGCAAAGAAGTATCAAAAGCTGCATCCGGACAAGCCTCTGCCGCACATCACGCCTTATGTGTTCCGGCATACCTGCTGCACGAACATGAATTTTATTCTTTTGGGAATTGCGGAATTCATGCTGGCGGGTATATTGGCCGCGGGAACATTTGCCCTGGCATTGGGGTCAAAAGACACAGAAGAGTTTGTTGATAAGACAATCTCCAATCGTTATGAGAAACATGTAAATTCGATTTATCGGACGGACGGGATGCAGGAAACAACATAAGAATAATGTGAAAGGAGTTGGCCTTATAACGAGGCTGCCTGGTTTCTTTTGTGCCTGCCGCAGCCAGTTCCATGTGGGGTTCATATGAGGTGCTCAGCGGACCCCAACCAAATTTTTTTAATTCCAAATGCAATAAAACGCCCTTTCCGCGCATTACACGGATGACAGGAGAAAAAAGCCCATGCTCAGTATGCTGATGACAACCGAATATGCGCCGGCGGAGGAGCGACACGAGCTGCAGCAGTTGCTGCTCCACATTGCCGGCGGGGAGCGTGACGCGCTGGCGGCGCTGTATCAGCGCACGCGGACGGCGGTGTACGGCCTTGCGCTTTCCTACCTCAAAAACGCGCAGGATGCGCAGGATCTCACACAGGACGTCTATGTGCAGGTGTGGGACTGCGCGGCGCAGTACCGTCCCATCGGCTCGCCCATGGGCTGGCTGCTGACTGTGTGCCGCAGCCTGTGCCTGATGCGCCTGCGGCGGGAGGAACGCCATGCCGCCCTCAGCGAGGAGGAATGGGACGCCATTCCCGCGCGGGAGTGCGGACTGGACGCCGATGAGCGCGCACTGCTGCAAGGTGCGTTGGCTGTGCTTGGCGAGGAGGAGCGACGCATTGTGCTGCTCCACGCGGTCACGGGCATGAAGCACCGGGAGATCGCGGCGCTGCTGGAGCTGCCGCTTCCCACCGTCCTGTCGAAATATCACAGAGCATTGAAAAAGATGCGCAGCTTTCTGGAAGGAGATGACGCCCGATGACCAATGAAAAAATGGAGCAGAGGCTGGCTGCGGCGCTTGAAAAGACCGCGCCGGACGATGTGAGCGGCGTTCTCTCCCGCTGTGAAGCGCGGAAAGGAACGGTAATTCCCATGACAACAAAGAAAACGGTAAATCGAAAATGGACAACTCTGGTAGCTGCCTGCCTTGCGGTGATGCTGCTGTGCGGCGGAGGCGTGCTCTATCAGCAGGCCCATGCGGTGGCGTCCGTGGTGTCGCTGGATGTGAACCCCAGCATTGAACTAAAGGTCAGCAGGAACGAAAAGGTACTGGCCTGCGTGCCGCTCAACGAGGATGCAAAAGCCATCCTGGCGGATATGAGTAATGGGGCTGACCTCAAGGGCGCAAAGCTGGATGTGGCGGTGAACGCCATCGTGGGCAGTCTCGTGCGAAACGGCTATCTCGACAGTATTTCCTCCGCCATCATGATCTCGGTGGAGGACAAGGATGCAGCCCGTGCGGAAAAGCTCCAGCGTGAACTGACCAGCGCCGTGGACGGCGTGCTGCAGACCAGCGAAGCGAAGGCCGCCGTCCTGACGCAGACGCTGACGCAGGACGCGACGCGGGAGCAGCAGGCTCGGGAAAACAACATTTCCACCGGCAAGGCGGCGCTGGTGAACCGCGTCCTCGCCATCAACCCGGCGCTGAAGTTTGACGCGCTGGCGAAGCTCTCGGTGGAGGAGCTGAAGGACCTGGCGGAAGCGGGCGCGCCCGCCATGCCCATCGGCAGGGATGCCGCCGCTTACGCTGCGGAGCAGTATGCCGGGACAACGGCGTTGGACTCCGTCACGGCGGAGGTCGATTCCGAACTGGACGAATCCCCCGCACACTACGAGGTGGAGCTGCACACGGCATGGGGTGAGTTTGAGTACCTGGTGGACGCCTACACGGGGAAAGTGCTCAGCGGGCAGAAGGACTTGCTGGCCACAGCTCCCGCAGGGGATGAGGCGGCAAAGCCCACTGCACCGTCCGGCGGCGCGGATATCGGCCATGCCAAGGCAAAGTCCATCGCCCTGAACCACGCGGGCGTGAGTGAAAATGAAGCGTATGACATGGAGATCGAACTGGACGACGAGGACGGCGCGCTCGTCTATGAGGTCGAGTTCAAGTCCGGCAATATGGAATACAGCTACGAGATCAACGCCGCCACCGGCGCGATCCTCAAGCACGAGACAGAGATAGATGATTGATGCGAAAGCTGAAGGTATGCGATGCAGGCGTACTTGCAGGGCAGAGTAATATTTAGAAGCGCAGAAAATAATCTGACCATAACATGACCTGCGCTTGGTGAATATGTAAACATATGGAACATATGGCAAGATGGCTTTTGCATTTGCGGAAGCCATCTTGCCATATCATACATCGGCGCAGAAGCAAAAAGGCTCCCGGCATACCACGCGGTCATACGCTTCGCGGGTAATAGAAACAGCCGGCGTTTGCGGGAAGATCACAATTTGCGGTGGTGAGCTTCAAATACCGCTTGCCTTTTTGTGCATGATATAATATACTATTGGTATGTGTACTAAAACGTTTGGGAAGAGGTGGTATTTTTGCGGAGAGACAGCAGTGAAACAAAGAGGAAAATACTGACCGTGTGCGTCCGTCTCTTTCTGGAGCAGGGGTATAAAAACACCTCTGTCAGCCAGATCGTGGAGGAAGCAGGCGTGGCAAGGGGAAGCTATTTGAATCTGTTTCCCACCAAGGACAGAATTTTGCTGGAATTGACCGAAACGATGTTCGGCGGGCAGTTCGGCGTGGCGAGAAGCATTGCGGACAGCAAGCTGCCGCCGGTTTACGCCTATGCGGTGGAAACGGCGATCCAGCTGACACTGACCGAGCTGAACGAGAATCTGCGGGAGATCTACATCGAAGCCTACTCCCTGCCTGAAACATCGGAGTATATCTACCTGCATACCACGGCGGAGCTGAAGCAGATCTTCGGCGGGAATTTCCCGGATTACAGCGACAGCGATTTTTATGAGATGGAAATCGGCACGGCGGGGCTGATGCGCAATTATATGGCACGGAAATGCGACATCCATTTCCCGCTGGAACGCAAGCTCAGCCGCTTTTTGACGGCGACCATGCGGGTGTATCAGGTGCCGGAGGAGGAACAGGCAAGGGCGCTTGCCTTTATCCAATCACTGGATATCAGGGCAATCGCTACAGAGGTCATGTATAAGCTATTCGCCATGCTGGAGATGAAATACGATTTTAAGCTGTCGAGGGACGGCGAAACGGAGGTAACAACATGAAGAAACGAATACTTAGTATCCTGCTCATGTGCTGCATGGTGTTGACGCTGCTGCCGGTGCAGGCACTGGCGGAGGACTCGGCCTACACCGTGGGAGAGGATACCGGCGTATCAGCGCGGGCGCTTGCCAGAACCGCCGGAACAAAGCTGAAAGCGGACAACATCGCCACCTATATCGCTAACGGCTTGGGCGGCGGCGTGTATACGCTGGCGGAGGACGTGACCATCTCCGGCACACTGCGGGTCACGGGCGAGGCCACGGTAGATTTGAACGGCTATGTGCTGCGCTATGCCGAAGAAGCGGAGCCGGGCAGCATCTTCCGCGTCACGGGGGGCAAGACCCTGACTATGACCGACAGCCGCCCTGCGGCGACCCATGAAGACGCCAAGCTCCCCGCAGGCGGCCTCATCACCGGCGGCGAGGGCTACCGGCGAGACTATGGCGCGGGACAGATCTACAGTTACTATGGCGGCGGCGTGTATGTGGAGGCGGGCGCGTCCTTCGTGCTGGCGGGCGGCACCATCTATGCCTGCGGCGTCCAGAGCGGAGCGAATTCCGCGTTTGGCGGCGGCATCTATGCCGAGGGCGGCTCCGTCACCATGACCGGCGGCGCCATCCGGAACTGCGTTGTCTCCGCCAACAACGGCGCCAACGGCGGCGGCGTATACATTTACTCCGGGGCTTCCTTTACCATGGAGGGCGGCGTCATCGCCGGCTGCTCTGCCATGGGCGGCGGCGGCATCTTTACATCCGGGAGTACCGTCCGGATCACCGGCGGCCGCATCGAGAACTGCAAGGCAAGCGGACGCGGCGGCGGCCTGTCTGTCCGCGGCCACGCAGACCAGATATCTGTTCTGGACGCTGCGATCTCCGGCTGCGAGGCGAAACGCGGCGGCGGCGTGGCCCTGATCGGCTTTGCTGAGTTGGAGCTGGGTGAGAACGCCCGCATCACGGGCTGCACGGCCACCGAAAAGGACGATACCGAGGCAGACGCCATCGAATACGGCGCTGCGATCTATATGGACCTTGAAGTGACCTATACCGTCAACTATCCCGGCTGCTTCCTCTATGCCAACGGCGGCCGGGTGGAGGGCTCGGTGTATGTGGGAAGGAACGGGTACAGTCAACGTGTTGAGTTCAAGGCCACCAACGCTATCGACCACACGGACGGGAAGCCTACCACGGTCTTCACCGGCGATGTCTCCTGCGAGGGCGACATTCGGGGCGGCAGCTTCTATGGCAGCGTCACCGCGGCAATCCCTGATAATTACCTGGATTGGGACATAATTAAAAACTTTTGGAGCAACATCTCCGGCGGCAGCTTTTACAAACCCGTCTGCACGGAGGGCTATGTCTCCGGCGGCACATTCTACGGCGGGCTGACTCTGGAAAAGAACGCCAAGCTCAGCGGCAAGCCCATGAACACCGGCAGCGAGCTTACTGACAAGACCAACATCCCCAACCCCAACGGCACGCCTGTCACCGTGACCTATGCTTACGGGGCTTTGGGCGGGATCTATGCCAAGCAGATCGTCCAGGCGGGCGAGACGGCCAAGACCCCCGCCGAACCGACAAGAGAGGGTTATACTTTCATCGGTTGGGATAAGGCGATTCCCGCAACCATGCCTGCGGAAAACATCACAATCACCGCACGGTGGAAAGACATCGAAAAGCCGACGGGCGAAATTGTCATGGGCATAAATAAATGGCAGGAATTCTTAAACGAGCTCACCTCCGGCCTGTTCTTTCAGGATACGCAGGAGGTAACGATAAACGCAGCCGACAACAGCGGAACCGTATTTATCTCCTATTTGGTGACCGATCAGGATCTCTCCGAGGCAGAGCTTCGATCTCTCGTATTCAGCGGGTACGAGGAGCCGTTCCGCATAGAACCCAACGGAGAGTATATTGTTTATGTAATGCTTGTTGACGCGAGCCTGAACATAACCTATCTTCGTTCCGACCGCCTGACGCTTGACAATGTGCAGCCTGTCATCAGCGGCGTAGAAAACGGCAAGACCTATTGTGGAGCACGGACGGTTGCAATTACCGAGAAGTATATAGATACCGTTACCGTAAACGGCACGACGGTCGAGCTTGACGAAAGCGACAGCTTCCGCCTTGCTCCGGCAAACGGCGGACAGAAGATCATAGTTGCCGACAAGGCCGGCAATACCACAGAAATGACCGTGACGGTCAACGACGGGCACACTTACGGTGAATGGGTATCCAACGGCGACGGTACGCACACCCGAAAATGCACGGTAGACGGCTGCGCTGGCTCCGAAACCAAAGACTGCTCCGGCGGGAAAGCGACCTGTAGGGACAAGGCAAAGTGCGCGGTCTGCGGTGCGGAATACGGCGAGCTTGATGCGAAGAACCACGCCGACTTAAAGCACATCCCGGCAAAGGCGGCGACCTGGGTCGCCGAGGGCAATATCGAGTATTGGTACTGCGAAGGCTGCGGCAGGTATTTCAGCGACAGGGACGGTACAAAGGAGATCAGAAGAGCCGACACCGTAACGGCGAAGCGGAAGAGCAGTTCCGCAGCGGCGAAGCCGGAGGACGATCCCAAATCGCCGGGTACCGGCGACACAAGCAACCTTGCGCTGTGGATCGCTCTGCTGTTTGCCAGCGGCGGTGCAGCCATCGGTACAACGGTTGTCAGCAGAAAAAAGTACAACAGATAATTGAATTGCGAGGCTATGAAAGCGTTCATCGATCAGGCCGCACAAATGAACCGCGCCGCATGACCTGCGAGGCGCGCAGGCAAGACGAACACAAAAAGCACTTTTCTGACAAGTTTGGATGGTGGAAGCTTTCCTTTGTGTGCTGTATAATAATGGCACAGACAAGGAGGCGGTCAATATGCTGGCAGAGAATCTGGCGCTCCTGCGAAACCTCCGCGGTATGACG
>ERZ827104.3579-NODE-3579-length-10745-cov-3.542563_pt1 | contig 10745 bp, 9 predicted proteins | sample MGYA00519781_ERZ827104 | MGnify/ENA primary metagenome ERZ827104 (study PRJEB31778, sample SAMEA3449257) | human gut metagenome | biome: human gut; feature: human-associated habitat; material: faeces | place: United Kingdom | collected 2010/2012 ... | reverse complement strand
AAATAATATTATAATATATCTGAGTGAGAAATACATTAAAAAATATAAATTTAACATATGATAGGATTTATTAGATTGTGTTTAATGTGATTTTGAACGAGTTTTTTTGATTTATTCAAAATAGCCCAAGTTATTACCATACAATAGATTGGATTAAAAATATATTATATAAAAATAGATTTTATGAAGTTTTTATAAGGTTAAAATTGGCAGGCTATATGATATAATATATGTGGGACAAATATTATAAGGAGGGGTTCAAATGGATTTATTTGAAGCATTAAAAGGAAGAAGAAGTGTTCGTGCATATAAAGACGAACAAAGCATGAAGCACCTCATAAAGAAGGATATGTAGTTAGAGTTTAATAATTTTAATTTAAATATATGAAAATGGATTTCGTTTTTTGAAATCCATTTTTTTGTACAAATAAGTGTGTTTAGAACATATTATTTGTGGTGTATAATATAATAAATAGTTTTTCAGGAGGCTTTTATAATGGAAAAGAAAGAAGAAAACTTATATGAACTTTTTCAAAAATATTCATATACAGAATTAAAACAATTGTTTAAAGAAGCTAAAACTAAAGATGAACAGGATTTTTATATGACTTTAGCAGATATGCTTCTTCAAAAAAAACAAGAAGAGGTTATAGGTGAATAATATGTTAACATATAACAAGATATAAACATTAAAAAACAGTTCATAAAATTTTGATACAATACATTTTAATACATAAAAATGTTAAAAATAAAAACATAAGGAATTATGAAAACAAAATAGAAAGGGTTTAATTATGACAAAAAAACTTTTTTACAACGGAGATATATTAACTCTTGAAGATGAATTATATGCAGAAGCTGTCTTAGTAGAAGACGGGAAAATTAAAGCAGTAGGAAAAAAAGACGAGCTTATGAGCCAAAATAGTGATGCTGAGATGATAGATTTACAAGGAAAGACTTTAATGCCATCATTTATAGATGCGCACAGTCATTTCTTTGGATATGCAAACAGCAAATTACAAGTTTCATTAGAAGATGCGGTTGATTTTGAGGATATAGCAAATAGAATTAAAACATTTATAGAAAAAAACAATGTTCCAGAAGGTGTATGGATAAATGCGAACAATTTCGACTACAACATATTATCAGAAAAAACTTATCCAAGAATAGATTTCTTAGATGAAGTTGTGCCAAACAATCCAATTATAATTGCAAATAAATCTGGTCACAATGGACTTGTTAACTCTCTTGGAATGAAAGAATTAGGAATAACAATAGATACTCCAGACCCAGAAGGTGGAGTAATATTTAAAGAAAATGGCAAACTTAACGGATACCTTGAAGAAAATGCATTTATAAACAACGTTCAAAGAGTTCCAATGTCATCAACTGAAGATATTATGAAAGCTGTTCTTGAGGCTCAAAATGACTACGCTTCTTACGGAATAACAACAATGCAAGAAGGTATGGTAGTTCCGCTATTAGCTGATTTACTAGCTTATATGGCACATTCAGGAATGATGAAAATAGACTATATTGCTTATGTAGATATAAGAGAAAGAGAAAAAATATTTGAAAAACTTCAAGGATGTATAAATGAGTATAAAAACCACTTTAAAATAGGTGGATTTAAAACTTTCCTTGATGGTTCACCACAAGGCAGAACTGCTTATATGAGAACTGACTATCAAGGTGAAGAAGGATACAGAGCTTATCCAGTTATGAGTGGAGAAGAATTAGAAGGCTTAATCGAAATAGCATTAAAAGAAAATATGCAAATATTAGCTCACTGTAATGGAGATGCTGCTGTGGCTCAATATTTAGAACAATATAAAAAAGCAAAAGAAAACTTAAATACAGACAACGACATAAGACCAGTTATAGTTCATGCTCAGCTTATGGGGCTTGATCAATTGCCGGAAGTTAAAAAACTAGGAATGATACCATCATTCTTCGTAGCTCACGTTTACCACTGGGGTAACATCCACGTTCAAAACTTCGGACTTGAAAGAGCGAGTCAAATATCACCTGCAAAAGCAGCGCTAGATTTAGGAATTAAATTCACATTCCATCAAGACGCGCCAGTTATCGAGCCAAACATGCTTGAAACAATTTGGATAGCTTGCAACAGAAAAATGAAAGATGGTACAGTATTAGGTGAAGAACAAAGAATACCAGTTCTTGCTGCAATTGAAGCGGTAACAAAAAATGCAGCTTATCAATATTTTGAAGAAGATATCAAAGGAACAATAAAAGAAAATAAATTAGCTGACTTAGTAATACTTGATAAAAACCCATTAAAAGTAGATGTTGACGATATAAGAAATATAAAAGTTGTAGAAACTTTCAAAGAAGGAAACTCTATTTATAAAGCATAAAATAAATAATCTATAAAATTTAAGATAGATATTAAATTAAAAGAGCCCGATTACTTTAGTAAAAGGGCTCTTTTTTGTGTAAATACGAGTAACTTATCATTTTTAAAAATCGACAAATATTGTATAATAAAATATAAATTAATTCCATTTCAGAGGGAAAACTTAATGGAATTAAGATTTTAGGGGGATTAGTATGAAAATACAAAGAACTGATTGGGGATATATCGAATGGAGACATATCCACGATGAAAATGATAAAAAACAACTTATGGATATTAGGATATCTGTTGTACTTCCTGGAAAAAGTCAGCCAAAGCATACTCATTATAGCGAGGAACAAATGTTATACGTTATGTCTGGGGAAGGGATTCATATTATAAATGGGAAAAAGCATCATAAAAAAGCTGGAGAATTTGTATATATAGATGGTGGAGCGACTCATGAAACACATAATATAGGTGATGAACCGCTTAGAGAATTATTAGTATCAAATCCAGTTGTAGTAAATAATTACGATTATGAAGATAAAAAAATAGACGGACTAAATAGAATCATAGAGGCAATTCAATCTCAATTTATAGAACCATTGAATATTCCGATAACAATTTATGACTCATCTTGGAAGATACTTTTGCAGACAAAGTGTTTTAATAATTATTGTATAAAAACATGTGCTCTAAATGGTAGGTTTGCTTACTGTGACTGTTTAACTCCACAAAATACAGCTGAAGATGAACAATATACATTTAAATGTAGTCATGGACTTACGATTTATCACATACCGATAATATATGAGGATGAAGTTATTGGTTATATAAGAGGGGGGCATATTTTGCTCGCATCTGATGGGAAAAAAAGTGACCAGAAGAATATATATGATACACCAACTAGTACTGCAATGAGTATAAAAAGGCTACTTGTTCAAATTGCAAAGAGTATAGTCAATTATTATAGGTTCAATAAACTTAGAGGTGAAGTACAGGAAAAGAATATGGCGATTGAAAAAACTTCAAAATTAAGAGAAGAATTGAAAAATGATTTAATTAAAGAACAGGAAAAAGTTACGAATTTAAAAATAAATCATCATTTTCTATTTAATACATTAAATTCAATGGCAAGTATGGCGCTTGAAAAAGATTGTTTTGATTTATACAGTGCTATAATTGACTTAAGCAAATTATTTAGGTATACAATGGGTGTTGATTCAGAATTTACTGAGCTTGAAAAAGAAATAGACTATGTAAAACAGTACTTAAATCTTCAAAAGATAAGATATGGTGACGAGTTAGAAATAGAATACAATATAGATGAAAAATACAATAATGTAGGGGTTCCATTTAATTTCTTGCAACCAATCGTTGAAAATGCATTTGTCCATGGATTTAAAAATAGTTTAGATAAGAAAAAATTAAAACTATCTACTTTTTTATACAATGAAAGACTTAGAATCGTCATAGAAAATAACGGATCTAGTTTATCAGACAGTGATGTCTGCACCGTTATACAAAAAATTCATAACAACAGCGGGCACGGCTTATCTTTAATACATAGCAAGTTGCAGTTTGCATATGCAAATAATTTTAAAATGGATGTTCTATCTAATGAAAAAAGTACGAGTTTTATAATAGATATACCAATAGTAAATAACTTAAAAAAATAATAAAAGATATAAATTGGAGGGGGAAATATGTTTAATAAATCTTATGTTACAAAAGATGTTGAACAAATTGATGTTAATAGTGAATACTTTCCAGACTTGGTCTATGCAGGTCTTGAAAGTCATGGAAGTGATTTATGTGGATTTGTGCTAAAGCCTCAAGGAAAGGGACCGCATCCAACAGTTATACTACTGCATGGATTTCCAGGTTATGATGACCCGATAGATTTGGCACATGCGCTGAGAAGATGTGGTATGAATGTACTTAGATTTCACTATAGAGGTTGCTGGGGAGTAAAAGGCACTTATTCATTTAAACATTGCATGGAAGATGTTAAGTCAGCGATAGATTATTTGACAGATGAAGAAGTTGTAAAAAAATTTAATATAGATATAGATAACTTATTTTTAGTTGGACATAGTATGGGCGGTTTTTTAACTTTGACTCATGCTTGCGACAAAAGAATCAAAGCGTCTGTTGCCATAAGCCCATATGATTTTGGTCTTGTTGGAAAGATTGGTCATTATGATGAAAAAGAGAGAGAAGAAGCTTTTGAAATGTTCAAAACTGCTATACCTCCATTAAATGATACAAATGCTGAGGCCTTAATGCAAGAATGTATAGAAAATGGAGACAAGTGGAACCTTCCAGATAAAGCAAAATTCTTAGCAGATGAAAGGCTTTTAATTACAGTTGGAACTGGGGATGTTGTAAGCAAAAAATCTCTTCATCATGATATTTTAGCAAGTGAAATTAAAAAATATAATAAAGGAAATTTAACAGAAAAATTTGCAACTACTGATCACTCTTATTCAAACAAGAGAATTTGGCTAGCCCAAACAGTTGCTGAATTTTTAGATGAGGTAATAAATGAAAAATAGTAGATGATTTAATAAAAATAGTGGATAAATTAAAAGATTAATTTAAAACTGAGGAGAGATTGAAAGTGATAAAAACGGTAATTATAGATGATGAACCTGCCGTAGTTTCTATTATTAAATATTTTGTTAAAAAGGAAAATCTACCTTTAGATATAGTAGGAACTGCAAATAGGGGAGATGAAGGAATAGAACTTATAAAAAAATTAAATCCTCAGCTAGTTTTTCTAGACATAAAAATGCCTGTTGTAGATGGGTTTGAAGTTATGAAGGCAGTAAGTGATACAAAATTTATAGTTATAACTGCATTTGAGTCATTTGAATACGCTCAAAAATCATTGCGACTTGGGGCAAAAGACATAATCTTAAAACCAATTGAATTTAAGCAATTGACAGCATCTATCAACAGAGTAATGGGGTGGAAATTTACATCAAATAATACTGTAAATGATGTAATACAATATATCCATTCTAATTACGATAAAAAAATAGAATTAAAAACTATAGCAGCAAATTTATATCTATCTCCTGATTATATATCAAAGCTATTTAAAACGTATATGGGTATTACAATTAATAAATACATAAATAAGGTTCGTATAGAAAAGGCAATAGAGTTATTTGACAATGAAGAAGTGAGTGTAAAAGAAGTAGCATTGATGACTGGTTACGACAGCCTAAATAATTTTTATAAAAATTTTAAAAATGCTACAGGCAAAACACCTGCTATGTATCTTTCTGAAAAAAATAAATAGGTGTATTATGAAATAGAGTTTGAGGGAGTGAAAAAATGAAGGTTGCTTTAATTGTGCCAGAATATACAGCGAATATTATAAGAAATGTTGCAGAAGAAAATCTAGATAATATGGAGCTAGATGTTATGGTTTATAAAAACTATTTAAAAGCCGTTGAAATTGTAGAAAAAGTGCAAAAAAGATACGATGCAATAATGTTTGCGGGAATCGTTGTTTATAGCTTTGTAAAATCACATGTAAAAGAAGAGTGTATATGGGGATACTTCCCTTTACATGAAAGTTCATTATCTTTTGCTATATTAAAAGCACTTTATATTGAAGAAAATATAAAAAATATAAGTATAGATACTTATTCGATGGAATCAATTAAAGAAGTTTATGACTTTATCGGTATAGATTTTGATGAAGTTAATGTCATGCTTTATGATGTAAAAGCTGACAGCTATAACATAACAGAAGATGCGCTTAAATTTCATAAAAACAATTTAAAAAATAAAGACAATATATGTATAATTACAGCATTAAGTGATGTTAATAAACAATTAAATATTGAAAAAATAAGCTGTCATATGGCAATACCTACGAAGAGTATAATAATAGATAGTTTTCAAAACTTATATTTAAGATATACAGCAAAAGTAAATACTAATAGCAGGGTTGTAGCTATTTTTATTCAAATAGATTTTCCTGATGACTACTCTATAATAAGTAAAAATGAGTATTATTATGTCAAGGAAAAAAATAAAGTAACAGAGTTGATTTACGAATTTGCAAATAAAATAGAAGCTGCAGTAATCGAATTTAGCTACAATACATATATACTTATTTCGACAAAGAAAATACTAGAAACTGAGACTGAAAACTATACAAATATAGATTTGTTAAGATCTATTGAAGAAAATTCACTTAATAGGATTTCTATGGGGATTGGATATGGAAAAACGGCGAGTGAGGCAAAATATAAAGCCAATGAGGCGATGATAAAATCTAAGCAATGCCAAAATGAAAATGTGGCATATATAATTTATGAAGATGGAAAGGCAGTAGGTCCTGTAAAATCAAAATTCAAGAAAAAAAGCAATGTAAAAATAGACGATAAATTGACTAAAATATCAAATATAACAAGTGTTAGTGTAAAGAAAATACTTTTGTTCTACAATGCAATAAATACATGCAAAAAAAATAGATTTACAGCTGATGAACTTGCAAAACAGTGTGATATGTCTTATAGAACTGTAAATAGAACGATTAATAAATTAGAGAAATACGGATATGTTGAAGTTGTCGGCAAGCATTTTGAAGATGGTTCAGGACGACCTAGAAGGATAATAAAATTCAACATATAGTATACAAATTTACATATTAAAGTTGTAAAAGGAAAAGACAGGTTAAATATTAGTTTAATGTTTAATCTGTCTTTTTTAATTTAAACAATGTATAAATATAGTATTTTCAATCAATTAAAAAGTTTATATTTAAAAAATATGTTTAATTATGAAAAAAATATTTTTAAATATAATTAAGGACATTTTTCTGACATTTTAAAGTCAAATATAATAAACTATAATTATAGTAAATTTAATAATAAAGAAAAATGAAGGCAAAATATGGGGATTGCTTTCATAGGGAGAGAATTATGAATCAAAAATTAAATGATTTATGGGAAAAATATTATAAAAAAGTTTATGATATTAGACATCAAATTCACATGAACCCAGAGTTAGGTTTTGAAGAATATGAAACTTCTAAATTAGTATCATCTGAGCTTGAAAAATTGGGGATTGAAGTTACTAAAAATGTAGCTAAAACAGGTGTTGTAGGTTTAATAAAAGGAGGATATCCTGGAAAAACTGTAGCACTTAGAGCAGATATGGATGCACTTAGAATTAATGAAGAAGGCGATTATGAATTTAAATCTAAAAATCCAGGAGTAATGCATGCTTGTGGACATGATGGTCATACAGCAAGTCTTTTAGGTGTTGCAATGATGTTAAATGAAATAAAAGACGAGCTACATGGTAATGTAAAATTAATATTCCAACCAGCTGAAGAAGTTGAAGGTGGAGCATTACCAATGATTAAAGAAGGGGTATTAGAAAATCCAAAAGTGGATGCAGTATTCGGTGGGCACTTATGGGGCAGTATCGAAGAAGGAAAAGTTGCAGTAAAACATGGAGCTATGATGGCATCACCTGATATATTTACAATAAAAATACATGGTAAAGGTGGACATGCAGGAGTACCTCATGCAAGTGTAGATCCAGTCCCAATAATGGCACAAGTTATAACTGCACTACAAACAATAGTAAGTAGAAAAAATGATCCAACAAATCCTCTTGTAATATCTTGTTGTAATGTACATTCTGGAGAATGTCACAATGCTATACCAACAGAAGCATTAATACAAGGTACTGTTAGAACTTTAAATAATGAAACAAGGGATTTTGCAGAAGAAGCAATAGAAAAATTTGTGAAAGGTATTGTTGAATCTCAAGGTGCTAGCTATGAGTTTGAATTTATTAGACAATTCCCACCTCTAGTAAATGATAAAAATATGGCAGATGTATTAGAAAAAGCAGCAAAAAAAATAGTTGGAGATGAAAATGTATTTGAACTTGCTACACCAAGTATGGGTGGTGAAGATTTTGCATTCTATACAGAAGAAGTACCTTCATCATTTGTATTTGTGGGAATGGCAAAAGATGTAGAAAATCCAATATTACATCACAATGCTAAATTTGCTTGGGAAGATAAAAATATGAAAAACTTAGCAAAAACTTTAGCACAAGTTGCAATAGATTTTTTAAATAACTAAAAATTAAATATCTTTTCACAAAAAAATCTAAATTTTTAAATATATTTAGGATAAAGATTGCTTTATTAAAACTGTATAATAACTATTTATTAAAAAGTCAAAAAATTATTAAAATATAAAAATATTAAGGAATATATTATAAATTTATAAAGAGACTTTTGACTAGATAGTTAATATAAAAACACATAAAAGGGGGGGTCAACTTTGAAAAAAAGAGAAGTTGCCGTAGAAAAACAAAGTCTTTTTATGAGATTTTTAAATGGGGTAGAAGTAGTTGGCAATAAATTACCAGACCCAGTAACAATATTCTTTATATTATGGTTTGTTGTTATAGCAATATCAGCTATAGTAGCAAAAAGTGGTGTCTCAGCAGTCCATCCAGGAACTGGAGAAACTGTAGCAGGCGTAAATTTATTATCAAAAGAACAATTGCAATTATTCTTAAATAATATTGTTACAAACTTTACAGGATTTGCACCTTTAGGATTAGTTTTAGTTACGATGCTTGGTGCAGGTTTAGCAGAAAAAGTAGGTATGATGGAAGTAATGTTAAAATCAGTTGCAGATAAAATACCTGCAAAATTAGTTACTGCTGCAATCATATTCATAGGTATAATGGCAAATGCTGTTGCAGATGCTGGTTTTGTTGTATTCCCACCGTTAGCAGCATTAATATATTTAGGAATAGGTAGACATCCATTAACAGGTATGTTTGCTGCATATGCAGGTGTTGCTGCAGGTTTCTCAGCTAACTTAATCATATCAATGTTAGATGCATTAGTTGCAGGATTCACTATTCCAGCAGCACAAATAATAGATCCTAATTATACTAGTACTCCAGCAATGAACTACTACTTTTTAATAGCATCATGTTTCGTATTAACAGCAGTAGGTACATTCGTAACAGAAAGATATGTAGCACCTCGTTTTGATGGTACTCCATATGAAGATACTGGATACGATGCAAATGCAGAAGTTACACCAAAAGAAAAGAAAGCTTTAAAATGTGCAGGAATAGCTGTATTAATATATGCAGCAATAGTTGTTGCATTATGTATAGGTCCTAATGCATTTATGAAAGACCCAGAAACAGGTTCATTATTAGCATCAGCTGCACCACTTATGGCTGGTATGGTTCCGCTTATCACATTATTATTCTTTATACCTGGTATAGTATATGGTATAGTATCAGGAAAGATAAAAAATGATAAAGATGTAGCAGCATTATTATATGAATCAATGGCTGGTATGGGGTCTTACATAGTTTTAGCATTCGCAGCAGGTCAATTTTTAGCATTATTCAACTCATCTAACTTGAGTTCATTACTTGCTATAAAAGGTGCTGAATGGTTAAAAGGTGTAGGTTTAACTGGCCCAGTTCTAATAGTAGTATTCGTATTATTTGCAGGATTTATAAACTTATTTGTAGGAAGTTGTTCAGCAAAATGGGCTATAATGGCTCCAATATTCGTTCCGATGTTTATGTTATTAGGATATTCTCCAGCATTAACTCAAATGGCTTACAGAATAGGTGATTCAATAACTAACCCAATATCACCAATATTCACATACTTCCCAGTTATACTAGCTTATGCTAAGAAGTACGATAAGAATATGGGTATAGGTACAATAATGTCAGCGATGTTACCATTCTCATTACTATTTGCTGTAGCTTGGATAATAGTACTTGTAATATTCATGCAATTTAATATACCACTAGGACCAAGTGGCCCAATATATTACAAATAGAATTAACCTAATTTTCTAAATTAGAATTAATTGAAGAAATGAATTTTAAAGAGCTATATCAGTACTGAGATAGCTCTTTAATTGATTTAATTTGATTGATTATAAATATGACTACATTAAAACTAATTATTAAAAAGAATATCTTAAGTTATTAGTTTAGAAAAATTAAAAGTAATTAACAATTTGGAGGCGCAAGTAAAAATGCAAACAAAAGAATTAGTAAAAGATATAAAACAATTAGCAAAAGAAAATAGAGATTACGTTATCTCATTAAGAAGACATTTTCATCAATATCCAGAATTAAGTATGGAAGAATATGAAACTAGCAAAAAAGTAAAAGAAGAGCTAGATAAAATGGGAATAGAATACAGAAGTGCAGCTAATACTGGTATTATAGCTACTATAAAAGGAGATAAACCAGGCAAAACTATAGCTTTAAGAGCTGATATGGATGCATTACCAGTTGAAGAACTTACAGAGTGTGATTTTAAATCAAAAATAGATGGAAATAT
>ERZ827104.3566-NODE-3566-length-10790-cov-2.679925_pt1 | contig 10790 bp, 16 predicted proteins | sample MGYA00519781_ERZ827104 | MGnify/ENA primary metagenome ERZ827104 (study PRJEB31778, sample SAMEA3449257) | human gut metagenome | biome: human gut; feature: human-associated habitat; material: faeces | place: United Kingdom | collected 2010/2012 ... | reverse complement strand
TCTTTGATTGCATTCCTTTAAGTATTTCTTGTGTTTGTCTAGCATTATAAACAGTTTCTCCACCTTCCATATTAACTAATTGCCTACCTGTTGCAAGAGTGGCTATCCCACTACGAGATACTATCAACTCTGGACCATACTCCGCTACAGTAGCTAACCCTGTCATAGCATTATCTGTTCCTGTTGCATACATGGTTGATCCATTATAATAAGGCTTACCAGAAGAAGTATATTGAACACCAACTATTACCTGTTTGTATGATTGAATGTTATCAATATTTCTTTGAACTGCTGATGCGGTTCCATTATCAGTTACTATTATATTTGCTTTTTTACCATCAGTACTTTTCACTTCTTCTCTTGTATTCTTTAATTTTCTAATAACTTCATCTGTATTATCTCCAATATTAATAGGATTGCCATTAACATCTAATATAGCCTCTACAACATTTCCATTTGCATCAACTACTTCATCAAGCTTGCCTATTATTTCTCCACTTGCATTAGAAATGTTACCTTGAGCATCAATATAAGCATCTCCCATAATTAAGCAATTCGATAATACTCCTGCCGCAGTTTCACTCCATGCAGCTACTTCATCTCTTAATACTGCTTCATCCTCTTTTGACATAGCTGCAACATTTTGAGTATTTAAGTCATATACCCCTTTTAATTGTCCTGTAGTTGCATCTATACTCACATAAACATCTTTCCAAGTTCCTGTAGCAGTATCATAAACCCTTTTATAACCACTTTCTGTTACTTCAGCAATACCTTCATAATGATTTCTCATTTGTTCATATTCTTGATAATTAGCTAAATCTCTTCTTGCAATTTGTTCACCAGTATACCTGTTAAATATATTTGCTAATTCCTCATTGTTTTGAATTGCATAATCAACGTTTGCATCATATTTTTCTTGATTTACTCTCAACTCTTCTGCTTTAGCTGCTTCTAATCTATTAATAGTATCATCAACCTGTCTCTTTTCTTCTTCAGTTAAAATATCATAGTTTTGTTTAGCAAGATTTATCAAAGTATCATAATTTGTTTGGGTTGCTAATTGCTGTTCTTGATATTGCTCATATCTTTGTTGTAGTAATTTAGTAGCATTTTCTGCATCCATAGTCGAAACTCTATTTTGGAATTCTTGTGTAGCATATTCAATTTCATATTGATTACTAGCTTGACATTCTAACTCTAACTGTTTAATTTGCTCATAATAATTTCTAATAGCAGCTTCTTCTTCGGGAGTTAAGTTTCTCCCCTCTGCTCTAGCATTATTAATAATATTATTTATTTCGTTTTGTAAATTTTGTGCTTCTTCTTTTTCTTTGCTCCCTCTATTACTCCAATATTCAATTAAGGATTGTTCAGATTCATCAATAACACCGTCCATACTGAAAGCTTCTCTAATTCCATTTTGAACTTCTGAATATTTACTATCAATAGCTTCTATACAACCATCTAAAGCGCTATTAACTCTTTCTGATAAGGTATTAGCTTCTTCTTCAGTTATAACTCCATCAAAATTAATTTCATTTAATGACATATTAAAGTCTTGAATGTCTAATGTCATTTCCTTTACTGAATCTTGAAATTCTTGACTTATATTTTCATTAAAATCTTTATAAACTAAGCCCATTTCTATTAATTCATCTTTGGAATAAGTGGTCATTCCTGTTAAGTCGGCCATCATTCTTTCCATAAAGGACATTTCTTCTCTTGATACTGCAATAGATTGGTTAGCTGCATCTGTTGCTTCATGCCACGCATAGAATCCTGCTCCTACTGCTGCTAATGGCAAAGCTACTGCTCCAAGGGAAGCAACTAATCCACTTCCAGCTAAAGATGTAACAGTACTAACTAAACTTATTGTTTTTCCTATACCTGTTACAAGCTTTCCTCCAATCATCATTAATGGTCCAATAGCTGCAACTGTAGCCCCTACACTAACTATAGTTTTTTGAGTTGCTGGATCTAATTTATTAAAAGCGCTAACCATATCAGTTATCTTATTTACACCTGTAGTCAATGCAGGTATTAAATTTTCTCCTATAGCAATTCCAGCACCTTCTAATGCTGATTTCAATTGAGTTATTTTACCTTTAAGATTATTCTGCATTGTATCAGCCATTTTACTAGCTGAACCTTCTGCATTTCTTAATTGACTATCATAAGACTTTATTGCATCTGTTCCTGCATTAAGCATTAGATTCATTCCTTTAACAGAGTCAGCTCCAAATATAGTTGATAATGCCATATCTCTTTCAACATCAGTTAGTCCTTCTGTTGCATTTACAACATCTGATAATATATCAGTCATATCTCTATATTTTCCTTCTGCATCAGCAACTGCTATTTTATGTCCATTTAACTCTATATTCCCATCTTTAACTGCATTTTTCATATCTCTAAATACAGCTGATAATGCAGTACCAGCTCTCTCGCCTTTGAGTCCTTGGTCAGCCATTACCATTAACATAGCTGATGTCTGTTCAATATCATAACCCATTGCATTCGCATTAGCTCCACAGTTCAGCAATGCCCCCGATAATTGTTCTACAGTTGTATTGCTATTGGCTTGTGCATAAGCAAATACATCAGCTAAATAATTGGATTCTGATACTTGCATATTAAACATACTTAAAGTATCAGTTACAATATCACTAGCTTGTGCTAATTGCATCCCACTACTTGCAGCTAAACTTAATACTCCATCTAAACCATCAATCATTTCATTAGCTTTCCATCCAGCTAAACTCATATACGAAAATGCATCTGCACATTCTGAAGCACTATATTGTGTTTTGCTCCCTGCCTCTTTAGCCTTTTCGCCTAATAATTCCATTTCAGATGCAGTTGACCCACTTAATGCCTGTACTTTCGACATGCCTTCTTCAAAGTTAGCAGCTACAGTTAATGCTCCTGCTCCTACTCCAACCAATGGAACTGTTAATCCTGTAGTTAAGGTCGCTCCAACACCTGTAATCGCTCCTCCTAATGCTTGTATTCTAGTACCAGCTTCTTGTGTATTATCTGTAAATGTGCTTAATTGTTGTCTTGCTGTCATTAATCCAGTGCTATATTTGCTATAATCAAGCTCCAAATAAGCTACTGCACTTCCTGCATTTATACTCATTTATTCCCTCCTTCCTTGAAATTTGGGTATAAAAAAAGAACTCTTTCGAGTTCTTTTAATTATTCTAATACTTCTTTTACTTCTTCAAGTTTATCATAGGCTTGTTGGTAATATTCTGTACTTTTTTCCCAACCTTCATTACTTATATTTATATTAGTTTCATATCCATATTTACAAGATTCATTTATATTATTACAAACCTCTTGTAATTTAATTTTAATATCATCATTTCCTTTTATATTACTAACATCATCTGAAATCTTTTTACATTCCTCTCGTATACTCTTATATACTTCTTTTTCTGTTAATGCTGTTGTTTCACCTAATTCATCAACCAGTATAGAGATATCAAAATACATTTCATTTATATCTTCAATAGTTGTTTGAGCTCCACATCCATAGAAAACTAAAGTAGTTGTAAAAAGTAAATACATAATTATTTTTTTCATAACATTTATCCCCCTATAATACATAATAAACTTATTATACACTATAATTGGATAATGTTGTTATTTATATTTTTTTAAATTCTCTTTCATTTCATTAATAAGAGAAGAGTTGTTTTTAGGTTTATTATTACTCTTCAACTCTTCCTTATCACTCCAATTAGGCTCTTTTATCCAATATTCTTCAATATATCTCTTATTATTTTTTTCTATCTCTCTAGTTCCTCTATTAGATAAGATATAATCTACAGCCTCATCAAAAAGAAAAGCCAAAGTATTGTCATCTATACCTAGAACACTACTTGGCCTTTCCTTGTATTTTTGACTTATTTTTATTATTCTCATTATATTGCTGCTTTTTACGAAAGGATACCAAAGCATTAACCCCAAGTTGACTATAGTTCCAAATTTCTGTAAGTTGAGCATCTGTAAGTTCTAATTCCATTTCTTCTAATTGTTGATAAGTCGGCTCAACTAATGATTCTTTAGCTATTATAGTTAATAACTCATGTCTTTCACTCAAACTAATAACATCTTTAGTGTTTTGAGGACCATTAAATAATATATATGCTGCGCTTAATAAAGGATTAGGTATTTTCCCACTTCCAACTAAACTTAATAAGGAAGGTCTTTTCAATCTGCAAATAAAAGGTTCTTCCCCCCAACCTAATATCTCTACAACTTGTCCTTTAGCAATATTCTTTAATTGTTCTATACTTGTTACGTTCATAATTAACTTCCTTTCTATGATGGTAATTCCTCTAAAAATTCTAAATTGTAAGGAGCTATCCCTTTTTTTACTCTACTTGATATAGTATAAGCAGGTGACATAAACTCACCATCTTTAAATGTAAATGATACTGGTTTACCTTTGCACCCCTTGAATGCAAAACATTGGTATCCTAATGTTTCGCCATCACCATCTTTTTCCTCTGTATATATTTTAGTTGTAAATTTAGTCCTATTAACTACAGCTCCTACTGATGGAGGATTATATCCCGTTACCTTTAATGATGATGATTCACCAGTTGTTACAAGGCTTCCACCATCTACGATGGCTAATACTTCTGGCACCATAACTACTTGAGTTAAATTTATATCTGAACCATATTGTATATCTTCAGTTCTGTTTGTAGCTAATATAGTATTTTTTACTCTAAGTATAGCTTCACTACCTTCACTCACGACTGGTGCATAAGTAGCCTCTGATGCAGTATCAAACCTATAAGTTTTTGGTGCTTCTTCTTCTGTTACAATTTCTACTCTAACTATATTAACTATAGGTTTTTCAGTTAATTTTTCTATTGCCATATTATCACACTCCTAAATTAATCTTTTATAACTTTCATATAAAATTGAAAATGTTAATGCTTTCTTTTGATCATCAACTACAATTCCAGTTTCAACGCCTGTATATCTTATTTTTCCAAATTGCTTAATCAATCTTTTTACATCATTTTTATACGATTCACACCTTGTAAACTTGTTTTCAGGTATAAAAAAAAGAACATCAATTAATGAAGTTCCTGTTTTACCATTTAAACTATTTGTTCCATCATCTTTTAAAACAACATATGGTTTTTTGCACTCATCTTTATGCTGTCCTACAAAATAAACATCTATTTCTTTTTCTTGTAAATATTCAAATAATTTAACTATCATTTAATCACCTTCACCCATCCACTTAAAACTTGTCCAGACCACTTTTGAATAGTTGGCCATAAGATTGCATTACGCTTTTCGTGGCATAATTCTAAGTATTTAAAATGAGGTGTATTTCCCCTTAATCTAATTTCCATAGATTTTCCTTTACTAATAATTTCGTTATCCATAGTTTGTCTACTATTACCAGTTCTATCTGTCCATGGTGCATTTCTTTTTGCATCATTTATCATCTTAGTTGCAGCAGTTTCAGCATATAATCGTGTTCCTTGTTGCACTTTAAATTCCATTTCTGATAAACCATTAAGTAATCCAGTAGCATCTAATCTAATTCCCATAATCATACCACCTTTAAATCTAAATCCAATGGCAATTCCATTAATGGATATATTTCATCATTATCTATAATGGTATCTTGATTCTTTATAAGATAATGTTTATTTAATTGGATTAAACAATAAATTTCTAAATTCTCACCTGGATCAATAATTTTATAACATTTGTTATCTATGAAAATAAAATCAGTTGTTCTAATGTTCTTAGAAATATCATTAAAATCTACTAAATAATTTTTATCAGCTTGTTCTATATTAATTCCAGCATTATCTATTGTTATACCTAAATTTCTTGTAGTACTTTTAGAATAAAATATACCTTCAAGCTCTCCAACTATGCAATATCCTGCCTTTTCATTATAATTATTTAATACTTCCCTAACTACATACCCTGCGCTTGGCATCTGTTTTATAGCTTGTTTTACTTTTTCTCTGAGATATTCCTTACTTAATGCCATATCAACACCTCTTTAGCCTATTAATATATCCACTACTAGATGTAGTTGAATTATTTTTATTAGCTAATTCAGTTGCTTTTTTAGAATATCTTTCAGCTAAGTTAATCCAAAATTCAGCACCAGCACTTTCTATAGTTATAGGACCTACAGTAACCTTATTGTCTCCATCAGCTTTTAAATAGCATAATGTTGAAGCAGTAGTATAAACATCATTATCATTTTCATCTAAGAATAGTTGTAATTCTTTATCACTAAAGAATGGATATTTGTTCTCTAATAAAAGAATTTTTAATTTATTTATCATATTACCATCCTAACTAATAAGAGGGCCTAGACCCTCTATTATTAATATACTGTTGCAAAGAAACACTCATCTGCCTTTTCAAAACTTGGCATACCTAATTGAGATACCTTAGTTTCTACATTAACTGGATCTTCTTTAGTCATAGTTGTAATTGCTACACCAGTATTAACTATTTGTGTATCAAGTTTTCCACTACCAAATACAGAATCTGCCTCTTCAGGAGTTGTTCCATAAACTGTTTTTCCTAATGTTCCTTTAGGTATTAATGTTACTTTATTATCTTCATAATAAGACACAGTTTCTCCACCTTCATTAACAAACGTTCCGTTTACTACTGCAACTGTAAGTCCGAATTTTTGTTGTAAATAATTTTTAATGTCATTTTCAGTTACAATATAATTAGTATTCATACCTTTAATATCATTAACTATAGCTGTATTCTGGCATACATATCCAAAGCAAGTATCAGTTAATACTAATACTGTTGGTTTCGCATAACCTTCATTAGTAAATACCTTTTGCCATTTAATAATATCACCTACTATATCAGCTGTAGCTACATTCCACTTCTTAGTTGAGGTAGATATAGTTGTTTTGTGTTCACTCGGAACATTATAATCTACAACTACATCTCCAGCATCAGAAGATATACTAATAGTACCATTTTGAATTAATTGAGCTCTCATTCTTCTCATTTGAACTTCAGCTCCATCAACTAATACTTTATAATTTTCATAAATAGTTGATAGTATTTGATCTATTATATTTTGATTATTAGCCTGAATTGCTAACATTAGTTTTTGTCTTTCTTTCTCATTAATAAGAATAGATTCTTTCATGAAAGGCATATCTCTCTTTTCAATATCTACTGCGGCCTTTAACACTCTAGGTCTAACGTTAACATCAAAACTAGATATACTTAATGCTACCGGTTTTTGCTTGGCACCTTTTGCTAATTCAATCTCCATTCCATATTGCTTATCTGCAGGGAATAACTGCTTGTCTAATGTACTTTCTGTTGGTAAATTTTTAATGTATAATGCTATTTCTTTAGCACTTACATAATCGAAGATATTTGGCATATTTCATTCCTCCTAAACGAATAATATTTGTGGTAATTTTGCTTTAACATCTGCTGAATAAGCAACTCCACCGCTTAATTCTTTTGCTTTTGCTTCTATAATAGTTCCATGAGTTAAAACTGGAATAACTACATTATCGCCTGCTTCATTTGATACATTGATTTCATATGGAACAATACCTAATACGGCCTTTGTAATCAAATCTGCAACAGTTCCATTAGCTAATACAGTACCATCAGTATTAATTACAGTACCTGCTTTAATAACTCCACTTGTCGCAATTGTTTTAGCTACTTTTTTACTTATTGCTGCAAAATGAGTGTTTGCTAATATACTTTGTTGTTCGCCATTTATAGTTTGTTTTGTATAATTCATATTTTCACTCCCTTAATATTTAATTTCCACAGTTTGACTCTTCTGTGCTGCTAATTTTTCACCAAGAGATTTATTATCTCCCCCAGTTCCAGTAACTCCTTTTCCACCAGTAGAGAAATCTGGAACACCATTAACTACCTTTTCAAATAAAAAATCATTTTCTTCTTTAATGATTTTTAATTGTTCATCGATTCCTTCCAATTTTCCATCTTTAAGAGTAAGTTTTTCATTATCTAGTAATGCCCTTACTAACTTATCATTTTTAACTTTAGCCTCTTTTAAAGCACTTTCTAAAGCTAAATTAAATTCTTTGTCAGTTGCAGCTTTCTTTAAAGTTTCAATTTCTTTAGATAAAGTTTCTTTTTCAGTTTCTAAATCTTTAAAACCTTCTATCTTAGTTACTGCATCATCCAATTCACCTTCAAGTTTTTCAATCTTTTCTTTATTTTTCTTTAACCTTATATCAGCATTTTCTTCTGATGTAGTATAAATTTTTTCAGCTTTCATAGTTGTTAAAACTTGTTTAATAGCCTTATCATCTAATCCAGCCTCTTTTAAAATTTCTCTTAAATCCATTTAATAAAATCCTCCTTATCTACGCTTTTTACAAGTGTTGCTCTTGTTAATTTAGAGTTACTAACCATTCTTTAACGCCTATTGAATAGTAATTAAAGGCAAAATAAAAAGCCTTAGTTTCCTAAGACTTAATTTAAACTTAATAATCTTTTTATATCATTTGGTTTATGACCATCCCATTCAGGAGCAACCTCTAATTCTTTAACATCAAAATAATCCCAATTATCTTCATGATAATGATAAGAGTATTGACCTTCTGGTGTATTTATTCCTACTATAAAATAGTTATCATACATAGTGCCATCATGATGTTTCCATGATTTCCATGCTCTTTGTGAGTTTGAATTACATATTAAAGAAAATAAAATCATTCTGTGATCATACAATTCATTAAAAGTATGATATCCATCACTAATCTCTCCAAATCCTCCTGATTCATATGTCATTTCAAATATATCAGGCTTACATGGGTAAAACTCTCCCTTAATTCCTTTAATAATGTAATCACCTTTATTAGCTATATGAGTTCCCTCTAAAGTTTCAATTTTTAAAGTGTAATTATCTCTATCAATATAGGCCTTATCAGAAAACTCTAATATTTCTTTTAAATTATCACCGGTCCATTGAATAGCCTCAATTTCTACTGGTTTCTTTCTGTACTTAGCCATTACTTATTTCTCCCTCAATTCTATATTTTCTATTTCTGCTCTTTCTTCTAAATATTTAGCATACATTTCCATTGATTTTAATTGACCATTTAATAAATCATAACTACAAGATGGCTTAAATGTTAAAGTCCCCGCTTTATATTTCTTAAGCATATTACTTAATCCAGTCATTCTTATTTTTAATTGTAAATACTCTGCTTTAAATCTGTCTTTATAGTCTACACTCACCATCATTTCAATAGTATCTTTTAATTCCATACTTTCACCCACCTTAATTTTAGATATGATAAAAGACTTTAATTACATTGTGATTTAGGTTTATCACACCATTTGCATCTGTAACCAAAGCCTTTTTCATATATAATTTCATGTTTATGATTCTTAGTATTAAATATCTGTTTCAATTTTTCTATAAAACTCATTGATTATCTCCCATATAAAGCCTTATATCTAGCATTTAAAGAGTTATTTCTTTCTAATAGTTCCTTATGTTCTTTCTCGTATTCTTCTACTGTTAACTCTTTTCTAAGGAACTCACCTTTTAGATTCTTAAACCTTTTATTGTTCTCCTTAATTTCTTTGTCAACATAGCTTATTACATACTTTTTATTACACTTAGGACAACAAAAATACGTTCTTTCTACTGTATTAAATAATTTCTCTGTTTTAATATTTTTCTTCTTTATAGCAAATTCCTTTTTACAATCATTACATATAACTTTCATAATTAACCTACCTTTAACCATTCATCTAAATAACTAATATCTTTACCATTAATCCATTCCCCAAGCTCTCTACCTATTTCATCTAAAGACTTAGGTATAACTATTGTTTGGATACATAAGCAATTTGGATGTGGAACTGGAACTTTATCTGGTGGGAAATTACCTTGACCTAAATTATAATAATCACTATTAGCATAATCATCACATTCATCTTCGCCAAACCTATCAACTTGCCTAGTTCCATGTTCTGCTGATAACTCCCAATGCATAGCCTCTGCATAAGGATTATTTTTAGCATTAGATACATTTTGAACATAAAACATATGATTCATAGCTGTTCTTAAAAGTCTTTGTGCATTATAATCAACCTTTCTGTTATAAAGTTTAGTATAAGTTTTCTTGAAGTCAGGATCAGTATTAGACTTAAGAAACTTCTCTAAATCTTTTATAATGTCTAAATAGCTTTTCTGTTCTGCCATTCCTTTAGTTAAAATATATTGAATATCTTTACCATTTTGATTTCCATAGCCCCATATACGGTCAGATAAACTTCTATTATCTTTATAGAATCCACCTTGTATAATTTGTCCTATTAACTTTTCATTCGTTGTATAAGCAAATTCTAGCATTGATTTATCTATGTCTAGAGTATATCTATTATTTATATAACTTAAAAAATCACCTTGAACACTAGCTGCAATCTCTGCACTTGTTCTTATAGAACTATCAGATACTTTAGCAAGTTCATTATTTAGTTCTAAAATCTTATATTTAATATACCTCTCATAATCTTTAGTCCAAGCTCTAGTAAATCCTCTTGATGTACTAGCCTTTTTAAGTAAATCATCGGCTGTACTTTCGTATATCTTAATGATTTTATTTAAAGTTTTAACAGTTAATTTATTTTTTTCATTAACTGCATCTTTAAGCAAACTATTATATAAAGCATTTGAATTATTCATTATTCTTCATCCTGATCTCTAGTTTTATCATCATCTTCATTTAGAACATCTACTC
>ERZ827104.3559-NODE-3559-length-10803-cov-4.861277_pt1 | contig 10803 bp, 8 predicted proteins | sample MGYA00519781_ERZ827104 | MGnify/ENA primary metagenome ERZ827104 (study PRJEB31778, sample SAMEA3449257) | human gut metagenome | biome: human gut; feature: human-associated habitat; material: faeces | place: United Kingdom | collected 2010/2012 ... | reverse complement strand
TTTTATTTGCGGTGTGCATTGCCATGCACGCCCGGGTGCCGGACGGAATACGCTGGGGCAGAAGCATACTTTTACCAGCAAAGGAGCGTATCTCCATGAAAAACACCGGAACTCTCCGCATCCAGACCTTTGCGGCCCGCCAGTCTGCCCCCATGGAGGGGGTGACCGTTGCGGTGCAGGGGGACGGCTTTACCCTGCACTGCATCACCGATGCGACCGGCAGCGCCGCCGATATCCCCGTTGAAGCCCCCGCCTGCACCCTCTCGCTGGACGAGGACAACACCATCCGCCCTTACGCCGTTGTCAGCCTGACCGCCGCAAAATCCGGCTACCGCACCGTGCGCATTGAGGGCATCCAGATCTTTGCCGGGCAGATAACGCTGGCACAGCCTGCGATGATTCCGGTCACGGAGGAAGGCAAAGACATCCCGGACGCGCCCATCGTCATCCCGCCGCACCCTTTGTTTGCGGGCAGCGGCGGCAGCGGTGCACAGCCGGTGGAAAACTGCACGCCCCGGGTGCTGGACAAGGTGATCATCCCCAAAAACATCACGGTGCATCTGGGCAAACCGGCCGCCTCAGCCCGCAACGTGACCGTGTCCTTCCGGGATTATATCGCCAATGTCGCCTCCAGCGAGGTATACCCCACCTGGCCGGAGCAGGCCCTGCGGGCCAACATCCACTGCCAGATCTCGCTGGCGCTGAACCGCATCTACACCGAATGGTACCCCAGCAAGGGCTACACCTTCAACATCACCAACTCCACCAGCTACGACCAGTATTACGTCCACGGCCGCACCGTGTTCGATGTGATGGTGCGCATCACCGATGACATTTTCAACACCTATCTGCGCAAGCGCGGCACCGTGAACCCCTATTACTCCGAATACTGCGACGGCAAGTCGGTCACCTGCCCGGGGCTCAAGCAGTGGGGCACGGTGACGCTGGCCAACAACGGGCGCAGCGCTTTACAGATCCTGCGCTACTACTACGGCAGCGATATCGAGATCGTGCGTACCAGCAACATCCAGTCCATCCCCCAGAGCTACCCCGGTTCGCCCCTCCGGCAGGGAGACAGCGGCACGGCAGTGTTCACCCTGCAGCGGCAGCTGAACCGCATCACCAAGGACTACCCCTTCCTTGGCAAACTGACTGTGGACGGCGTATTCGGCAGCCGGATGGCCGCCACGGTACGGGCGTTCCAGAAGCAGTTCAATCTGACCGCCGACGGCGTGGTGGGCCGCCAGACCTGGTATAAGATCAGCTATATCTATGTGTCGGTCAAGGATCTGGCCGAGCTGACCAGCGAGGGCGAGACTTTCAGCGGCACCCTCTCGGACGGCACCTGGGGCGGCACGGTCCTGCGCACCGGCTCCACCGGCAGCGCCGTGGAGCAGCTGCAATTCTGGCTGAACACCCTGGCCCAGTACGATTCCGCCATCCCCTCGGTGACAGTGGATGGCGTGTTCGGCAGCGGCACCGCCGCAGCGGTGCGGGCCTTCCAGCGCAAATACGGCCTGACCGTGGACGGCGTGGTGGGCCGCACCACCTGGACCGAGGTATACGACCAGTTCCGCAGCATCCAGTCCGACAATGGAACCCCCAACGCCTACCCCGGCACCGCCCTGCGGGAGGGTTCCAGCGGCCAGAACGTGCGGCTGGTACAGTTCTGGCTCAAGATTGCCCGCACCGTGTACACCAGCCTTGCCAACGTGACGGTGGACGGGAAATTCGGCGCTGGCACGGCAGCGGCTGTGCAGCGGTTCCAGCGGTACTTCGGGCTGACGGCAGACGGGGTAGTGGGGCGCACCACATGGCAAAAGCTGTACGAGGTGTACAACGATATCGCCAACCGGCTGCTTTCCCCTTCCCTGCGCCCCGGCGAGTACCCGGGTGTGCTGCGCACCGGCTCTTCCGGCACAGCGGTGCGGGAGCTGCAATTTTACCTCTACCTCATGAGCGCCTACGAGAGCAGCATCCCGCCGGTAAGCATTGACGGCAAATTTGGCGCGGATACTGAGCGCGCGGTGCGGGCGTACCAGCGGTTTGCGGGGCTTACCGTGGACGGCGTGGTAGGGCGCACCACATGGAATTCCCTCTATGGCCGCGCCAGCCAGCTGCGCAGTTCCGGGCCGGTGGTCACGCTGAAGCGTCTGCCCTACCCCGGCACCCCGCTCACGGTCGGCAGCAGCGGCAGTGTCGTGCTGTACTACACTCTCCTGCTGCAGCGCATCGCCTATTATTTTTCCAGTGTAGAGGCTCCGCCCCTCTCCGACCAGTACACCGACGAGACAGCCGCCGCCACCCGCAGCGCCCAGCAACTGCTTGGGCTGGAGCAGACCGGCATTGCCGATGCCGACACATGGACGGCGGTAGAAGCGCTGAGTTTGCAGCTGGCCGCCCACGCCCCGAACCCGGACCGAGACGTTCCACCCAGTACCTCCTACCCGGGGCGCGCCATCGCCGAGGGCAGCGCCGGGCAGGAGGTTGGACAGGTGGAGCGCTGGCTCAACCGCCGGGCGCAGCTTTCCTGCGGCGAGAACTATGTGGCCGACAACAACCGCTTTGGCGCGGCAGACGCCGCTGCCGTGCGGGCTGTCCAGCAGCAGGCGGGCCTGCTGGTGACCGGCATCGTAAACCGTGATACCTGGGCCGCCCTGCAGGCCCAGAGCTGCAATTGCGACAAGGAGGAGTGAGCCATGGCACGGCTTCTGATCTACGACGCCTACGAAAACAAGGTGTACACCTACGCCAACCTCAACGAGAACGACCCCATGCCCTACAGCACCGGCACCACCCTGCGGGTCCGGGAGTTCCGGGGCAAATCGGCCAGTCCCACCCTGTGGACCACCATTGCCGCCATGGAAGCCTGGAACCTGACCCGGCGCAAATACGGCAGCGGCATCCCGGTGGGGTATGCCTTCCGCCGGATCTGGGAAGGGGGCCACGGTACCCGGAGCCAGCACTACGCCGGGGTATCCTTTGACGTAGGGCAGACCCTTTCCCAGCGGCAGCGCACCGCCATTTACAACGCCGCCCGGAACACCGGGGCCTGGGGCTATGTAGAGCCTTTGAGCCAGACCCCCACCTGGGTGCACATGGACCGCCGCTACGGCACCCCCGCCTGCAGCGGCACCACGGCAGGCTACCCCACCCTGCGCCGGGGCAGCCGGGGCTGCTATGTGATGATCCTGCAGGACGCTCTTTCCACCCTGGGCTACCAGACTGGCAGCCGCATCGACGGCGTATTCGGTGCCCGCACCGAGGAAGCCCTGCGCGGTTACCAGCGGCGCACCAGTCTCTCGGTGGACGGGGTGTGCGGCTGCAACAGCTGGAAAAAGATCAGCACCGCCGTGCTGGGCGTGGGTCGTACCAAGACCACCATCGACTGATTTTTTGCGCAAAGAAGCCCGGAAGCATCAGACGCCTCCGGGCTTCTCATTTTTCGGGATAAAATTCAGCCGTTCACAATGTGCTCCCCGCTGCCCTCCAGCCAGGTGCGCAGGTTGCGGGTGGTGATGTCCATCAGCCGCTGCAGGGCCTCTTTGGTGGTCCAGGCGATGTGCGGCGTGAGGATGGCATTGGGCAGTCTGCGCAGGCGGCTGTCCTGCGGGAGCGGCTCGGTGCCAAAGGCATCGGCCCCATAATAGGCCAGCTGCCCGCTCTGCAGGGCATCGGCCACGGCTTCCTCGTCCACCAGCGCACCGCGGGCGGTGTTCAGCAGGATCATGCCGGGCTTTGCCTTGGCCAGTGCCCCGGCATTGATGAGCCCCCGGGTAGCGGGCGTGGCCGGACAATGCAGGCTGAGCACATCGCTGCGGGCCAGCAGGGTGTCAACGTCCACAAACTCCACCCCGTCCTCTGCGTACTCCGGGCGCACGGTGCGGGTACACACCAGCACCTTCATGCCAAAGGCGCGGGCGATGCGGGCAGTCTGGCGGCCGATGCTGCCGTAGCCGTACACGCCAAAGGTTTTGTCCAGCAGCTCCATCTGGGGCAGCAGGCCATATTCCGCCGGGATGTCCAACTGCCAATGACCCGCTTTCATGGCGCGGTTGTAGCGCTCAGCGCACTGGCAGATGGCCAGCAGCAGACTGAAGGTCATCTGCGCCACACTGTAGGTGGAGTAGCCCGGCACGTTGGCCACGGCCACGCCATGGCGGCGGCAGGCTTCCAGGTCCAGATTGTCGGTGCCTGTGGCGATGATGCCCACCCATTTCAGGTTGGGGCACTGGGCCAGAATGTTTTCGTCGATGCGGCACTTGTTCAACAGCACCAGATCGGCGTCCCCGATGCGGGGCACGATCTCCTCATAGGCGGTGCGCACATAGCTCACAGTGTCGGGCACCAGCGCCTTCACACCGGACCAGTCCAGGTCGCCCGGCTCCATCACATAGCTTTCCAGAATGACTGCTTTCATGGTTCTTCCTCTCTTTTTCACACTCTAGTTGTTATGCCGGGTACATAGCCAGCAAGGTCTCCTGCCCGGCGGTCTGTCGGCTGTCCAGTGCCGCATACCCGCTTGCCAGCAGACGGGCCAGCCGGGCACGGTCCTGCAGCGGCACCCACACCGGCACCGGGTCCCGGGCCGTGCACCCGGCGGCCAGCACAAAGCAGGGTGCCAGACTGTTCAGCGGGCGCAGAGCCCGCAGCGCCAGCCCCTGCCGGATGTACAACGGCAGCAGGGCGTCGGACTGCGCGGTACATTCCAGCACCGCCAGCACCCGCCCGCCCCGGGCAAGGCGCTCCGCCCGGGCAAAGGCCGCCCGGAGCAGCGGTTCTGCAGCATCGGGCTGATGCAGCACCGGCGGCGTGAGGAACTGCCCGCCCTCCACACCGCGCCAGCCTGCCCAGGCCCGCAGGGCCGCGGCAAGGGCCGTGTCAGCATTCAGCGGTTGGAGCAGCACAGCTCCGGCCGGAGCCCCGACGGCATCGCACACGCCGCACGCCTCGCCTACGGTAAGCATCCGCAGCACCTCGCTGCGGGGGCGGTAAAGACTGCCTGCCTCGCCCCGGAGCAGAAAACAGAATTCCTCGGCGGAAAACCGCCGCACCGGCCGCACCCGCGGCGGCTCACAAACCTGGATCATTTTGGGTCCCCCATTCTTTTCTGGAATGCTCTCAGCATACCGAAAAGCGGGTGCGAACCGGCTCGAAACCGCGCTGCCTTATTCCAGCACGACGTCCTCACTCAGGACCTGCCCGATGGGCTTGGCAATGCACAGGTCTGCCTGGGCGTCGGCCCCGGTGGGCTGCATGTTGATCACCACCAGATGGTCGCCCCGGAAATACCGGATGAGCCCGGCCGCCGGGTACACCACCAGACTGGTGCCGCCGATGATGAGGGTGTCCGCGTGGCGGATGGCGTTCACCGCGCCGGACAGCACTTCCTCGTCCAAACCTTCCTCATACAGCACCACATCCGGCTTGACGATGCCGCCGCATTTTTCGCAGCGGGGCACCCCGGTGCTGTTGGCGATGTAGTCCACATCATAAAAAGCCCCGCAGCGGGTGCAGTAGTTGCGCAGGGTGCTGCCGTGCAGCTCGTACACGGTCTTGCTGCCGGCGGCCTGATGCAGCCCGTCGATGTTCTGGGTGACCACGGCCTTCAGCTTGCCCTGCTTTTCCAGCTTTGCCAGACGCAGGTGTGCGGCGTTGGGCTTGGCTCCCTTTACAATGAGCTTATCGCGGTAAAACCGGTAGAACTCTTCCGGGTTCTGTTCCCAGAAGGTGTGGCTGAGAATGGTCTCCGGCGGGTAGTCGTATTTCTGGTGATACAACCCATCCACACTGCGGAAATCCGGGATGCCGCTCTCGGTGGACACTCCCGCCCCGCCAAAAAAGACGATGCGGCTGCTCTTTGCCAGAATCTCTTCCAATGCCTGTACCATAAACGCAAACGCCCCTTTCCTCATGGCTGATTTTGTGTTAAGATACCATCAGTATAGCACATTCTGGCCAGAAAGGAAGCGTTGGTTTTTTGAACGTCTGGTACATCAACAGTATGCTGGGCACCCTGCGGCTGGAGGAAGAGGACGACGCCCTGTGCGGAGTACAGCTGTGCCCGGACGGCGTGCCGGACCTGGAGCCGCTGCCCCGCAAAGTCTGCGAGACGCCCCTGCTGCAGGAAACCGAAGAGCAGCTCAACGAATACTTTGCCGGGGCACGGCGGGAGTTCGACCTGCCGCTGGCCCCCAAAGGCACCGCCTTCCAGAAAGCGGTCTGGGCCGAGATGAACAAGATTCCCTACGGCGAGGTGCGCACCTACGGTCAGCTGGCCGCGGCCCTCGGCAAACCAAAGGCCGCCCGCGCCGTGGGCGGGGCCTGCCACTGCAACCCCATTGCCATCATCCAGCCCTGCCACCGGGTAGTGGGTGCCAACGGCTCCCTCACCGGCTACGCCTACGGGCTGGAGGTAAAAGAGTATCTGCTGGAGCTGGAGCAGGATTAAGGGCGCAAAAGCCTCCCCACCACAGTGGGGAGGCTTTTTTATCGCTGATGTTCCGCAAACATCCTGCCCAGTTCCGGCAGGATATCATGGGGCAGCATGCCGTATTCGCCGTGGACGGCGGCGGCACGGTCGGCGGCGGCACCATGCAGGTACACCGCACAGGCGGCAGCCTCATAGGCGGGCAGGCGGCAGGCCAGCAGGGCGGCGGTCATACCCGCCAGCACGTCCCCGCTGCCGCCACGGGAAAGGCCGGGGTTGCCGGTGGGGTTCACGCACACCCGGCCGTCCGGGGCCGCTACCACCGTGCGGGCGCCTTTGAGCACCACCACGGCGTTCCACGCCTGCGCATACCGCAGGGCCGTGCCCTCCCGGTCCGCGTTGATCTGCGCCGCCGACAGGCCGGTGAGCCGGGCCATCTCGCCGGGGTGGGGCGTGACGATCAGCTCCCCCGCCGGGTGCGGGAAGGCTGCCTCTTCTGCCAGCAGCCGGGCTGCGGCGTTCAGGCCGTCGGCGTCCAGCACGGCACTGCCCGCAAAACCGGGCAAAAGCTGCTGCACAAGGGCCTGTGTCTCGGCGGCGCGGGCCGCACTCTGGGCGGTGCCGCCAAGGCCGGGGCCAAGCAGCAGAACGGTTGCTTTCTGCCGCCGGAGCAGCGGCACGTTTTCCGGGGAAATACCGCCCTCGGCCCCTGCCCTGCAGGGGCACAGGCAACACTCCGGCAGGCGGGCTGCGGCGGCGCTCACCACCGGTTCCACACTGGCAAGGGTCACGATGCCCGCCCCGGTGCGCAATGCGCCCTCTGCGGCCAGCAGTGCAGCGCCCCGGTAGAATGCGCTGCCCGCCACGGCCAGCACACTGCCAAAGGTGCCCTTATGGCTGTCCCGCGGGCGGCGGGGGATATTCTGCCAGACAAATTCTTCGGTAATTTCAACAGCCATCATTCCACCTCCGGCCGGACGATTTGAAATGCCCTCCGTTTCACTCTGGGCATTCTCAGCGGAAAAATTATTTTTTATCGCAACGAGAGCAGCCTGCGGGCTGCTCTCATTGCTTTTTCGCGGGTGGGTCGTAACGGAAAATTGCAGCATCACGCTTCCCCCTGCACCAGGGCGCGGATCTGCTTTTCCACGTTCTGCACTTCTTCGTGGAACATGCGGGCGGAGACACGCAGGGCACCGTGGCCCAGGATGATGATCTGCTCCATGCCGTCGGAGGTGGCCACCCGGACACGGCGGTTCCGGCCGATCTCATGGGTGACCCGCTCGATGAACATGTCCGCCGTTTCGGCCTCCTTGGTGTAGACCACATGGATATTGTGGTACTGCTCGATGCTGCCGGGGCTGCCGGGCACCCGGTAGGCATCGAACACCAGGATGAGCACGCACTTCTGGAAGCCCTGATAGTTGCACAGGATGTCCATCAGCTTGTGGCGGGCGGCGTCCAGGCTCTCTTTGGAAAGGGCGTTCAGCTCGTCCCACGCAAAGATGATGTTGTAGCCGTCCACCAGCAGGTATTCCGGCGCGATCTCCCACTGCTCGGCGGCAAAGTCGGGGCGCTCCCGCTTCTGCACCGGGCGGAAGGCTGCCAGCGGGTCCCGCTTGATGGGGCCGTAGGTGCGCTCGAAAATTTTGAGCAGCTCGGCGTCCTCTTCCAGCGTGGCACGGTAGGCCATGGCCCGACGCTGAGGCACAGCCGCTTCCTGCTCCGGACGGGTGCTTTTGCCCCAGCCGCTGTCCACATGCATGTGGCTGCGCACCTGATCCCAGGGCACCACAAATCCGGCCCCGTGGGCACAGAACACTGAATCTGCCGGGTTGTCGAGATCATGCTCCGGCTCATAGCCGATGGCCGCGATCACCTCCTGCGCGTTGTGGCAGGGGCGGTAGCCGTCCAGTGTCAGGCTCAGATGACCCCGGCCGCGGGTGTAGCTCACCACCTCCATGGGGTAGCTGCGCATGGTGGACACCGGCGCAAACCCGGTGAGCACCGCCGTCTCCTCCCCGCTTTCCGGCGGGTCAAAGGTGCCCTCCATGCGCTGGATATCGCTCATGGCGCGGCCGATGTTCTCGGCGGGCACCTCCAGCCGAAAAGCATACCACGGCTCCAGCAGCTGGCTTTTGGCCAGCATCAGGCCCTGCCGTACTGCGCGGTAGGTGGCCTGCCGGAAGTCGCCGCCCTCGGTGTGCTTGAGGTGGGCCCGGCCCGCAATGAGGGTGATCTTCACATCGGTGAGGGGCGACCCGGTCAGCACGCCAAGGTGCTGTTTTTCTTCCAGATGGGTCAGCACCAGCCGCTGCCAGTTTTTGTCCAGCACCTCTTCCCGGCAGTCGGCGGCAAACTGCATGCCGCTGCCGCGGGGCAGGGGTTCCAGTTTCAGGTGCACTTCCGCGTAATGGCGCAGCGGCTCATAGTGGCCCACCCCCTCCATGGGTTCGGTGATGGTCTCCTTGTACAGGATGCCGCCGGGGCCAAACTCCACTTCCAGCCCGAACCGCTCGGCCAGCAGGCTGCGCAGCACCTCCAGCTGGATCTCGCCCATGAGCTGGACATGGATCTCGTCCAGCGTCTCGTTCCATACCACATGGAGCTGGGGTTCCTCTTCTTCCAGCCGGTGCAGCTTGCCCAGTGCCGCATGCACGTCGGCCCCCTCCGGCAGCAGCACCTGATAGCTCAGCACCGGTTCCAGCACCGGCAGGTCACTGTCCCGCTCCGCGCCCAGTCCCTCGCCGGGGCGGGCCTTGGTCAGGCCGGTCACGGCACACACCTGCCCGGGGCCAATGGCCTCTGCCAGCGTGTACTTGGCACCGGAATACAGCCGCAGCTGGTTGGCTTTTTCGGCCCAGGGCTCGCCGTCCGCTTCGCCGGTAAGCTGGGCTTTTACCTTCAGTTCCCCGCCGGTGACCCGCAGCCAGGTCAAGCGCGTGCCCTGCTCGTCCTGCGACACCTTGAACACCTTGGCTCCAAAGGCTTCCAATGCCGGAGCCGGGCGGGTGTAGCGGTCCAGCCCGTCCAGCAGGGCATCCACGCCCTCCAGCTTGAGGGCCGCCCCGAACCAGCACGGGAACACATGCCGCCGCGCAATGGCAGGGATGAGGTCGGCGTCCTGCAGCTGTCCGGCGTCCAGCATCCGGTCCATCAGGTTTTCGTCGCACAGGGCCAGCGCCTCGTCCCGGTCGGCCTGTTCTGCCCCGAAATCCACAAAGCCCTCGCCCAGGCGCCGGTTCAGCTGGGCAAGAAGCTCCTGCCGCTCCATGCCGGGCAGGTCCATCTTGTTCACGAACACAAAAGTGGGCACATGGTAGCGCCGCAGCAGCCGCCAGAGCGTCTCGGTATGGCTCTGCACGCCATCGGTGCCGCTGACCACCAGCACCGCGTAATCCAGCACCTGCAGGGTGCGCTCCGTCTCGGTGGAAAAATCCACATGGCCCGGTGTGTCCAGCAGGGTGATGTCGGTATCACCCGCCGTGAGCAGGGCCTGTTTGGAAAAGATGGTGATTCCACGCGCTTTTTCCAGCGCGTCGGTGTCCAGAAAGGCGTCCTTGTGATCCACCCGGCCCAGGCGGCGGGTCACACCGGCGCGGTAGAGCATGGCTTCCGACAGGGTGGTCTTGCCGGAGTCCACATGGGCCAGAATGCCCAGTACGATTTGTTTGCGCGTTGATTCCATCCGCTCAGTCTCCCTCAATGCATATTCCTATTTATTGTATCACGGGCGGGGCAAAAAGAAAAGCGGAGCGACCGCAGCCACTCCGCTTTTTAAAAGGATTTGATTTACTCCACGATGATGCTCTTGCCAGTCATCTCTGCCGGGACAGGCAGGCCGATGTAGGGCAGCATGGTGGGTGCGATGTCGGCCAGGCAGCCGCCCTCGCGCAGCTTCACGTCGCCGCAGCCAACGGCCACGAAGGGCACCACGTTGGTGGTGTGGGCGGTGAAGGGGGTGCCGTCCGGGTTCATCATCTTTTCGGCATTGCCGTGGTCCGCAGTGATAAAGGCGCAGCCGCCGGCGTTCAGCACGGCAGAGACCACCTGGTCCACAGCGGTGTCCACAGCCTCGACGGCCTTGACGGCAGCGTCGAACACGCCGGTGTGGCCAACCATGTCGCAGTTGGCGAAGTTCAGGATGACCACGTCGTACTTGCCGCTCTCAATGCGCTTGACGCATTCGGCAGCCACTTCGGGGGCGCTCATCTCCGGCTTCAGGTCGTAGGTAGCCACCTTCGGGCTGGGGATGACGCAGCGGTCCTCGCCCTCGTAGGGAGCCTCGACGCCGCCGTTGAAGAAGAAGGTGACGTGTGCGTACTTCTCGGTCTCGGCAATGCGCAGCTGGGTCTTGCCGTTCTCGGACAGGT
>ERZ827104.3558-NODE-3558-length-10806-cov-2.661985_pt1 | contig 10806 bp, 7 predicted proteins | sample MGYA00519781_ERZ827104 | MGnify/ENA primary metagenome ERZ827104 (study PRJEB31778, sample SAMEA3449257) | human gut metagenome | biome: human gut; feature: human-associated habitat; material: faeces | place: United Kingdom | collected 2010/2012 ... | reverse complement strand
TGGCTGTGCTGCCGCCAAAATTGCCGTTGAGTCTGGTGGCTGTCAGCGGAGAAGTCACACACATCAATACGCTGAGTGTCTCTAACAGTGTCACGATCCAGGTCCGGCGGAAAGCATCTTTACGGCAGATCAGGAATAAGATCTGCAGACAGATCAACAGGCACATGGTGGATACGCTGGTGGAAAAATTGTTGCCACCCACCAGAATCGCCAGCAGGCAGGCCAGCACGGTAAGCACGACCCGCTTTGCCTTGCCGGTCTCGCGAAGCGCAATTTCCAGATACAGTGTCAGCAGGACCAGTGACAAGCTATACACAAAAGTGTAATTCACCGAACCGTTATACCAATAAAAGCTTTCCTCCGGATAGGGGCAGTAAAGCACCTGGAGAATTGCCATGGGAATACCGATGGGCAGGATCAGCCAGCGGTTCTCCTTTGCCTGGCCCGCAATGCATTCTCTGAGCAGCAGGAACTGGGACAGGATCACGGAACCGATCATCAGATAGGGGGTGATCCGGTAAAAATGTTCTCCAAATGCCGCAGGCTGCAAAGCCGACAGAATCAGTATGGAAAATCTGGCTTCCCACACATTTTGTGCCAATGTCTGGTATATCGCATGAAATACACCGGCGATTCCTTCTCCGGCCTGCATTGCCCGGTACATATATTTTCCGAAAGACCAGTCATCTGCAGAGGGATAATCGTATTTTGCGATCGTAAACAGCGGCCACAGGATCACCGCCAGTGCCAGGATCCACGCGATGTGGATCAATATCATTTTCTTTCGTTCTGTCAGTTTCATTGGTATAAAATATCCTTTCTTACAATAGATCCGGTGTCCAGTCCATATCTACATCACTTCCGCCGCTGTCTCCACCGGAACTGCCGCTGTCACTGCTTCCGCTATCGTTGCTGCCAGAATCACTACTGCCGGAATCACTGCTGCCGCTGTCATCATCGTCGTCATCGTCATCATCCTGCGCAGGTTCCGGGGTCGGAGCCGGTGTGGGCGCAGGGGTCGGAGTGACTGCAGGCTTTGTCGCAGCAGGTTTGGTCGTTGGCTTTGGCGTGGTGCCGGGATTCTGGGTGGCTGCAGGTTTCTGAATACTTCCACCGGTCTTGTCTCCCGACACGGTTCCGCTGCCGGTGATCGTCTGCCCATCGTTACCGGCTGTACTGTTGCCATCTGCACTGCCGGTGATTTTGCCGGTAATGCTTCCTGTGATGCTTCCGGATGCAGTGGTATCATGTTTTTCTTCATAAGCCGCAAAAGGATCCTGTTTTGCCATTTCTCTGACCGCACCGGCGCTGACCCAGTATTTTCCGTCAAACCATTGTACTTCTCCGTCAAAAATACGGATCTGCGGGGTATCACTGTCTATGGCACCCGTGGTGTTGTCCGCTGCGTTGCCTTTCTCTCCGCCGTCCGTGGCGGCACCGGTTCCCTCTGCTGTATTTGCATTGTCCTCTGCTGTCATATCTTCTGTCACCTCATAGGACGTGTATTCCGGACGGGTCTCCAGTCCGATCATTTCCCCGCAAAAACGATACTCCTCTGCGGTAATATCCCCGCCGATTCCCTGCCACAGGCAGTTCTCACCGGTAGCATCATAGGCATAGAGGATCAGATCCGTATAATCTGTTCCCTCCAGCAGTTTTTTCTTGATTTCTTCGGAAGGCTGCTCTGTCAGGATCTTTCCTTCGGAATCAAAGCTTCCCGTGTAAGTGATATACTCCATGCCCTCCCGGTTGCTCCAGAGAGAATAGACATCCAACGCACCTTCTCCGGTATGGATATCGCAGGTATAGTCTCCGGTGAGCACACCGCCCTGCATGGTTCCCTGTTCATGGGTAATGCTTCCGGTAGCGCTGTCCACGCTCCAAACTTCGAAGGTGCCGTTCCAGTCTTTCATGGTTTCCGGTGTATCTGCCAGAGGCGCTGTTGTATCCGAAATCTCTGTCGTTGTATTTTCCCGGGCTCTGGCTTCTGTGGTTCCCGTTTCCTGTGTGGCATCGGGATTCTCAGTTTCTGCCGGATCCGCGATGTTCTCATCCGCACCGGCCGCTGTCACTGTTACCAGCCGGATCGTTGCACCCTCCTGGCTCAGAAAACGTTTCGTGTCACTTCCGGTATACCACACCCTGGAGAAGCATTGTCCCTCTTCCGTATAGCCGGTCTGTACATAGAGCAGAGGCTGACTGTCTCTTTCCAGATAGTAGTTTCGCTGTCCCTCTTTCAGCTTGGGCATCATGGTGGTGAACCAGTCCTCGCTGTCAATGAGATTCACGCTCTCACTCAGATATTCGGTCAGCTCCAGATCATTTTGCATTTCCTGTGCACGGCTGCGGATGTCCTCTGTCTCTTCCTCCAGATTCACGCTGAGCTCCTGTAGAGCAGCAAATGCTTCCTCATCCGCATAGAGCCGGTAATCCTGTTCCAGCATATCCCGCTGTTTGCGGATGTATCCCGCTCTGTTGTAGGCATCGGCCAATGACAGATAATCCTCCTGGGTAAACTCTCCTTTATTATATTTTGTCTCCAGATTGAGAATCTCCAGCTCCAGCTCTGAGAGCATCGGCTGTGCCTCTACGGGAGTCACGGCATCCTTCGCATTTTCATCACTGCCATCTCCGCAGGCCGTCAGGGATGTTACCAGAACAGCGCTCATGGCCAGTGCCAGAAATCTTGTTGCTTTTCTTTTCATCTTTTTGTCCTATCTGTTTTTCATTCTTAACTATTGTGCATCACTGATCAGTTTTCGCAGGAAAGTATCCGCCTCCGATCCCTGTGCATAGGTTCCCATATTCAGTACCTGTTGTGCCAGAGCATAGATGCTGCGGGCCTGCACCGGACCGTAAATGGTAATGTCCTTGCCATCCTTGTTCAGGATGATGTATCCGCGGAATGCATATTCCACCTTATACTGGTTTGCCGGAAGGCCGACCAGTACGGAAGTGAACCGGTATCTGCCACTCACGGTCTCATAAATACTATCCTGATGGGTGCCGTTGGCATTCGTACCGTAAGCCAGTCCGCTGATGACTTTTTCGCCGCCTTTGATCATGGGATAGCTTGTCCGGTTGGCATTGTTCATGACCAGTGTTCCGTATTCCTTCAGATGATAGCCGTTCACACCATTTCCCAGCAGTTGCGCTCTGAGGTCCGTACTGATGCCGGTCTTGAAGCGGATTCCCGCTTTTCCGGTAATCCGGATGGAAAATCCATGGTAGGTCAGCAGATCCGTAAGTCCCGGCTGTTCTGTGGCCACATAGGCATTGTTACGATATTCCAGGGTCCAGACATACATGCCGATGGGCGCTCCGTTCTCATTATACCGGTACACGACCGCCGACTGGGCATTTCCGTTCGGCAGTTTGACGATACGGCGGTTATTCCGCACCTGTGGTGTATAGGCAATACCGTCCACGTAGATCGTGGATGCATCGTAACCCGACGGTACCTGCAATACCACATTGGTAGAGGAAGTCGGCATCGGGCAGGGGCTGGCCGGCATATTTTCATAGACCGGAATCTTGAAGACAAAGGTATTCTCCAGCGCTCCCGCACTTTCATACAGTTTCTTCATGCTCAGTGCCTCGCTGGTGGGTGCTGAGATGTTCTGCATATACTGATGGGTATATACCGGATTGCTGGCAGTGGGGGATACATTGAATTTCTGTAAATACAGGGTATCCTGGCCCTTACGTATGTAGCTTGCGGAGATTACTTCCGCTCCTCCAAGGATCGAGTAGTAGGCTCCATGCCAGTCATGATCTTTGGCATAATTCAATCCATTGATGATCACTTCTTCATTGGTACTGCCGGAAGCTCCCACATTGAAATAATTGTAATAATGTTCATAACCGGGATAGGTGCCGGAGATCAGCGGGGATGTCCCCTCTCCCTGCTCCTGCAGTACTCTGGCTGCCAGATGGAACGGGCTGACCTGCCGGTTCTCCTCCGCACCGATGGACCAGAAAATGTGGTAGAATTTCATTGAGGTCTCCGGTGCGTTCTGACTGCTGTTCATGAAGGTTCCCTCGAGGAAATTCTTTACCGCTTCTTCCGTATGATAGCTTGCGTTGTAGGTCAGCTGTTCAAACTGGAAAATAGCATTCTCCTGCAGGGAATTTCTGGGGTCCATGTATAATTTCAGTACATCTTCCGAAGCGAAATACCAGTTGGGGCTGTGCTGTCCTTCCTTGCAATAATCCCCGTAACTCTTATAGACCAGACTTTTTCCACCCTGCAGTTCGTTGTTGACTGCGGTCTGGAAATCCAGTCCGGTATTCTGTCGTACAAAGGTCCAGTTGGGATGTTTCTGTTTCAAAGCCTGCAATGCCGGCCGGTAGCTCTCCGGGAACTGCTCGATGTCCGCATAGACACCGGTGGCATTTTCCTCTGCCAGCATAACCGCCGCTCCGGGATTCATGCCGTACAGTTCTTCCCATTCCAGAAAACGTTCATCCGAGCATGCCAGATAATCCCGGGGGATATATCCCTCGTAGACCTTGCCCTTTACCTCGGCGGATACTTTTTCCCAGACCTGATAGTCTTCATCCATCGTCACATCCCAGATCTCCACCATCTGTCCACTGGGCACGGTGACCACTTTTGTGCTGTCTTCCGCCGCTTCCGCACGGATCGTCAGATCATCGCACAGATAGACCAGTGCCATGACCTCCCGGTCTTCTACGATATTCTGCAAAGCCCCTCGTGCTTCTTCGATCCATGCCTGATCTTCTTCATCCAATGCATGCGTCTGATAGGTATTGCCCTCGTAGGTGAATATAAATGCCGCCAGGAGAATTGCTCCCAGAAATGCCAATTTTCTCTTCATATAACGTGACTCATTCCTTATTTTATGGTTGCTGTGTTGCCCGTTCTATCCTGCCTCTACGTCGGGCATCACTCTATGTGCTTCAGTTTCTTATGCAGTACCCGGATTCCCTTCGGTGCAATGGCAAACAGTGTATGATAACACTTGTTCTTTTTGGTAAGCCAGGGATTTTTCATGGCTCTCCACCAGCCGTGACGCAAGTCACGCACCACCCTGCGGTAGAATGCGTTGTCCCCGGTCATCTGGGCGATAGGGATGTGCAGCAGATAATCCAGCCGCTGGAAGATCCCGAACCGGAATGCGATTTCCGACAGCTCCGGATATTTTTTATCCACCAGTGCAAGCACCATGTCCGCATTGTCGATATTGTCGGCGAATACTCTGGAGAACCGGTTCTTGTCTCTGGTATTGCTGTCCGGACGATAAAATACATGATACGCCTGTCCGGGAATGCATGCAATCCCCGGAACCGCACTTTCCTCCCGGGTCAGCATTTTTACTAATAAATGAAAATCTTCATTCAGTGCCCCCAACGGAAATTGTTCTATGGTAAACAGGTCCTTCCGCAAAAGCTTGGTACAGAAGGAGCAGTCTCCGCGGTGCATCAGAAGTTCCTTCAGAAAACCTTCTGCCGGGATCACCTGTTCCGTTGCCACCGGCTCGCAGATATTCGGTAAAATATTGCCGTCTTTGTCGATTTCATCTCTGCCGACCTGTGCTACGGGCATTCCGGTCTTTTCGATTGCCCCGTACAGCCGCTCATACATATCCGCATCCACGTAGTCATCGCTGTCCACAAAGCCCACATATTCTCCCCCGGCCTGCTGTAATCCGAAATTCCGGGCGGAAGAAGGCCCGCCGTTCTTTTTATGGAAGACGCGGATTCTCTCATCCTCCGTTGCCAGCCGGTCACATAATGCCGGTGTCTCATCCGTGGAACCGTCATCGATCAGCAGGATCTCCAGATTTTCGTAAGTCTGTGTCCGCAGGCTTTCCACGCAGCGGGGCAGATAAGGTATGATATTGTACACCGGCACGATCACACTGATCAGCGGCTGGTTGGTCTCATTACTGTTCACGTTCTGTCCTCTTTATTTCTTTCCGTTAAATATCGATACATCCGTCGCTCCGGGATCACCGGGGCAGGGGAGCAGGGACCGTCTGTCCACAGTGCCGGGACGGGCGGAGCCGGAAGGCATTGGTCGGGTGCAAGTAGTGCCGGCTCTGCAGGTGTGGTACCGGGGGCACCGGTTAGGAATCCCATCTCACGACTCAGTCTGACCAGTCTCTCCGCGGCGGTCCGTGCATTCCATTCCGTCCGGACGGTCTGCTGCGCCGCTTCTCCCAGTCTGCGGCACTCTGCCGGATCCTGCAGCAGCTCTGCAATGTATTCCTGTAGCTGCTGTTCACAGCCGTCGTGATAGAGGATCCCGTTTTCCCTCTGTCGGATCATCCAGGGAGCCGCTCCGATCATATGATCCGCCACGACGGCGCAGCCGCTGTTCATGGCTTCGTTGACCACGGCTCCCCAGCCTTCCTTCCGGTCACTGGTGACGAGGTAGATCTCCGATTCCTCCATGGCTGCCCGGACCTCCTCCGGGCTCCGGAAGCCTGCGAAGGTGATCTTATCCGTCACGCCAAGCTCTTCTGCCAGGCTGTGTACTTCTTCCTCCAGTTCTCCTCCGCCGATCATCGTAATGTGAAAAGGAATCTCTTCCAGATGTTCTTTCAGATAAGCGGCTGTCTTCACTACCAGCTCCGGATGTTTCCAGTCGATCATCCGCGCCGCCCACAGGATGCTTCCTTTTTTCTTGCGTGAAAACGGTTCCCCCGGCGCATACTCTCTGGTCTCTGGAAAATACCCGAACCGCAGCATTTTCTCCGGATAGGCATGAATGATCCCCAGGTCGCAGGGCACATAGGCTCCGGCACACAGGAAATACACCGGTGCCTTGCGGTATCTGGTGTGGTCTTTATACTTTTGCAGCAGTCCTCTGGGAGAGATGGCTTTCCATTGTCCTTCTTTATACAGCCGCTCATTGTAGCGGAAGATAGGTTTTCCCGCCGCCAGGCGTTCCCGGATGTAGCTCTCATCATCGCATCCACCGAAGATCACTACGTCAGCTGTCAGCAGCAGATGCCGCCATTCATGCCCCGCAGTCTCTTCGTCTGGATTCCTGCCCATGAATGCTTCCGGGCCGCCCGTAGTCGTACCGCCCGGCTGTACATAGCGCACATACGGTCTCTCCTCGGCCTGCCACCCCATCTTCACGCGTTCCTCTTCCATCGGCTGGGTCTGCAGAAAGCAGAAGCTTCCTTCCAGGAGTTCATACAATGCGTCGCAGAAGGACAGCTGATGGTGATTAAAATAATTAGAAACGAATACCACCTGCATTCTCAGCCCTGCCTTTCCTCTATCTTTGCATAGATTTCTTGCAATTTTGCAAAATTTTTCTCTTTATCGTGGGTTTTTCTTGCATGTTCTCTTGCATTTTTAGAGTATTCCAACATTTCCTCCGGAGAACTCCACATTTCGATAATGGATTTTTCCATGGATTTTACAATATTTTCCAAATCTGTTGTTTTTAATTCTTTTGAATTGCACGTGTTATTTTTGTTTTTAGCCGTATCTGACGTATTTCTGTTGGTTTCAGCCGTTTCTGTCAGCCGGTGTCCTTCACACCACAGGCCGTCCCTTCCGCCGTCGAAGAGACTGGGGATCCCGCCCACCTCGGTGCTGACACAGGGCACTCCCAACAGCATGGCTTCGCCCAGGGAGTTCGGCGAATTTTCCAGGGAAGAACAGCACAGGAACAGATGACTTCGGAGGAATCGTTCCCGCATCTGTTGTTCTGTCAGTTTCCCTGTGAAATGCACGCAGTCTTCCAGCTGCCCCTCCCGGATCAGATCCCGGAGATACTGTCCGTAGGCGGAGATCTTCAGCTTCTGCTTCAGCGTGTGGTATGCCGTCAGATCATTTCCCGCCACATACACCTGCACATCGGGGAATTTCCTGCGGATCCCGGGCAATGCTTTCAGGAGATAATGCAGGCCCTTCAGCGGATAATCTCCCTGACTGACGAAGATGCTGTGGGGTTCACAGTGCTCCGGGTTCCAGCTGCCTTCATAGAAGGAAGCGCGCAGGGTCTCATTCATAGGATAATACTGTGCTTCGGGATTCCACCCGGTGGTCACCTCCCGGTCCCATGCCGTCCTGCCGGTGATATTTCCCGCCAGACCAATGGCTTCTCTCTCCATCACACCTCTGCGGACGAATTTCTCCTGCTGGCTGCGCAGGCTGTCCCGTTTCACCAGATCCCGGAAGGTCACTTTGCGCGTCACACGCTCCGGGAGATCGGCGAAATAGGCTTCCGCACAGAGGCTGCAGATGCCCTGGATCCCCAAAAGGATCCTCTCCGGATGCGGATAGACACGGCAGACCGCCAGCGTATGGGGATATTCCGTACCAAAGCAGTGGATCACATCCGGATCATAATCTTCCGTGATCTTACGCAGTTCTTCTTCCAGCTCCGGCTGGTAACGGTCCGGATGCACGGTATCCTCATGGAAGCCGTAGCATCTGACGAGATATCCACCGCCCCCCTCCGGAGCAGATGCAGCTTCCGTAGCAGAAGTGGCTTCCGCGACACAGGCAGGGTGTTCCCCCTGCACCCGGACTACAAAACTCTGTGGGATCTCTTCCCCCGCGGGAACCGGGAACGCCACTGCCAGCGTCATGTCGGTGTCTTCCCGGTCCACGACCTGCGACAGCAGTCCTGACAGCCAGCCTTCCTTATTGGAAGCTTCTCTATGCAATGCCTCGGCAATCACCGGGAGCATGATATTGCAGACCCACAGTACTCTCATAAATCAAATCCTCTTTTAATTAAATATCCAATTCAGGTAAGGTAGCAATCTGATCTCCACATCGTACATGCCACGTAACAGCATTACAAAATACAGCAGATATGCCGCGACGACTCCGACAATGCACAGGTTGCGGAACCATCCCTTTTTCGCATTCCATAGCACGCCCGGGATCAGGAAGATCTGGGACTGGATCAGGTAATAGGCCACCCGGGACACCTCCGGGATGAAGGTGCCACAGGTATAGAGCACCAGTCCCGCCAGGTTCAGATAGAAATAGTAACGGTTCCTGCGATCATCCCGGATACTGTCCTTCCAGTAGATCAGGCACAGGATCAGCACCGCCAGGCATTTTCCGATATTCACATAGGACAACTGGCCGTTGTCGAACATGGAATCCTTATAATAGGGATAAAACTTAAAAATAAGATTCCGATAAAAGCCCTGTCCGAAGATCAGGGATAAGATCAGCAGGATCCCGACCGCGTAGTGCCATTTTTTCAGTCGTACCCGCGACAGCAGATCTGCTGCGATATAGGCCGGAATGATCAACAGCACCGATTTATGGATCGTACATCCCAGCAGCACCCAGAGGATGAACTTGCCATACTCGCCCCGCAGTACATATTTCTGCGCATACATGGCCAGCGCCAGTGCAAAATAATACCGCACGGAGTTCATGCTGTTAAAATAGAAGCCCTGGGTCAGCAGTAAAAACAGAGATAATACGTACCAGTCTGCCTGATCATGCAGTGCTTTCAGGAAGAAAAACACCGTGACCAGCGAAAAAAATCCGAAGATCGGCAGATAGGAGCCCTCGCCGAAGATCCAGTGGAACAGCTTCACCAGCCCGACAAAGCCTTTTTCATAGGACACATGGCGTCCCTGATCGATCAGCTGGAATTTCAGCCAGTAGACCCAGTAGTCACCACCCACCGCAATACGGCAGGCCGAGACTCCCGCCAGGAGGCAGAATACGGCGGTCTCCGCCACCAGGTTCCTCGCCTGCTGACGATCGTACCCCACCGGTGCTCCAGACATCCGCCTGCCCGACAGGTATCCTGCCGTATAGGCGCTGTTGCGCACGCAGAAGCCGAATCCCACCGTTACGAGTGTTAATACAATATATACCAGTGCACTTTTTTCCATGTGGGACCCCCTTCCTGCCTACGATGTCTGTCTCAATTTCCGGCGTGTTTTCTCGCGATGTCCGCCGCGGTTCGCGCGTATTCTCCTGCGATGTCTGCCGCGGTTCAGGCTCAGCTGCGCTTTCCTGCTTCGCGGATGCCGTCCCGCATCCACTGCTTCGCCTGTTTTATTGTCACTTCACTGCACAATGTCCCCTTATGGGCATATAGGAACCGCAGTGCCAGCGGTCCTGCCAGCCTTCCGTACAGATAATGATACAGTACACCACGGTCATGGAAAAATTTCTCATTATAGCCATGGAACCAGGTGGAGTCTCCCGCTTCCTCTCTGCCGATGGTCACGGGCGCGGTATAGACCTTATAGCCTTTCCGGAGGAACTCCGCCAGGAACAGGCTGTCCTCACCGTTGCTGTATTTCGCTCCGCCGCCGAACAGCAGGGAGAAGGTGCTCCCGGATGCCAGCAGGCTGTCCCTGCGTACTGCAAAGCTCACCGCTCCGTACCGGCCGCAGTTATACCAGTGCACTCGTTTCCGCTCCGTGATGTGGTAGGTGCGCCGGGATTCCTCAACTTCGATATTGAAAATGATCATGTCTGCCTGCGGATTTTTCTCAAATTCTGCCAGGATCGCAGCCTCATAGCCGTCCTCATATACAATATCTGCATCCGAAAAAAGGCAGATGTCCCCTCTCGACCGAAGGATGGCTTCATTCCGGCTTCTGCCGATGCCCCGGTCCGGGAAGCTATAGAAACGGATGGTTCGTGCCTCTCCGTTTTCCTGGGATATCTGCATTTCCTCCTGTCCGAGTCTGTCGCATTGGTTGATGATCACCGCATCGGACTGCAGGTTCATATGTTGTACGGTTTCACGAAGAGAAGCGTTCATTACCGATGCCAGTACTTCTACCTTCATGCCTGCTCTCCTTCTGCCTGGGTAGAAGTACTGGCATC
>ERZ827104.3543-NODE-3543-length-10847-cov-3.109155_pt1 | contig 10847 bp, 10 predicted proteins | sample MGYA00519781_ERZ827104 | MGnify/ENA primary metagenome ERZ827104 (study PRJEB31778, sample SAMEA3449257) | human gut metagenome | biome: human gut; feature: human-associated habitat; material: faeces | place: United Kingdom | collected 2010/2012 ... | reverse complement strand
AATCAGTACGGCTTTTCAGGATCTCTTCCTTGGCTTCCAGCAGCGCTTCCTTCTTCTTGCTCTCGGCGGTGCGGATTGCTTCGTTTACAATGCGCAGACTTTCTTCTTCAGCGCTGGAGATCTTTTTTTCAGACACACTCTTACGATAGAGGAAGCCAATCACCGCACCGATCGCCAAGCAAGCAATGCCTACAATGATGGTCATAGATGTGATTCCTTCCTTCTGATTTCAGCGTAAAACGCCATAAAATTCACCGTCCGATCTGCCGCAGGGCTGACCGGCACGGTTCAGAACACAAACAGGCGAACCCCTTTCCGCCTATAATGATCCTTATATAGTTTAATCAGTTGAAGCGGTTATGTCAAGTCATATCCTGTAAATTTGAACGGATAACTTTTGCCGCGGATTCCGGCGGCTGTAGGAGATGCGCCTTGTCAAAATCGAAAAAGTGGGATAGAATAAGCAGGACATCGCAATCATCCATGGGAGGTTCTGTATGCTGTATTCCGTTCTGGCGGTGGGAGACGTGGTGGGCGAGGCCGGTCTTGCCCATCTGGAACGCCATCTGCGTCCCCTGCAAAAGCTGAAACATATTTCCTTCACTGTAGTCAACGGGGAAAACATCTCCGGCGTGGGGCTGACCTGCAAACAGGCGTGGCGTGTCTATGACGCCGGCGCCGACGCCGTAACGCTGGGCAACCACACCTTCGGCAAAATGGAGATCTGCCGGATGCTGGACGAAACGCCCTGGCTGCTGCGCCCCGCCAACCTGTCCGGCCGGATGCCGGGCCACGGCTGCGAGATCTTCGACCTCAACGGTCTGCGGTTCCGTGTGATCAATCTCATTGGCCGCTGCACGCTGCAATGGAACGCCGAAAATCCCTTTACTCTGGCAGACCGGCTGCTGGAACAGGGTTCCGCGGATTTCACGCTGGTGGATTTTCACGCGGAGGCCACCAGCGAAAAGCTGGCGCTGGGCTACTATCTGGATGGCCGGGTCAGCGCCCTCTGGGGTACCCACACCCACGTCCCCACTGCCGATGAGCGGGTCTATCCCCACGGCACCGGCTACATCACGGATCTGGGCATGACCGGCCCCATCGAATCCGTTCTGGGGGTGGAGCCGGGGCAATCTGTAGAGACGTTTTTAGGCGGGCTGCCGGGGCGCTACCGCAATCCGGACGGCCCCTGCAAGCTGCAGGGCGCTATTTTCACGCTGGACAGCGCTACAGGACTCTGCACCGCTGTAGAGCGTGTGGAGATCCGATAAGGAGGGATCTGAGAATGATCAGACCGGAACATTACCGCTCCTATTCCGCAGTGTTTCCCATTCTGCTGCGGGACGGGAAGGATGGCCGGGAGGTGCTGCTGCACCTGCGGCAGAACACCGGCTACATGGACGGCACCTGGGACTTTGCCGGCAGCGGCCATGTGGATGAAAACGAAACGGCCCGTCAGGCCGTGGCTCGTGAATGCCGGGAGGAGCTGGGAATATGCGTAGATCCCGCCGACGCGGAGTTTGTTCACCTGTGTCACAGGGTCGCCGGCGGTGACGGACGCACCTATTACGACCTGTGCTTCGTGATTCGGAAATACGCAGGCGTTCCTGCCGTCATGGAGCCGGAGAAGAACGCCGGGCTCCACTGGTTCCCTGTCAACGCCCTGCCGGAGCATATCAGCTCGGCTGTGGAGGCCATGCTGCCCAGCTGCCTGAACGGGATCCCCTACGGCGAATATATAAATGACAAACCCGTAAAACTGTAAAAAAGAGGAACACACCATGTCTATTCAAAAAGTAAGAGAATATTTCAGGGGTTTTGGCATTGAGGACCGCATCCAGGAGTTCGACGTCTCCTCTGCCACGGTGGAGCTGGCGGCGGTGGCCGTGGGTGTGGAAGGCGCCCGCATTGCCAAGTCCATGAGCTTTAAGATTGGCGAAGATCCCATCATCATCGTCATGGCCGGCGACGCCAAGGTGGACAACAGCCGCTACAAGGCCCAGTTCCACACCAAGGCCAAAATGCTGACCTTTGACGAGGCCCACACCATGATCGGTCACGATCCCGGCGGCGTATGTTCCTTTGCCCTGCCGGAAAACGTGAAAACCTATCTGGATATTTCCCTGAAGCGGTTTGACACGGTGTTCCCTGCCGCCGGCAGCAGCAACAGCGCCATTGAACTGACCTGCGAGGAGCTGGAGAAGTATTCCTCCAACTTTGTGGCGTGGATCGATGTGGCCAAGGGCTGGCGGCCGGTGGAGAAAGAAGCGTAAAGAGGAAGCCTATGCTGAAATTCATTCATGGGGCGGATTTTCATCTGGACAGTGCTTTTGCCGCCCTGCCCCCCCGGCAGGCGGCGGCCCGCCGCCGGGAAAGCCGGGAGCTGCCCCAGCGCCTTGCCAACTACGTCAATCAGAACGGCATTGAGCTGGTGCTGCTGGCAGGCGACCTCTTTGACAGCGCGTCTGCCTACCGGGATACGGCGGAAAGCCTGTCCGCCGCGCTGGGGCAAATGGCGGCGCAGGCCTACATCGCCCCCGGCAACCACGACTGGTACGGCCCCGGCAGTCCGTACCTGACGGTGCAGTGGCCGGACAACGTGCATATTTTTACCCAGCCGCATCTGGAGGCCATGGCGTGGCCGGAGAAGCGTCTGGTACTCCACGGCGCGGCCTTTACCGCTTCCGAACAGTCCGCCGGCTTTCTCTCCGGCTTTGCAGCGCCGAAAGACAGCAATCTTCACATCGGCCTGCTCCACGGGGAAATTGACCCGGCAGAAGCCCGGTATGATCCGATTTGGAAAAAAGAAATTGCCGCCAGCGGCCTTGCCTATCTGGCGCTGGGGCATATCCACAAGCGGACAGAGCCGCTGATCTGCGGCCGGACAGTCTGCGCCTGGCCCGGCTGCCCGGAGGGACGGGGCTTTGACGAGCTGGGAGAAAAGGGCTTCTATGCTGGTACGATAGACGACACCGGCAAGGTGGCGCTGACCTTTGTTCCCTTTGCCCGACGGCGCTATGAGATCCTGACCGTTGACGTGACGGGGCAGGCCCCCCGCGCCGCCATTGAAGCCGCCCTGCCGACGGAAACAGTGCAGGATCTCTATCGGATCCTGCTCACCGGGGAGACCGGCGAGGGCGGCGCACAGGCGGAGGCGCTTCAGGAGGCACTGGCAGACCGGTTTTACGCGTTGGAGATCCGGGATCAGACCCGGCTGGCAGAGGATCTTTGGGCCAGAGCGGCGGAGGATTCCCTGCGGGGTCTGTTTTTAAGAGATCTGAAAAGCCGGTTGGACAGCGCCCGCACCGAGGAGGAGCGGCAGCGCATCACCATGGCCGCCCGGTTTGGTCTGGCCGCGCTGGATCACCGGGATCTTGGCTGAAAAGGGAGATACCATGAAGAAAATTTTACTCATCGGAACCGGCGGCACCATTGCCTCCGACGTTACAGAGGACGGCCTTGCCCCGGAGCTGACCACAGAGCAGCTGCTGAGCCACCTGCCTGCCATTTCCGGCATCTGCGATGTGGACTGTGTGCAGCTGCTGAATCTGGACAGCACCAATATGCGGCCGGAGCACTGGTTGAAGATGGTGCGCTGCATCCGGGAAAATTATGGGCGCTATGATGGCTTCGTCATCACCCACGGCACGGATACCATGGCCTATACCGCCGCGGCCCTCAGCTATCTCATTCAGGGCAGCCCCAAGCCGGTGGTCCTCACCGGCGCTCAGAAGCCCATCGGTTTCGACTCTACCGATTCCAAAATCAATCTGACAGACGCGTTCCGTTGCGCGGCTTCCGATCTGCCCGGCGTGTCCATCGTGTTCAACAACCATGTGATTTTGGGAACCCGCGCCCGCAAGACCCGCACCAAGAGCTTTCAGGCCTTTTCCAGCATCAACTACCCGGATCTGGGCGTTCTGCGGGATGGGGTGCTGCTGCGGTATATCCGGCAGGACTGCGCCGCCGCGCCGTTTTTCTACGATGCCCTGGATACGAAGGTTGCCCTTCTGAAGCTGACACCGGGACAGGATCGCTCCGCCGCCGACTTCTTTCTGGAACGGAACGACGCCCTGATCATCGAAAGCTTCGGCGTAGGCGGACTGCCGGAGCAGGGCGGGTTCTATGACTGCCTGCGGGACTGGATGGCGCAGGGAAAATTCATCGTCCTCACCACGCAGGTTCCCAGCGAGGGCAGCGACGTCGGCGTTTACCATGTAGGGTACAGCCTGAAGGCAAATCTCAGGGTGCTGGAGGCCTATGACATGACCACGGAAGCCGTGGTGGCCAAGCTCATGTGGATTCTTGGGCAGACCCACGACCGGGCGGAAGCGGAAAGGCTGTTTTACACCCCGGTGGCCAAGGATATTCTTTTTCCGGCAAATTGAAGCACAGCACCTGTCAAGTTTCGTATTCTATCCGTTCCATTGCAGAAAAAGCCTTGAAACTTTTAGTTTCAAGGCTTTCTCATTTATTCTGTTATGTGTTGCCGATGTTGGAGTTTTGTGTCTGCGGACTATCGCAGCAGCAAAATGTCCCGCGGCTGGACAGAGATCCAGACCAGTTGGTTATCCAACACGGTGGGCGCGTCCTCCCGTTCCAGCTCCATCCGCAAAGGTGGAGCATCCGGGGCGGCGTGTTCCGGCCGCAGCAGGACAAAGGTGGTGAACACATCCTGAATCACCCGCTTCACGGCGCAGTGGAAAGCTCCCTCCGTCCCCTCCGGCGCCGCCGTCACATGGTGGGCGCGGATGCCTGCTCAGCGGACGTCCGCCGGCACCGCTTTCCCGCAGTCCAGCGTCAGCCCCCACTGGGGCAGTGTCACCGCATTTCCCGCCGGAACGGCCTCCACAATATTCTTGCACCCGGAAAGCCGGGCGGCGGATTCTTCCTTCTCGCCCTGCATGACGGTGGCGGGATAGATCGCCTGACCGCACATCTCCGGCGTGGCGCTGTCCACCCCGGTAACACCGATGCAGGTAACGGCCGCCCGGATCTCCACCATGCACGGCTGGTCGGACAGATGAAATGAAATGTCGATGCCCGTCAGGGGCAGGGGATGGCACATGGGGATCAGTTCCCAGTTGTGCTTGGCGGCTTGGATTTCCGCCGCCTGCGCCACCCGATTCAGAACAGGCATGGGCGCGCCGCCTTTGCGATAAAAAGCGCACTGTGAGAACACAATACACGCACTTCGTCCCTTCTCTTTTTCAAGAAAAGTGTATTCAAAGGACATATTTTCTTCTCAATGATGGAAAGCACCTATTTCCAGAAGCGCTCTGTACCACAGTTCCCTACGGTACGGCTGAAGTCTTATAACTTCGGACTACAGCGCCTGCACACTTCTTTAAACCGCGTATAGTATGCGACTCCGCAAAAAAGCAAATTAGAAATTCAGGGATTGCAGACAGGGAACGTTCTGTTTTTACATTTGATACAAAATAAATGTTAAATTATTGACAGTCACTACAAAGTGCTTTTCCTTGCCTTTCTGTACATAAAATGTTATAATTTTCACACAGTCAGAATGCCACATAGGTTACAATCGCAACAGGTAAGATTCACTGTTGCGATTCACTTGGCTCAAAAATGTTAAAATTATAACAAAATGTCAGTAAATCTGCTTGCCCCTGCAAAAGCTGTACCTGTCTATTATGGGGAAAGCAGAATGCAGGCGACAGTCAAATGCTCTGCCACTGAATAAAAATTGAGGATGAGATTGCTCGCTTAACGGTATCCTGCGTTGACACGTTCTTTTGCATCAACAGCCAGTCTCACTTTGTTTCCGCACGAAGCACAAATGTTGTAAATCACTGCAATATTCGTGCTTCGTTATTTTATATCATGTCAGAGGATTAAAAAGGGAGGAAGGAATCAAGCCTATGGCGGATCAGTTGAAAAAGGTTCAGCGCATTGTTGAGGAAAACGGGTGTGATCCGAGACATCTCATTGCAATTTTGCAGGGGATCCAGGCCGAGAACAATTATCTCAGCGAGGAAGCGCTTCGGTTAGTCGCAGAAAAATTGGGTGTCAGCATTGCCAAGGTATACAGCGTGGCAACCTTCTATGAAAATTTCTCCTTAGAGGCAAAGGGCAGGCATATTATCAAGGTCTGTGCAGGCACTGCCTGCCATGTGAGAAAATCCGGCCCCATTTACGATGCGATCTATGACTATCTGGGCCTGTCCGGGAAGAAAAAGACGTCCGACGACGGTCTTTTCACGCTGGAAACCGTAGCCTGTCTGGGGGCCTGCGGTCTGGCCCCGGTCATGACGATCGACGGTGAAGTTCACGCCAAAATGACCCCGGAATCGGCGCTTGCCATTCTGGAGGAGCTTCGCAGAAAGGAGGCGGAAACGGCATGACACAGGCAAAATTGACGCGGGACAGCTTCCATGTGTTTCAGGCAAACGCAAAGAACGCGCTGAAGCAGAGCGAGCAGGTGCCGTCCGTGCTGATCTGCGCCGGTACGGGCTGCATTGCCGGCGGCGCAATGAAGATCTACGAAAACTTCAAAGCGGAATGTCAAAGCCGCAGCCTGCCGGTCTATGTGGGGCTGAAGCACGACAGTGATGAGGAACACAGCCTGCACATGAAGCTGAGCGGATGCCACGGCTTCTGTGAAATGGGGCCTCTGGTGCATATTGAGCCGTTGGGCATCATGTATATCCATGTAAAGCCTGAGGACTGCCGCGAAATTCTGGAACGAACCGTTTTGGGCGGCGAGATCATTGACCGCCTCATATATCATCTGGATGGCGTGGCGTACCCCCGCCAGCAGGATATTCCCTTCTACAAGCGGCAGCACCGCGTCGTTCTGGAGAACTGCGGCACATCGGATGCGGAGGATATCGAGGAATATATCGCAAAGGGCGGTTATGCCGGCTTTGAAAAGGCGCTGTTTGAAATGTCCGACGAGGAGATCTGCAAAACGATCACCGATTCCGGGCTGCGCGGACGCGGCGGCGGCGGTTTCCCTGCCGGCCGCAAGTGGGACGGCGCCAGAAAACAGAAATCCGACACCAAGTACATCGTCTGCAACGGCGACGAGGGCGACCCCGGCGCATTTATGGACCGCTCCATTATGGAGGGGAATCCCCACAGCGTTCTGGAAGGAATGATGATTGCCGGTCTGGCCATCGGCAGCCATGAGGGCTATATCTATGTTCGAGCAGAGTATCCTCTGGCCGTCAGCCGTCTGAAAACAGCGATCGCCAAAGCGGAAGAATACGGCCTGCTGGGCGACCATATCATGGGGACAGACTTTTCCTTCCGCCTGCACGTCAACATGGGCGCCGGCGCTTTTGTGTGCGGCGAAGGCTCCGCACTGACCGCCTCAATCGAGGGCAACCGCGGAATGCCCCGCGTAAAGCCGCCCCGCACCATCGAACACGGCCTGTGGGCCATGCCCACCGTTCTCAACAATGTGGAGACCTTCGCCAACGTTCCGCAGATCATACGGAAGGGCGTTGAGTGGTATCACAGCATCGGTACCGAAAAAAGCCCCGGAACCAAAGCGTTTGCGCTGACGGGCAACGTGGTCAACACCGGGCTGATCGAAGTTCCCATGGGGACAACGATCCGTGAAGTGGTGTTTGACATCGGCGGCGGCGTTCCCAATGGGAAAAAGTTTAAGGCGATCCAGATCGGCGGCCCGTCCGGCGGCGCAAGTACGGCAAGCGACGCCCATCTGGATCTGCCGCTGGATTTTGACTCTCTGAAAAAGATCGGGGCCATGATCGGCTCCGGCGGCCTGGTGGTCATGGACGAGGACACCTGCATGGTGGAGACTGCCCGCTTCTTCATGAGCTTCACCCAGAACGAAAGCTGCGGCAAGTGCGTTCCCTGCCGGGAGGGCACCAAGCGCATGCTGGAGATCCTGGACCGCATCGTCGGCAACGAGGGCACCATGGAGGACCTGGAGCTGCTGGAGAATCTGTCCAACACCATTACCGAGACGGCTCTGTGCGGCCTGGGTCAGAGCGCCTGCAAGCCTGTGCAGAGCACCCTGCGCTATTTCCGGGACGAGTATCTGGCCCATGTGGTGGACCACCACTGTCCCATCTGCAATGGCCGCAAGCGCCATCTGGAGATCATCCCCGAGCTGTGCAAGGGCTGCGGCAAGTGCGCCCGGAACTGTCCCATGGACGCCATTTCCGGCCAGATCCGCATGCCCCACGTCATCGACACCACCAAGTGTATCCACTGCGGCGCTTGCTGGGGAGCCTGCCCCTTCGGCGCTATCGACGCCATTGAGGAGGAGGTATGACCATGGCCAAGGGAATCATGATCGTAGACGGCCAGCGGGTGCCGTTCGACGGGGAGAAAAACGTCCTCTCCGTGATCCGCAAGGCGGGCATCGACATGCCCACCTTCTGCTACTATTCCGAGCTTTCGGTCCACGGCGCCTGCCGGATGTGCATCGTGGAAAACGTGAAAACCGGCAAGATCGACGCCTCCTGCTCCATGGAGCCTCGGGACGGGCTGGAGATCCGCACCAACACCGCCCGGCTGCTACGGCACCGGCGGATGATCCTGGAGCTGATGCTGGCCTCCCACGACTGCAGCTGCACCACCTGCGCCAAAAGCGGCAACTGCCGCCTGCAGGCCCTGGCCCAGCGCTTCGGCGTCAGCCGGGTCCGGTTCCCGGACACCCGGGAGCGCTATGAGCAGGACAACACCAGTCTGGCCATTTTCCGGGACCCCAACAAGTGCATTCTCTGCGGCGACTGCGTCCGGGTGTGCGAGGAGCTCCAGGGCCAGGGCATCCTGAACTATGCCCATCGCGGCAGCGAGCTGCAGGTGATGCCCGCCTTTGACAAGAAGCTGGACCAGACCAAGTGCGTGGGCTGCGGCCAGTGCGCCGCCGTGTGCACCACCGGCGCCATCACCGTGAAAAACCAGATCGGCCAGGCCTGGCAGGCCCTCCACGACCCCAAGAACCGGGTGGTGGTGCAGATCGCCCCGGCGGTCCGGGTGGCCCTGGGCGAGGAGTTCGGCCTGCCCGCCGGCGCCAACGTTATGGATAAGCTGGTGAAGGCCCTGAAGCTCATGGGCGTGGAGGAGGTGTACGACACCAACTTCGCCGCCGATATGACCACCATCAGCGAGGCCCAGGAGTTCCTGGACCGGCTGAAAAACGGCGGTCCCTTCCCTATGTTCACCAGCTGCTGCCCGGCCTGGGTGAAGTATCTGGAGCTCAACGACCCCAAGTATCTGCACAACATCTCCTCCTGCAAGTCCCCCATGGAGATGTTTGCCGCCGTGCTGCGGGATAAGTACCGGGAAAAGGACGCCGCCGACGGCCGCCGCACCTATCATGTGGCCATCATGCCCTGCACCGCCAAGAAGATGGAGGCCGCCCGGCCCGAGTTTACCCAGGAGGGCCGCCCGGACGTGGACCTGGTCATCACCACCCGGGAGCTGGTGGATATGATCCGGGAGGCCGGTATCCAGCTGACGGAGCTGGAGCCGGAGGCTCCGGACCTGCCCTTCGGCCTGGGCTCCGGTGCTGCCGTGATCTACGGCGTCACCGGCGGCGTGGCCGAGGCCGTGGTGCGCTACTGTCTGCCGGATAAGAGCAACAATGCCCTCCAGGCCATCCGGGTCACGGACCTGCGGGGCGACGGGGCCATCCGTGAGGTGAACCTCACCGTGGAGGGGCAGGAGCTGCACCTGGCCATCGTCAACGGCCTGTCCCACGCCAAGGAGCTGATCGCCGACGTGGAGGCCGGAAAGCGCTTTTACCACCTGGTGGAGGTCATGACCTGCCAGGGCGGCTGCGTAGGCGGCGCCGGTCAGCCCTATGGCCTGACGGCGGCCAAGAAGCGCCGGGGCGCGGGCCTGTACGAGGCGGACTCCTCCGCCATGTTCAAGCGGGCGGAGAAGAACCCCATCGTCACCCGCCTGCTGGAGGACTACGGTCCCGACCGCTGTCATGAGCTGCTGCACGTCCATTACGGAGAATAATTGAACACGCCAACAGGCCGTCCGGCACCTGCCGGACGGCCTTTTTATACCCCACGCCTTGGCTCTCCCTCTGGGAGCGCTGTCACCGCAGGTGACTGAGAGGACCTGTAGGGGCTTCCGATTCTCTGCCCACCGCCGCCGCCCATTCGCGCAAAAAGGGAGGGCGGACAGATGGTCTGTCCGCCCTCAAGTGAGGAGAAAAATGGTAAGAAAAAAGCAATATTACAGCAGCATGGCCAGCAGCCACACCGCGCCGATGGCCGCGCCCCCCAACAGGGCCGCCAGCCACGGGGACATACGCAGCCGCCGCCGGGGCGGTGCGCCGTGGGTCCGGGCATAATCCTTGGCAATGCGGATGGCCTGGTCCACCACCTGCTGGGAGGTGACCCCTCCGCTGCCCACGGCTGCGTCGTTGCGCACAATGAAAATGGCCTGTTCGAAAATATGCGGGTCCGGGGAATCCACCACGATGACCCGGCGGGAAAGTCCTTTTACCAAGAGTTATGCCCTCCTCTGTTGCGATTTCGTTTGACAGCTTCAGTATGCCCGCCACATAGGGGAATATACCCCCTTACACCGGCTTTTTTTCGCCGGAGGACAGGTGCAGCACCAGCACGGCGCAGTCGTCCTCCAGCCCCTTGCGGCCCCGGGATTCCGCCAGGATCAGCGACACCAGGGCGTTGGCGTCCCGGCCGCTCCACCCGGCCAGCAGATTCTGCAGCCACTCATCGTTTCCGGCGTCGGCGATGCCGTCGGAGATCATGACAAAATAGCTGCCTGCCGGGAGGGCCAGCCGAGTGACCTCCGGCGGCTCCGTCGTGGCCTGCAGCCCCGCCGGAAGGGAATGGGCGGTGAAGCGGGTAACGTGGGCGGTGTGC
>ERZ827104.3535-NODE-3535-length-10869-cov-3.763547_pt1 | contig 10869 bp, 9 predicted proteins | sample MGYA00519781_ERZ827104 | MGnify/ENA primary metagenome ERZ827104 (study PRJEB31778, sample SAMEA3449257) | human gut metagenome | biome: human gut; feature: human-associated habitat; material: faeces | place: United Kingdom | collected 2010/2012 ... | reverse complement strand
CGGAACTTACCATAACACCGATGGAGCCGGAGCATCTTGCGCAGATCGCCGCGCTGGAAATTGCCTGCTTTTCTGACCCCTGGCCGGAGTCAATTCTTGTACGTGAGCTGCAGAACCCGCTGAGTCTCTGGCTCTGCGCCGTAGACGGCGATACCGTCGCTGGCTATATTGGCAGCCAAACCGTTCTGGGCGAATCCGATATGATGAACATTGCGGTCCATCCGGATTATCGCCGGAGGGGCGTTGGCCGTGCGCTCGTTCTTGCGCTGTGTAAGGCGCTGAGAAGACAGATGCTGGCGTCGGCCCTGACGCTCGAGGTTCGGGATTCCAACGCGCCCGCAATCGCGCTCTATGACTCGCTCGGCTTTGAGCAGATCGGCCTGCGGAAAAACTATTACCAACACCCCAAAGAGGATGCACGCATTCTCAGAAAGGAACTGAAATGAAAATTCTTGCCGTGGAATCCTCCTGTGACGAAACTGCCGTCGCTGTCGTGGAGGACGGAAGAACAGTTTTGACGGACTGCATCGCCTCACAGGTCGCACTGCACCGGCTTTACGGCGGCGTTGTGCCGGAGCTGGCCTCGCGCAAGCATATTGAAGCAATTTACGAGCTGGCAGACGAGGCGCTTTCCCGTGCGTCCATAACGCGGCAGGAGATCGACGCGATTGCCGTGACGTATGCGCCGGGGCTGATCGGCGCGGTGCTGGTGGGCGTAAATTTTGCGAAGGCGGCGGCGTACAGCCTCGGCGTGCCGCTCGTTCCGGTTCACCATATCCGGGGGCATATCGCGGCCAATTATCTGGCGTATCCCGATCTGGAGCCGCCGTTTCTTTGCCTCGTCGTCTCCGGAGGGCATACGCTGATTGTTGACGTGCAGGATTACACAAAATTTCACATCATGGGCACGACCCGCGACGATGCGGCAGGGGAGTGCTTTGACAAGATCGCCCGCGTGATCGGTATGCCGTATCCCGGCGGCGCTGTACTTGACAAAACGGCGCAGACCGGCGACGAAACAAAATATCCCATGCCGCATACGAAGCTCAGCGGAAATCCGCTCGATATGTCCTTTTCGGGTCTTAAAACAGCGGCGCTGAACCTTATTCACACGCATGAGCAGCGCGGTGAGGCTCTGGATATCCCGTCGCTTTGCGCGTCGTTTTCCAAGGCGGTCAGTGATATGCTCGTGCCACGGACGATGCAGGCATTGAAGGAAACTGGCTACAAAACGCTTGCCATCGCGGGCGGCGTCGCTGCCAATTCCCGCATTCGTGGCGAGTTCACGCGCGAAACACAGCGGCTCGGCGTCCGCCTGTGTATGCCGCCCCTCAGCCTCTGCGGCGACAACGGCGCCATGATCGGCGCGCAGGGCTACTACGAATATCTGGCCGGAAAACGCGCAGGGCAGGATCTCAACGCCTATGCAACGATGAGTCTGGAAAACGGATAAAAAAGAACGGAGAAAGGCCCCCTGCCGGTAAGACAGTAAAATTCAAACTTCTCGGAACAGGCATGATTCGATCATGCCTGTTCCGCTTTTAGCAGTTCATCCTAGGTGACCCCAGATAAAGATCGAACTGCAGAACACGCCATTCTACTGACAGCGGAGGGCAAGGCAACGAACTTTATCCCTCACTTTTTCAAAACAACTTGACAGATTCAAATAACAAGAGTATAATACAACATGACAATGATAGTTGTCATTAAGACAAGTAAAATCGTCAGACGGAGGTGCTGCATGATACTGCAAAATCGCTTGAAAGTATTCAGGGCGATCCTGAATGTGAATCAGCAGGAAATGGGGCGCTTATGCGGCGTATCACGGCAAACGATCAGCCTGATCGAGCGCGGCGATTATTCGCCGTCCGTTACACTTGCTCTGACGATCGCAAAGGTATGCGGCGTTACGGTTGAAGAAGTCTTCTATTTACAGGAGGAAACGGAAAATGAAAAATGACGAAATCAAAGAGGCAAATCGAAAAGCTCTGCCTAAGTTTTTGCTTTTTGCGGTCGTATGTGCGATTGTCGGCGGTGTAATCGGCTATTACTCCGGTTATGGTGCGGCAAAAGGAGGGATGGATGAACTGGTCGGCATGATGAAAGAAACGGGAGCGTTTTTCGGAACGCACATTGCTCCGTGGCTGATGGTTGCGATAGCAATCATCGTGCCTGTACTCTGCCTCCCGATTTATCGGAGTGCAAAGAAATTGCTCGCTGCGTGGGATGGCGAGGATGAGGCTATCTCGGATACTATTGACCGAAAGTTGTCTGTCGTAATTTGGATCGCGAGCGCAAGCTTTATCGTCGCCTATTTTCTGATCGCGGCATCCTATTCGGGAGGTTTTGCAATATTTGACGACATGGAGAAAACCATTGTATTTTTCATCGGTATTGTCTCTTTCTTCGCTATTATGATTGAAGCGATCCTCTTTCAGCAAAAGTGCGTAGATACAACTAAGCAAATGAATCCCGAAAAGAAAGCGTCCGTCTACGATATGAGATTTCAAAAAAAGTGGATTGACGACTGCGATGAAGCCGAAAAAATTATGATCGGCAAGTGTGCGTTCAAAGCATACTCCGCAACAAATGCGGTGTGTACGGTTTTGGCGATCGTGCTTGCGGTCTGTGCGCTTGTGTTCGACATTGGATTCCTGCCCTCATTTACTGTATGCCTTATTTGGGCTGTAAATATATCGATGTACTGTAAAGAAGCAATGCGATATTCCGAAGCAGGAAATAGAATCTCCTGAATATAAATTGGGAGGGATGCGCAAATGGACAGTCTTTACCTCATTTTGCTTGCCCTGTTCCTTCTTGTGATTATCCCATGGATCATGCGGCAAAGGAGACTGGCAGCAGTCAGGCATATTTTGAATCAAAAAAAGCAGAACAAGGAGAACAGTGAAATGAAAGAACTGGCAAAACGGTTTATCGGCGAAGAGTGCATCATTTATACGATCACTTCAAATGACGGCAGCGTACAGGGAGTGATAAAAGAAATTGACGACGGCGGTATGGTCATAGAGAAGAAGACGGGAGAACTGGAGATTATCAATCTGGATTTTGTCACCCGTATCCGGCAGTATCCGAGAAAGAAGAACGGAAAGAAAAAGGACATCGTATTGGACTAAGTATCCGAGCGGAAAATCGGTGATTTTCTACCCTTATATGTGCAAAACAGGCGGCGCCCAACCGAAGCTGAGTGCCGCCTGTTTTTGTTGTCCAATCCTGCCCGGCAGATGCCAATTTTGCAGTTATCTCAAATTACTGCCTTATCGGCACACGCCAAAACCGCTGCCGGTTTTCTCCGTTTTTTTAATATGCAGTTAGCAATCAGATTCGCAGCAGCCGCTTGGCGTTTCCGCCGAGGATGGCCGCTTTTTCCTCATCCGAGAGGGGAAGTGCGCGGATATGCCGCAGCTCGGTCTGCGGGTCTGCCCACGGGCTGTCTGTGCCGAACAGAATACGCTCCGCGCCGAACGTGCGGACGAGGTTCACGAACGCTTCATCAGAAAGCCATTGGGGATCGTCCTCCGCTGCGTCCGCCGGACGGAGCGAGAAGGCCGTGTCCAGCAGAGCCGGGGTATCCGCAAGCAGCTCCGGAACTTCTTCCCAGCAGCACCAGCCACCCATATGCGCCAGCACCAGCGTCACAGGACCGACCTGACGAAGCGCATTTCTCACCTTTTCCGGCGTGCAGCATCGGCAGCCGGGAAAGCCAATATCGAAGCCTGCATGCGTCACGACGATCAGCCCAAGCGCGCCTGCACGCTCTAAAATGCGCAGGTACTTCGGATCGTCCAGATCGGTCTGCTGATAAGCCGGATGAAGCTTGATGCCGCGCATATTTCGGGCCGCAATGCGGTCAAGCTCCTGCTTCCAGTCTGCATAGTCCGGATGGATGCAGGCAAAGGAAAACATATTTGTGACAAACGCATGCTCGTTGTGCGCGGCGGCTGCATCGTTGATATGATGCACTTGCTCCGGCTTCGTGGCGACCGGGAGAATGATCGAACGGTCGACGCCTGCGGCCCGTTCTGCCAGCAGCAGGCCGCCTGCCGTGCCGCTGGAATACGCGGGAATATGTGCTCTGTTGGACAGGCGAGCAATCGCCGCGGCTGCGATCTGATCCGGAAATGTGTGCGTGTGGAAGTCGATGATCATGGAAAACCTCTCTGTCTGAAAAACGGTCGACTCGTTCAGGGTGCGTCCTTATGCCAGCGGAATCTGGATTCCGTGCCGTGAAGCAGTCGGCGGATATTTTCCCGATGCGCCCAGATCACAAGCGCCGCGATGAGAAGCGACAGCACGAACACCGTCCAATTCCCCGGACAGAAGATCAGTGTTGTGACCGGGAAGCTGACTGCACCCGATACAGATCCGAGCGAGACATACCGCGTTGTGAGCCACAGCAGCGCAAACAGTCCCCAGCCGACCGCCGCAATGCGCCAGTCCAGCAGCAGCAGGAGCGTGCCGCTGCAAAGAATGCCCTTGCCGCCCTTAAAGGAATAGAACGCAGGGAAAATGTGTCCAATTACGCAGAACAGGGCGGAAAAATACTCGCCCTCCAGCCGGAGTCCCAGATACGCGTCGAATACAGCCGAGCCGAGCTTTACTGCGACAAATGCCTTGAGCATATCGACCAGTATGACGCAGATCGCGAATTTTTCGCCGTATACGCGGTAGAAATTGGTCAGCCCCGCGTTGTGGCTGCCGTGCCTGCGAATGTCATCCCTGTAAAACAGGAACGACGTGATGATTGCGCCGTTGCAGCAGCCAGCCAGATAAGCCCCAGCCGCGACACAGATCATCAGCGCGGTGGAAGCAAACGTCAATTCGTGCATAAAACGCCTCCAAAGAATAGATACCGGTATTTTACCGGATTAAAAGCCGCGATGCAAGCGAAAAATGGGCGATTCAGGCAGGATCGGGAAAATGTACGAAAGAGGCCGCTGCTTCGGCAGCGGCCCTATCAGAATTCACGGTTATTTTGCAGCGGTGAAGTTGACGGCAATCGCCGTGCCCTTGCCGGGATCGCTCTTGAGCTCGATCTTCGCGCCGTGGTACTGCGCGGCGTGCTTGACAATGGAGAGGCCAAGACCAGTGCCGCCAACCTCCTTGGAGTGGCTCTTATCGACGCGGTAGAAGCGCTCAAACACGCGGCTCTGGTCAGCGTAGGGAATGCCGATGCCGGTATCCACGACGGAAAGCGTGGTCGTCGGTCCATTCTGCCAGACAGAAACAGCGACATTGCCGCCCGGAACGTTATACTTGATCGCGTTGTCGCAGAGGTTATAGACCATTTCCTGTAAAAGCTGCTCAACACCCTGAATTACGGCGTGCTGCCCGGAGAGACTGAGCGTGATATTCTGCCGCTGCGCGACGGGGCGGAGGCTCTCGATCACGCCGCCCGCCAGCACATACAGGTCGACCGGCGTTTTTGCGAAGTTTGCCGTGCCCTCGTCCAGCCGGGAAAGCTGGATGATGTCGTCGACCAGATCGATCAGACGGCGGGATTCCCGGTAAATGTCGCCGGAGAATTCCTGCATCTTTTCCTTCGGGACCATCCCCTCCTTCATAAGCTCGGCAAAGCCGGTGATGGAGGTCAGCGGCGTTTTCAGCTCATGCGAAACATTGGCCGAGAATTCGCGGCGCAGCGCCTCACGCTGTTCGCGCTCGGTCACGTCCATGAAGATCACGATCGCGCCCGTCACGCGGCTGCCGGTAATGACCGGATTGGCATACAGCTGCCACGTGCCGCCGCCGAAGGAAAGCTCCTCGTCGCCGCGCGTTCCATCCAGCGCAGCATCGACCAGCGTCAGAAGCTCACCGGAGCAGACGGCCTGATGCAGATTTTCAGGCTTCGGCGTCCCGTCAATCCCCAGCAGACGCAGTGCGCTGCGGTTGCTGGAAAGGATGTTGCACTTATCGTCGACGATCAGAAAGCCCTCGCGCATATTCTCCGTGATCGCGTCAAACTCGCGCTGCCGCGTTGACAGCTCACTCAGCTGCGTGCGGATGGTGCGGTTCTGCTCCTGCAGGCGGGAGATCAGCGGCTGAAGCTCCGGATAGGTCGGCGTGGCGTTCGGATTATCGGGATTGATGGCGTTGATGGGCCGGACAATCTGCTTGGCCAGCCGCATGGCAAGCAGTCCGCACAGCACCAGCACCAGCACAACAATCCACAAAGACGGCTGCACCAGCATCAGCGCCATGGCCGCTACGCTCGTCTGCTTTCCGGCCACGCGGAGAACCGTCCCGTCCTTCAGCAGACGCGCGTAATAGTTGTTCTTTTCCAGAATCGTGGAGGAATAGCGGTCAGACCGTCCGCTTCCCGTCTCGAAGGCCCCCTGCACCTCCGGGCGCTGAAGGTGATTCTCCATCGTATCGGCGTCCGCCATATTGTCATAGAGCACAGAGCCGTCCGGCGCGATCCATGTGATGCGCTCGTCAGACTGCATCGCGGCGAGATACTCTTCGCCGCCGCAGATCTGCATCCCCTCCGCAATGTGCTCGGCTTCGACCTCCAGAATGTCATATGCCTGCGCCTGATAGTTCGAGTACATAATGAAGAAAAAGAGCAAAATACAGGCAAGCAGAACGGTAAACCCGATCAAAAACGCGTTTCGAAATATCTTGGCCGTCACAGATCCTCACCTCCGATCTTATAGCCGATGCCGCGCACCGTCTCGATATAGCTGCCCGCTTCGCCGAGCTTGACGCGCAGCGTTCGGATATGCACGTCCAGCGTCCGGTTTTCCCGTTCGGACTCAAAGCCCCAGACGCGGTCCATCAGCGTTGCGCGCGTCAATACGATGCCCTTGTTGCGCAGCAGCAGGCACAAAAGCTCAAATTCCTTGTTGGTCAGCATCACGTCCTTGCCGCCGACCTTGACCTCGTGGCGGTCAGGGGAGACGAACAGCAGGCCGAGCGAAAAATCGCCGCTCGTCTGCGCAGGCTCTGCTCGGCGCAGGACTGCGCGGATGCGCGCGATCAGCTCCAGCATGGAAAACGGCTTGGAAACAAAGTCGTCCGCGCCGTGGTCAAGTCCGATCACGCGGTCGTATTCCGAATTTTTCGCCGTCAGCATAATGATGGGCAGCCGTTTGGTCGCCGGGCGGGCCCGCAGCTTTTTCAGGATACTCAGCCCATCCTCTTCCGGCAGCATAATGTCAAGCAATACAAGTTCTGGAAGTTCTGTGTCCATGGCACGCCAGAATTCCGAGGGGAGTGCAAACCCTTTTGCCTGAAAGCCTTGGCTGTCCAGTCCGTAGAGCACTAGCTTGCGGATAGAATCGTCGTCTTCCAGTAAATAGATCATCTGAACCACTCCTTTTGCGAATACAATAAAGCAGAAATGTAAAATCGTCGTTCCTCTTTGTGTTAATTTTATGTGAAATGTAAAGGAAAAGCAAGATTTAACATGAATTTAAGAAAAATTGTGCAAAACATTTAAGATTCGTTCTTTAACATACAATTAACAAACAGAGAGGATGTTACGCGTGGGTATTTCAAATGTAATCTCGCTGTTGAGCGGCATCGCACTGTTTTTGTTCGGTATGGCTCTGATGGGAGACGGACTGAAGCAGGTCGCAGGCAATAAGCTGGAGTTGATTCTGTACCGGCTGACCGGAAATCCCATCAAGGGATTCCTGCTGGGCGCCGGCGTGACGGCTGTGATTCAGTCTTCTTCGGCCACCTCAGTCATGATCGTCGGCTTTGTCAACTCCGGCATGATGAAGGTACGGCAGGCAATCTCCATTGTGCTGGGCGCGATCTTGGGCACGTCCATCACAGGGTGGATCATCTGCCTTTCTGACATTGGTTCGACCGGTGGCTGGCTCGACCTATTTTCCACAGCGACACTCACGGGCGTGATCTCCGTAATTGGCATTGTCCTGCGCATGACGGCGAAAAATCCGGCAAAGAAACATGTCGGCGATATTTTGATGGGTTTTGCGGTTTTGATGTTCGGTATGTCTACAATGTCTTCCGCAGTTTCGCCGCTGCGCGACGACCCGACCTTTATTCGTATTTTGACTTCCTTCTCCAATCCGTTTCTTGGTATCCTTTTCGGCACGCTGTTTACCTGCGTCCTGCAATCTGCATCCGCCGCAGTCGGTATTTTACAGGCACTTGCATCGACCGGCATCATTGATTTCTCCATTGCGCTCCCCATCATCATGGGCATTGCCATCGGCGCAGCCATGCCGGTGCTTCTTTCTGCGATCGGCGCGTCTGTTGACGGTAAACGAATGGTTTATCTGGTCGCCGAAGTCACAGGCGTAATCCTGTTTGCAGCGATTTATTATACGCTTGATGCGCTGATCCGGTTCCCATTTGCGGATCGCATTATGACCAGTGTTTCCATTGCACTTGTCAATACGGTGTTCCGCTTTATTAAGGTCGTTGGGCTTTTGCCGTTTACGCGGCAGATCGAAAAAACCGTCAATTTTCTGGTGCGCGAAAAGCCGCAGCAAAAAGCGGTCGAGCCGGAAGCAATGCGGCTTGAAGAACGCTTCATTCAGCACCCCGCGCTTGCCATTGAACAAAGCCGTCTGACCATCAATGCGATGGCAGAGGAGGCCAAGCGCAACTTTGTTGAGGCAGTTGCGCTGCTGCACGGCTATTCCGACGAGCGGTTCAAACTGGTCGAGGATTTGGAGCGCTCTGTTGATCGGTATGAGGACAAACTCGGTACCTATCTGGTCAAGGTCACAGAACGTGAAATGACCGCGAAACAGAACGCGGAGGTATCCAAGTTCCTGCACACGATCTCCGATTTTGAGCGAATTTCCGACCACGCGCTGAATATTGCAGAGGGTGCAAAAGAACTGCACCAGAAAAAACTGTCCTTCTCCGAAGCTGCTGCACATGAACTGGAAGTCATGGAGGCTGCACTGACAGAGATCCTGTCCACAGCGATTCGGTCGTTCGTCAACAATGATCTGCAGCTTGCTGCCCGCGTCGAGCCGCTTGAGGAGTTAATCGACAATCTTTGTGACGAAATGAAGCTTCACCATGTTGATCGTCTGCAAAAAGGACTTTGCACCTTGGGACAGGGCTTTGTGTTCAATGATCTACTGACCAATTATGAACGTGTTGCGGATCATTGTTCCAATATCGCAGTCGCACTGATTGAGTTGGAATCGGATTCGTTTGATACGCATGAATACCTGAATAGCCTGAAGGAACTCAAATCCGATATGTACGAGCGTTATTATGAAGAATATCGCCGTGTTTATCAATTATAAATACAAACGGCAGGGGTGTCCCTGCCGTTTTTTCAAGGAGGACAGACCGATATGCTGACCGGACGTTTTGCACCCAGCCCCAGCGGCAGGATGCACCTCGGAAACGTGTTTTCCGCGCTTCTGGCGTGGCTCTCCGTGCGAAGCCGGAACGGACGAATGCTGCTGCGGATTGAAGATCTGGACCCAGACCGGTGCAGGCTGGAGTACATTGAAACACTTAAGCGTGATCTGGACTGGCTCGGCCTGGACTGGGACGCGGAACAGACGCCGCAGTCCAAACGTGCTGATGCCTATCATGCAGAATTTGAACGGCTGCGCGCGTTTGGACTGGTCTATCCGTGCTATTGCTCCCGCGCCGAACTGCACGCAGCCTCCGCACCGCACGCATCGGACGGCAATGTGATCTACGCCGGAACCTGCCGGACATTGACAGATGCAGAGCGCGCGGCGAAAACGAGAAAACCTGCATGGCGCGTGATCGTTCCGAATACGGTCATAACAGTGCAGGATGGTCTGCAAGGTGAATATACCGAGAATCTTGTGCAGGACTGCGGCGACTTTATCATCCGCCGTTCAGACGGCGTATACGCCTATCAGCTGGCAGTTGTGACCGACGATGCGGCGGGCGGCGTCACTGAGATTGTCCGAGGACGCGATCTGCTGAGTTCTGTGCCGCGCCAGATGTGGCTGCAAAAGACGCTCGGGTTCCCAACGCCTGCGTATTATCATGTCCCGCTTCTGCTTGCGCCGGACGGGAGGCGGCTGAGCAAGCGGGAAAAATCGCTGGATCTCGGTGCACTGCAAATAACGCATACGCCGGAGCAGCTGATTGGAACGCTTGCATTTCTTGCTGGGCTTCAGCCGGAGCCTGCGCCTGCTGCACCCTCCGCACTGGTATCAGGATTTTTATGGAAAAACGTTCGTTCCGACAATGTTGTAATTCATTCCGAATTCAGATGCAATATATCATAAATGATATAAGTTAATTCAGAACATGGCATGTATCGGTATTTTTTTATCGATTTTCTTGTTTACAACAGAATGGAAGATGTGTTATACTAATAACGTTGGATTATCAGAACGAACAAGAAATTACTGATGATTTGAAGGGATGAACAAGTTATGTACAAAATCGTGCGCAAGAAGGAACTGAACGCTGCCGTAACGTATATGGAGATTGAAGCTCCGTTCGTTGCCCGCAAGGCAAAGGCCGGTCAGTTTATCATTTTCCGTGTAGACGAGAAATCGGAGCGCGTGCCGCTGACGATTGCGGGTTATGACCGCGAGAAGGGGACGGTTGCGATCATTTTCCAGAAGGTTGGCCTGTCCACCGAAATGCTTGGCAGTCTGAACGAGGGCGATTATATTCAGGACTTTGTCGGCCCACTCGGTAAGCCGACGGACGTTGAAGGTAAAAAGCGCGTGTGCGTAGTTGGCGGCGGCGTCGGTTGTGCAATCGCATATCCGTCCGCAAAGGCGTTTAAAGAAGCAGGTGTCGAGACGGATGTGATCGTTGGCTTCCGTAACAAGGACATCGTCATTCTCGAAGACGAGTTCAAGCAGGCCTGTGACCATCTGTATCTCATGACCGACGACGGCTCCTACGGCGAGC
>ERZ827104.3527-NODE-3527-length-10878-cov-3.751917_pt1 | contig 10878 bp, 10 predicted proteins | sample MGYA00519781_ERZ827104 | MGnify/ENA primary metagenome ERZ827104 (study PRJEB31778, sample SAMEA3449257) | human gut metagenome | biome: human gut; feature: human-associated habitat; material: faeces | place: United Kingdom | collected 2010/2012 ... | reverse complement strand
CCATATGCAAATCTTCTTTCCGTAAACCCTGGTGATGAAAATAAACCAGCTATTCAAAAATTAGCTAAAGCATTACAATCTCCAGAAGTTAAGAAGTTCATCGAAGATCATTACAAAGGGGCTATTATTCCAGCGTTTTAATTGATTGATCGTTAATAATATATATGTATCTGAAAAATACCTTCTCATGACAAACTCTATAGATACGAAAAAGGCGTAACACCATTGGTGTTACGCCTTTTTTAGTTTAAATTAATATGAAAAACCTTTGTTTTTAATTATTCGTTCTATAATTGATGCTGATTTTAATAATTCCTTTTTAATTTTTAGTACTTTTTCAGATGATGTTGTGAATGTTAAAAAGCTAACGCTAAGGGCTGCGACTATTTTTCCATCTTCTCGGATTGGTAGTGCTATACAGCATGCATGATTAGTAATTTCTTCGTTTTCATAAGTAAAACTATTATTATTATGAATATTATTATATAGTTCTATGGGTGTTTTAAGAGTTTGTGCTGTAAATGCTTGAAATGGATTAGAAAATAGTTCTTCTAATTCATTTAAACTTTTATCGAATAATAAAGCTTTACCCAGTGCCGTAGCGTAAGCTGGTAATCTTTTGTTCTTTTAAGGCACTTCCTAAATCTTCCTCACTTATATATCCACTTTGAACTAGTATATCTCCTAATCTCTTTTTATGATACATTTCTCCTCCGTTAGTAAATACATAATTTCATTACCAGTTAGAATGCCTAAATGACAAGTTTCATTACATTCTGTAGATAATCGTTTCATCTGTTCTTGTATTAGATCTAAACTAGTATTAGTTGATTCATACATACTACTAATAAATAAAATCTCTTTTCCCATAGTATAAAGTAATGTTTCTTCAGAAAATAAGAGATAATTTTTTTCACATAATGTTTTTAATATTGGCATTAATGTGCTTTTTGGACAATTTATTTTGCTTGATATTTGAGATAAACTAAGGCCAGACTGATTTTCCGCAACAGTTTCAATTACTTCTATAACTCGTAGCGTTGGATTATGTAATTTCATATTCATATTATTGAGTATTCCTTTTGATAAATGATCTGCTTCTTAATATTTATAATATCTTTTTTTACTTAAAATTTGAATAGATAACATTATCTGCGTACAGAATAAAATTAAATAGTAGGGGGTCTATTAGACTAGATAGCATTTCAAATATAGTTAGTTTTGAAGTGTTATTTTTTTATTCATAATTATCTGTTCGTATATACGAATAATATTGACATTTACGAACAATAGAGATACTATGAGATTAATAAAGATGATAAATTCTTAATGAATTATGTAAGTTTAATTATTTTAAGGAGACGTTAATATGAATGCAATTCATGTGAATAACTCTGATAATGTAGGAACAGCACTAACTACACTGAATAAAGGTGATAAAGCTTTAGGTGTAGTTATAAAAGAAAATGTTTCTAAAGGGCATAAATTTGCTACCGAAGATATTTTAAAAGGGCAGCCAATTATAAAATATGGTGCGCATATAGGCGTTGCAAATCGAAATATTAAATCTGGAGAATGGGTACATATTCACAATATAGATGGAGAAAGAGGTAGAGGTGATTTAGACTCAAAAACAAAAGAAATTAGCCAAAATGGGATTAGAGATCATGTAATACTAAATAATAAAAAAAATTATACTTTATTGGGATTTAGACGACCTGATGGTAGTTTTGGTTTAAGAAATCATGTTTTGATTATTCCAAGCGTACATTGTGCCAATAAAGTGGTTGAACGCATTGCAAATGAGATTAAATATGGTTCTGTTGCAATGAAACCTGATTCAAAAGTAGTTTTTTTTAATCATCAACATGGTTGTAGTGAATTAAGTTATGATGCGAGCCAAACTCAAGATGTATTAGTTGGTTCAGGTACAAATCCGAATGTTTATAGTGTATTAGTAGTCGGATTAGGTTGTGAAGTTGTTCAAGCTAAATCTATAGCAGAACAAATAAAAAAGTATACTCCTTATAAAAAGGTTGAATACTTTAATATACAAGAATGTGGTGGCGTTAATGAGAGTGTAAAAAAAGGTGTAACAATTGTAAAAAATATGTTAGATGAAGCTTTGCTCGTGGAAAGGAGTGAAGGTTGTCTTGCAGATATTGTATTAGGCACAGAGTGTGGAGGTAGTGATAGTTTTTCCGGACTGAGTGCTAATCCAAGTTTAGGTGCTGCCTCCGATATCGTTGTTGGCCATGGTGGAAAGGTTGTCTTGGCAGAAACTACTGAATTAATTGGAGCTGAACATATATTAGCAGAACGAGCTATTAATGCTGAAGTAAAAAAACAAATTTTAGATACTATAAAAGGATTCGAACAAACTGTTATTGATTCACATGCGGATATTAGGGGCGCCAATCCTAGCCCAGGAAATATCGAAGGTGGATTAAGTAGTATAGAAGAAAAATCTCTAGGTTGTATTTATAAGGCTGGGAATACATCTGTAAATTCAGTAATTGACTATGCAAAACCAATTACTGCTACAGGCTTGACTTTCATGAATACACCGGGAAACGATATAGAACAATTAAGTGGTATGGCAGCTGGTGGTTGTAATATAGTCGTTTTTACTACAGGTAGAGGAACACCAACAGGAAGTCCAATAGTTCCGACAATAAAAGTATCTTCTAATACCGATACTTATATAAATATGAATGATTCAATTGACTTGGATGCCGGCGTTGTTGTTAGTGGACAAAAAACAATACAAGAAATGGGCGAAGAAATAATAGATTTTATTGTAGAGGTAGGAAATGGAAGAGAAACAAAAGCAGAAATAAATGAACAAAATGATTTTTCTATTTGGCGATTAGCAACAACAGTATAAATTTATTACATTAATTATCTTTAGGAGGTAAGTATCATGGATTTGCAATTAAAAGGTAAAGTTGTTTTAGTTACAGGTGGTGGCAGTGGTATTGGTAGTGGAATCTCTCTTAGTTTAGCTGCAGAGGGAGCAATACCTGTTATTTTAGCAAGATCTCCTTTGACAAATGAATTTATAACTGAGATGGAGAAGATTACAGATAAATATGATTTCATTCAAATTGATTTAAATGAAGCAGATAAGATTAAATCAATTGTTGACTCCGTAGCAGAAAAATATGGTGGTATTTATGCTGTAGTTAATAATGCTGGTGCCAATGACAATAAATCCATCGAAGATACGACTTGGCAAGACTTTGAAAAGAGTTTACATGGAAATCTGACACATTACTATGAATTAGTCCGTTGTGCTTTACCATATTTAAAAGAAGCAAAAGGTTGTGTTTTGAATATAGGCTCTAAAACAGCGTTGACTGGACAAGGTAAAACTAGTGCTTACGCTGCAGCAAAAGGTGCTATTTTAGGTTTGACACGTGAATGGGCTGCAGCCTTTTTGCCTTATGGTGTTCGGAGTAATGCGATTGTTGTAAGTGAATGTTGGACACCATTATATGCAAACTGGATTAAGACTTTTGATAATCCAGAAGAAAGAAAAAAAGTTATTACTGATAAAATTCCATTTGAAAGACGTTTTACTACAATTGAAGAGATTGCAAATACTGCAGTTTTTGTAATTTCCTCCCTATCTTCACATACTACAGGTCAATGGATTTATGTTGATGGTGGTTATGTGCATTTGGATCGAGCATTGAGTTAAATGACTTGGCTACAGGAGGTGTATTATGGATACCGATAAAACTATAAAAGTAAGTGCTAGTAATATTAAATTAGCATTTTGGTTAGTTACTATTTTATTCTTCATGTGGGGTGTTAGTTATGGCTTAATTGATGTAATGAATAAAAACTTTCAAAATCAATTAGGCATTACAAAAGCAACTTCTGGTTTATTACAAGCTGCATATTTTGGAGGATACTTTGTAATAGCTACACCAGCTGCTTTAGTAGCAAGAAAATTTGGCTTTAAGGGTGGTATTATCATGGGGTTGGCACTCTATGCTATTGGGGCACTATTAATAATTCCGGCTAGTAATGCTCATAGTTTCAATATGTTCCTTGGCGCATTTTTCATTCTTGCTTGTGGACTAGGTAGCTTAGAAACAAATGCTAATCCTTATATCACAAAATTAGGTAGTGACAAGGATGCTGCATTCCGTATTAATATTGCACAGATTTTTAATGGTGTAGGTCAATTTTTAGGACCAATTATTGGTGGTGCATTATTTTTATCAGTCACTCATGGGGGTGATGTAGCTGATAATATGCGTAGCGTACAAATGGTATATGTTGGAATTGCTGCGATTATTATTATTATGTTATTACTTTTTGTTTTTAACAAATTACCAGAAGGTTCTGAGGTTTCTGGTTCTACAGAGTCATCATTAGATAATGAAGTAAGTTATGCGAAACTGTTTAGTTACCGTCATTTTAGATTAGGTGCGTTATCTCAATTTTTATACGTTGCCGCACAGGTTGGTGCAGGTGCCTTTTTCATTAATTATAGTGTAGATCAGTGGTCAGAAGTAACTGATTCTCAAGCAGCATTCTTCTTTAGTATTGCTTTAGTTGCATTTATGGTTGGTCGTGTTGTTACCACTCCTTTATTAAAGAAGTTTAGACCAGGTTGTATCTTAGGTATTTATTCTCTTATTAATGTATGCATTATGATATTACTAAATATCTTGACTGGTAGCGTTTCTGTATTCACTCTAATTGCATCTTTCTTCTTTATGTCAATTAGTTTTCCAACTATTTTTGCACTTTCTATTACAGATATACCAGATGCATTGGTTAAGACAGCCTCTAGTGTACTAATCATGACTATTGTTGGTGGTGCAATCATGCCATATTTTATGGGCTTAGTTGCAGATCTTCATAATATTGAAACTTCGTTTTTATTATTAATACCATGTTTCTTATTTGTTGCTTGGTATGGATTTTTTGGGAGTTGCCCAAAAGTAATGAAACGAGACTAAATTACTTTATTGGATAATTAAATGTTTATCCTATTCGACGGATAGTCACGTTAAAGGAGACACATGATGCTTGAAATTGTAGATAGTCATTTTCACATTTGGGATTTAAATATATTAAATCTTCCTTGGCTAAATTCTTGCGCAGGGATTATAAAACGAAGCTTTTCAATGGATGATATTGCAAAGGATTATGGGCAGTATGATTTCAATTTTAAAGGTGGTGTGTATGTAGAGGTAGATTGTGATAACGCAATTCAAGAAGATGATTATATCTTTAAATTGAAAAACCCATATATTCTAGCTCGTGTAATGAGAGCTAGACATTTATGTGAGCATATGCGATTACCAATCGGTATTGTTGGTGTAAGAGAACCACTTCATATAGATAGCTCTCCTCGAGGGAGATGTTTAGAACGAAGTTTTATTCAAGGTTTGGAAGTACTAGCTAAACAAGATTTATTATTTGAAAGTTGTAATCGAGTAGATGAATTAGAAGACTTATATAATTCGATTAAGCAAGTCCCAGAGGCTAAAGTAGTAATTAATCATTGTGGTAATGTGAGCACATTAGATGAAAGTTATAAAAAGGCAATGACAAAATTAGCATCACTGCCTAATGTATACTGTAAGATTTCAGGCTTCCCTACGGATAATAAGTTATTTGTAAAAAATCTTTTAGACTTTATTTCTGGAACCTTTGATCACTCAAAACTAATGTATGCATCTAACTATCCTGTAGTTAATTTATATTCATCTTTTGAGGATCATTTAAATTGTGTGCGTGAGTATTTTAACGATGATCTAGATATCTTTAGTAAAAATGCTAAAAAATTATATAAAATTAATCGTCCACAACTTTTTGCATCGGTTATTAAGCTACGTCCAGAAAAAGCAGAATATTATAAAAAGTTACATGCGAATCCATTCTCGAGTGTTAATAAAATGATTAGAGAATGTGGTATTACTAAATATAAGATTTGGAATCGTGATGACTTACTATTTTCTGTAATGGAATATTGTGGTGATGATTTTGAGTATGATATGGCAAAAATGGCACAAGATCCTGAAACAAATCGTTGGTGGAAAGAAACAGACCCATGCCAAAAACGTATTGATGGTGCATTAAAAAGTGAATGGTGGGCAGATATGGATTTAGTTTATGATTTAAATAAATAGAGGGGAGTATTATATATGAATAGCAAATATTTTTGTCCAATATTAACATCTTTTAATGATGATAGTACTATTAATTATGATGATATGCATTCATTGTATGATCATGTACTTGAAAATGGTATTGATGGAATTTTAGTAGGTGGAAGTGCAGGCGAATTTTATGCCTTAGATTATAATGAAGCTGAACAATTAATATCAGATGCAGTTCAATATATTAATCATCGCGGAATTGTAATAGCTGGTACAGGCCGTATGAATAGATTAGAAACTATAAATCTATCTAATTTTGCTCTAAAAAAAGGCGCTGATGCAGTTATTATTGTTGGACCATATTATAGTGCATGCAGCCAAGAGGATGTATATAATTATTTTGATGATATCTTAGGCCATATTTCTGGTAATGTTTATCTCTATAATTATCAAGACCGCACAGGATATGATATCTCTGTTAATACTGTATTGCGATTATTGGAAAAACATAAAAATTTAATTGGTATTAAAGATACACATCCAGTTTCTCGTCATAGTCAAAAATATATTAATGAAATTTTACCTCTATATCCAAGCTTTGCAGTATATACTGGTTATGATACTAACTGTGTTCCTGTAGTTATCTCCGGTGGTGCCGGATGTATTGGTGCGTTATCTAATGTATATCCTAAATTGTGTCATGATTTAGTTGTTGCTTTGAATGAAGGTAATTTTAATAAAATTGTAGAAATTCAGCAAAAGATTGACACATATGCTTTATTCTATGAAGCGTATACTCCGTTTAACCCACTCATGAAATGGGCTTTGCGTGAGATGGGATGCTCAATCAAAGAAAATTGTAGAGTTCCTATTTCAAAACTAACAGATTCTGTAAAATCTGATCTAGATATGGTTGCCAAAAGACTTTGGAGAAAATGATTCCTAGGAGATGATAATATGAGCAAACGTATAATTCTCAATGAAACTTCATATTTTGGAAAAGGTGCTATTAAAGAGATTATAAATGAACTTCAAGCACGACATTTTCAAAAGATTTTAGTCACGACTGATAAAGATCTTCTTGAATTCGGTGTTGCTACGAAGGTTACAGATTTGCTTCGTGATGCGGGCGTTAATTTCGAAATATATACAAATATTAAGCCAAACCCAACTATTGAAAATATTAAAAATGGTGTCGATGTATGTAAAAGATTTGATGCTCAAGCTATTGTAGCTATTGGCGGAGGTAGTATCATTGATGCTAGTAAAGCTATTGGTATTATAATGACAAACCCAGAATTCGCTGATGTTAGAAGTCTAGAGGGTTTAGCTGAAACTAAAAATAAGTCATTACCTATTATTGCAGTTAGTACTACAGCGGGTACAGCTGCTGAAGTTACTATTAACTACGTTATTACTGATGTTGAGAAAAAGCGTAAATTTGTTTGTGTTGACCCACATGATATTCCTGTAGTTGCGATTGTTGATCCAGATATGTCTGCTTCTATGCCGAAAGGTCTTTGTGCATCAACAGGTATGGATGCCTTAGTTCATGCAATAGAAGGATATATTACTAAAGGCGCATGGGAATTAACCGATATGCTGCACATCAAAGCCATAGAATTAATTGCAAAGTCTTTGCGTAAATCTGTAGATGGTGATTATGACGCTAGGGAAGAAATGTCTTTGGCGCAGTATATTGCAGGTATGGGGTTCTCTAATGTTGGATTAGGGATTGTGCATTCAATGGCTCATCCACTTAGTGCACTTTATGATGTTCCACATGGCAAAGCGTGTGCAATGATGTTGACTGCCGTATTAAAGTATAATGCTAGTGCTACCGGTAATAAGTATAAAGAAATTGCTAGAGCTTTTGGTGTTCAAAATCTAGAGCAAATGAGTAAAGCGGAAGCTGATAGTGCTGCTATTGCGGCAATTCAACAATTAGCTGATGATGTTAATATTCCTAAACATCTTAAGGATGTTGGTGTAAAAGAAGAAGATTTAGAATTTTTAGCTAAGTCAGCAATGGCGGATGCTTGTACACCAGGTAATCCAAAAGATCCAACACTAGAAGATATAATTAATATTTATAAGTCTATTATGTAGCATTTGTATTTTTTAGTTGTCTGCACTCCTCCTCTCAAATTTAGTATTTCTAAATAAAAATAGAGTGGTGAAATCCTATATTTAGGATCTCATCACTCTATTTTTTATTACATAGTGAAACAGCTAATATTAAGTATATTACATATCTATTGGCTTAGCATATTTCTTCCGATACGAATGTGGTGTTTCGGTGGTAGCTAGCTTGAATATTTTACAGAAGTAGCTTGTTCTGTTATATCCCAAGGTTTTACTGATTTGATTGACTGTTAATTGGGAATAGACCAACAATTTTTTTGCTTCCTGTATACGGAGTAGTGTTATATATTGCACTACTGAAAGTCCTGTATCATCTTTAAAAATCTTGGAGAAATAGGACTCGCTTAAATGAATATGTTCCGAAATCCTCCTGAGCGACACTCGTTTGCTCAGGTTTTTTTCTATATATAACATAGCTTTTCGGATTTCTGGACGATTAATAGGTCGTTCCGATTCTACAAAGTCTGGCAATTGTTCATAAGGCATTTCTTCGGCTATGGCATCGTTAAATGGGAAGTAGTGTTCTACCAAAATCCGTAAAACCTTTGTAGCGCTGTAAATTTGTTCTGCAGTCAAAACAGGCAAGGTCCGATACAAGGCGCGAAGTTTTTTATCATCATGCCAATCAGTTTGGGTAGGTAAGATCGGCTTGATTGTAGTATCCTCTGTTTTAGTTTGCCCTGCCATGATAAAGCCTAAAATAGCTCCCTCTTTCATAACGGGAACAGAGAAATCTATGAGTCCCATGTGACAACGATAAGGACACGATGATAGTTCTTTTGTAGCATCGAGTCCGCCATATAAATCACATTGATTACATCGCTTGGCATAAGCTGGATTACGCCTTACTACCTTACAGAAGGGGGAAAAGTTATATTCTTGAGATAACACTTTACCGCGATTATTGACAAAAATGGCCGCAATTTTTGTTATGTTTGTGAAATCTCGCATGATTTCGTTGATAAGTTTTGTATCTTCCCGAGTACAAATCATAGTGAAACCTCCAATCACAAATGTGTTAAGAGGTCTAGTAAGCACACCGCTAAAACAGCTCTACTTGCTCTCTAGCTAAAGTGTCGGCTCTAAACCTGAGAAAAGAGAAAAGTGATATACCACCTAAAATTCATATACCTATAAAATTAAGTTATTTCTTGCTTTTACATGTATAAGTATAACAGGATTGTCGTATTTTAGTAATAGAAAAATCGCATTTTTCGAATATACATAAAAAAGTTACATTTAATAATTTTTATAATAAAGGTAGATAAAAGCCTTATAGTACATGTATTTAGAAAGGATTGAGTCCGATGGGTTGTGACTGAATAGCAAGGCATGCTCTATAGCAATATATGGTGTACAGAAGTAGTGTTGCATACATATGAATGGTTAAAGAAATATTTAAAAATATAAAATGGTATATCGCAACATAGTTTTTTGTACATAGATACTTTCATTATACGTATGGAGGGTATTATGGCGACAACATGTGGATTAACTGAATTTGTAGGGACTAGTAAAACTGGTGATACTATAGGTCTCGTAATTGCTAACGTAGATCAACAAGTATTAGATGCGATGAAACTAAAGAAAAAATATCGTTCTATCGGTATTTTAGGTGCTCGTACTGGTGCAGGCCCACACATTATGGCTGCTGATGAAGCAGTAAAAGCAACTAATACTGAAATTGTTAGCATTGAATTACCTCGCGATACTAAAGGTGGCGCAGGCCATGGGTCGTTAATCATTTTTGGTGGTGATGATGTATCCGATGTAAAACGAGCTATTGAAGTAGCGTTAGCTGAAGTGGAACGCACCTTTGGCGATGTATACGCAAACGATGCTGGTCATCTTGAATTACAATATACCGCACGCGCTAGCCATGCAGTAAATGCAGCATTTGGTGCTCCTGAAGGTAAAGCCTTTGGCCTTATTGTAGGTGCTCCAGCAGCTATTGGTGTAGTTATGGCCGATGTAGCTGTTAAATCGGCAAATGTTGATGTAATCGGTTATGCATCTCCGTCTGCAGGTACAAGTAATTCTAACGAAGTAATTTTACAGATTTCTGGCGATTCTGGGGCTGTACGACAAGCGGTTATCTCTGCTCGTGAAGTAGGTAAACAATTGCTCGGTACTATGGGTGACGAACCAGTGAACGGAGCCCCTTCCTATATCTAATCTGAAAGGATGGTATGCCCTATGAAATCAAAACGTTTCGAAGTCTTAAGTCAACGTCCTGTCAATCAGGATGGTTATGTAAAGGAATGGGTAGAGGAAGGTTTTATAGCCATGGAATCTCCTCAAGATCCAAAGCCTAGCCTCAAAATCGAAGGCGGTCGCATCGTTGAACTCGATGGTAAACGCCGCGAAGATTTTGATCTTATCGATACATTTATTGCAAATTACGGTATCGTTCTCGATGGTGCTCAAGAAGCAATGGCAAAGGATTCAAAAGAGATTGCTAATATGATGCTTACACCATCAGTACCTCGTGAAGAAATCGTTAAGATTTGTAAATCTATTACTCCAGCGAAAATGTTGGAAGTTGTTTCTTCTATGAACGTTGTTGAAATGATGCAATGTATGCAAAAAATGCGTGCTCGTCGTACAA
>ERZ827104.3526-NODE-3526-length-10879-cov-7.458333_pt1 | contig 10879 bp, 8 predicted proteins | sample MGYA00519781_ERZ827104 | MGnify/ENA primary metagenome ERZ827104 (study PRJEB31778, sample SAMEA3449257) | human gut metagenome | biome: human gut; feature: human-associated habitat; material: faeces | place: United Kingdom | collected 2010/2012 ... | reverse complement strand
CGTCCTGCACATAGGCCAGGAACTCGGCGGGCACCAGACCCTGCTCCACCCACTTGGCAGCATAGGCGTGGACAGCGTTCTTGACCTTATCGCCGTTGTGGGAGCAGTTATCCATGCTCTGGACGGTCAGGGGCAGCTTGCCGGCCTTGAAGCGTTCGTACAGCAGAGCAGTGACCTTGCCCATGGCCAGCACGGGGGTCAGGCCGCGCTCCAGATCAGCAGGAGCAACGCCGTAGCCCTTCTCAGTGATGGTGAAGGAGATCATCTGCAGGCTGGGGTTCTGGAAGATCTCCACCAGACGTGCCCAGTCCTCGCCGAAGGAGTAGTCAGCCTTCAGGCTCTCGGTAACGGAAGCCACCACCTTCTTCTCGATCTCGCCGGTGGACTTCAGGCAGACCAGCAGGCTCATATTGTCGTAGGGACGATAAGCCTTGTCGATGATCTCGTAGTCAAAGCTCTCGGCCACGATGACACCGCGGTCATACTTGCCGGTGTTCAGCGCATCGTTCAGGATGGCAGCCGGGAACGCACGGAAGATATTGCCTGCGCCGAAGTGCACCCAGGTGGGTTCGGCGTGGGTCTTGGCCTTGACAGCCTCGATATCGAATTTGGGCAGCTCATAACCCTTCTCTGCCCACTCGGCGGACAGATTGCCGTTTTTGATCTCAGACAGCTTCATATTTATCAGCCCTTCTTTTTCTCTTCATCCAGACGATCCAGCAGATCCCAGACACCCAGCATGTACTGAACGCCCAGAGCACGGTCATACTTGCCGTAACCGGGGCGGCAGTTGCCGGGGCCTTCCTCCCACAGCTGACGGCCGTGGTCGGGACGGATGTAGCCTTCAAAGCCGCAGTCATGGTAAGCACGCAGCACCTCGATGATGCCGGTCTCGCCGCAGCAGTCGCGGTGAGCAGCCTCGGAGAAGTCGCCGTTGGGGAAGTGGTGGATGTTGCGGATGTGACCAAAGGCAATGCGGTCGCAGTGCTTGCGCACGATCTCGGCACAGTTGTTGTTGGGGTTTGCGTTCAGGCTGCCGGTGCACAGGGTCAGGCAGTTGTACGGATCATCCACCATGCTCAGGAAGCGGTCGATGCTCTGGGCATCCACCAGCAGACGGGGCAGGCCGAAGATATCCCAAGGGGGATCATCCTGATGGATAGCCATTTTGATGCCGCACTCATGGCAGGTGGGCATCAGTGCTTCCAGGAAGTACTTCAGGTTTTTCCACAGCTTTTCCTTGGTGACAGGGGCGTAAGCCTTGAACAGCTCGTCCAGCTTTGCCATGCGCTCCGGCTCCCAGCCGGGGAAGGTCATGTTATACTTCTCAGTGAAGGACATGATGTACTCAGCCATAGCCTTGTAATCGCCCTTGATCTTATCCTTCTCATAGAACAGTGCAGTGGAGCCGTCGCCCACGGGGTGGAACAGATCGGTACGGGTCCAGTCGAACACCGGCATGAAGTTGTAGCAGATGACCTTGACACCGAACTTGGACAGATTGCGGATGCACTGCTTGTAGTTCTCGATGTACTTGTCGCGGGTGGGCAGGCCGATCTTGATGTCATCGTGGACGTTGACCGACTCGACCACGTCCATGTCGAAGCCGTAAGCGTGGATCTGATCGGCTACCTTCTGGATCTCGTCGATCTCCCAGATCTCGCCGGGCATCTTGTCATGCAACGCCCAGACGATGCTGGTCACGCCGGGGATCTGCTTGATGTCGCTCAGGCTGATAGGATCGTTGCCCTCGCCATACCAGCGCCAACCCATTTTCATAGGCATAGGAAAATCCTCCTGTTTTATATTTTCTGCTTTGCATTTTCCGCGCAGCCGTGTGCCGCGCTCTTGTACTTATATTCTAGTATATCAGTTGCGTTTTTTCAATGGTCGCTTTGCCGGTTTTTAATGTTTCTTCTTGTATACTTTAGACAAAAAGAACAAAAATCCGTCGGACATCACCCGCCCGACGGATTTTTACACGATTCAAAATGCCGGTTTCAGCGTTTCAGCTTCTGCCGGATGGACGGAGCCAGCACATCCTTGAAATATTCAAAGGTGTCCAATTCCAGAATGGCAGAGCCTGTCAGATAAATGCCCAGACCAACCACCACCTGAATGATCACCGCCAGCAGATCCGGCAGGTGCAGGAAAACGACCAGATACATGCACAGGCCCGCGCCCGCTGCCAGCAGCAGGGTCGGCAGGATATCACGCATCTGTTCCAGATAGCCATAGCCGATCAGCTTTTTGTTGAGCTGTGCATCCAGGATCTGGGTCACAACATTCGTGATCAGCATACCATATGCAATGGCCTCGACGCTGACACGGAATGTTGCCAGCAGAAAAAGGATGCACACCCCTTCGTTCAAAAGCTGACATTTCAGGTAAAGATCGCTGCGGCCCACCGCCTTGGCTGCATTCAGGTTTGCCGTGATGATCGGCCAGCACGCATACCCCAGACAGAACACCCTGAGGAACAGCACACAGGGCAGCCACTTCTCGGTGAGGATCAGGCGCACCAGTGGTTCGGCACAGAACGCAGTGCTCATCATCACCGGCGCAATAATATAGGTACAGGTCTTGATGGAGCGGCGGGTCATGTTCTTGACCTGCGCACGGTCATCCTGCAGTGAGGACATGACCGGGAACAAAACGCTCTCAATGGAAGTATCCACGCTTGACGCGATATTATAAGTCAGGTTATCGCCCTGATTGTAATACGCCAGATCCGCCGAGGTGTACATCTTGCCGATGATCAGGCTGCGCAGGTTGTTGTAGATGACGCTGCTCAGCGACGAGGCCAGCAGCTTCCAGCCATAAGAGAGCAGCCCTTTCAGGTGCTGCCACGAAAATTCCATCTTAGGCCGCCAGGAGGACAGCTTCCACAACACCAGCGTGTCCACCGTGATATTGGATACCTGCTGCACCACCAGCGCCCAGACTCCAAAGCCCATATAGGCAAGGCCCAGGCCCAGGACCGTGGATACGATCGCGCCCGCAAAGGCGGAATAGAAAAAATACTGGAACTTCATGTTCCGGGTCACATGCGCCTGCTGGATCGTTTTGATGCCGCAGACCGCCACTGTCAGGCTGATGCCGCGAAAGATCGGGGTCATGCTGGGGTCATTGTAGAAAGCAGCCAGATACGGTGCCGCCACAAACATTCCCCCATACAGCACAAAGCTGATCACAATGCTGAAAAAGAACGCCGACGAGTAATCCAGCTCGTCCACTTCCTTCTTCTGCACCAGCGCGGTGCCAATGCCGCAGTCCAGCAGGACATACATGATATTGTTGAACACCGTCACCAGTGCCACCTTGCCGTAATCATCGGGTGTAAGGATGCGCGCCAGAAGGATGGACACCACCGCTGAGATCAGCTGCACACCGCACCGCTCTGCAAAGCGCCAGAAAAAACCGTTTACAATAACATTTTCTTTTTTCTCGTTCATTCCTGCGTCCACTCAAATTCCTTTCAAAAAACCGGTCGGTCTGCACCCTGCGCAGAAATGCATTTCCGCCGTATCCTTATCATCTTCTTCCCTGCTGCCAAAACAACTGAGCAGAGATAGTTAGTTATATAGTATCACACCCATCCATGCATTTCAACCAACATATTCTTAAGAAATGACGGCCCGAAAATTTCATTTAAAAAGAGAAAAAGCGCTTGACTATCTGCCGGGAACGTGGTAATATATTCAAGCAGTCCGCATCACGGTCTTTCACCTCAGAGATTTCAGGGCTGCGAAAACAATACGGTATGCGAGGGTGGCGGAACTGGCAGACGCGCACGTTTGAGGTGCGTGTGGTTTATCCTTGGGGGTTCGAGTCCCCTCCCTCGCACCAAAAACCAGTACACATCGTGTGCTGGTTTTTCTTTTTGTGCGAGGGAGGGGATCTCGAACAAGGCGGCGGCATTTATGCCGCAAGCAAAGCCACAGTGCGGCTTTGCTTAGCCTGCGGGTCTCAACCCGTAGGAATGTCTATCAGGGGTGTACCCATTTTGTACCGGTTTCTTTTTGTGCGAGGGAGCAGACCTCGAACAACACTATTTATTATATAAAAGAAAGCGCGATGAATTCTGAGAACTCATCGCGCTTTTTCTCTTATGCGGGTAGTGGGGGTCGAACCCACACGCCTTGCGGCACAGGAACCTAAATCCTGCGCGTCTGCCAATTCCACCATACCCGCGTATTCTTCTATTCTGCAGCTGCGGCCAAACCGCCTTAATATAGTATCAGTTCCGGCGGCAAAAGTCAATCACTGCATTGATATTTCCGCCCTTCACAGCGCATACTATCGCCGGACGATCGTATCATTTTCCATGGCGGAAAGGGGCTTTTGCCGATGCGCAGATCAAAACTACGCCGCGCTGGCAGCATTGCGGCAACTTATCTTCTGGTGGCCGCGCTGGCGGTGCTGGGCTGGCTGTGGCACAGCCTGCCTGCTGAAATTTTGCTGGAACCCGGCCAGACCCTTACCCTGCCCCGTTTTGCCTATGTGCAGCCGCTGCGCACCGCTGGCTCCCGCAACGCGGCCAGCACGCAGGCTGCGGGCAGCTATCAGGCCACTTTGTCCATTGGCGGGTGGCTGCCCGTCAAGACTGTGCGCGCTCTGGTGGAAACACGTCCGGTGGTAACCGTGTGCGGTACGCCTTTCGGCGTTAAGATGTTCTCCGAGGGCGCGCTCATTGTGGGCTTTTCCGACCTGAACACCCCGGACGGCACCGCGAACCCCGCCAAGAAGGCCGGGCTGCGGCTGGGCGACCGGGTGGTGCGCATGGACGACACCCTGACCGAGACGAACGATGCCGTGCACGATGCTCTGGAAACGGCCGCAGGCGCACCGGTGCAGGTGGTCTATATCCGCAATGGTGAGCAATTCCAGACCCGGCTGACCCCCGTGTGGGACAGCACCGCCGGGCAGTGGCGCGCCGGGATGTGGGTGCGGGATTCTTCCGCCGGGGTAGGCACCATGACCTTTGTGGACAATGCCGCCGGGGTGTTTGCCGGGCTTGGCCACCCCATCAGCGACAGCGACACCGGTGAGAGCGTGGCCCTGCGCAGCGGCGAGATCGTCCCCTGCCAGATCGTGGGGTGTACCAGCGGCACCGTGGGCAGCCCCGGTGAGCTGAAGGGCCGCTTTCTGAGCACCCATGCGCTTGGCAGCATCTGCATCAACAGCAAGACCGGGGTCTATGGCAGAACACGGGCTGCATTTTCCGGCCCGGAGCTGGAGATGGCTTTTGCACAGGAGGTGGTGCCGGGCGATGCCGAGATCTGGACGACCGTGGACGGCGAGGTGCCCAAGGCATACCGCATCCGCATTGAAAAGGTAAACGACGCAGACCCCCACCGCAACATGATCCTGCGCGTGACCGACCGGCAGCTGCTTGCCAAAACCGGCGGCATCGTGCAGGGCATGAGCGGCAGTCCCATCCTGCAGAACGGCAGACTGGTGGGTGCAGTGACCCATGTGCTGGTAAACGACCCCACGCGGGGCTACGGCATTTTTGCTCAGACCATGCTCAAGCAGGCCCGCGCTGTTGAAAAAACAGACGATACAGCGCACACGCAGGCCCAAAACGCAAAATAATTTGCGGGTTTCGATTTTCTTTGCCAAAATTTGCCAATATAAACCGTTGAAAGTTCTGGAAAATTATGGTAAAATCCATGGTGTTAAGGGAACTGCACACATTGGAGGAAACAACCATGGACAAAGTTAGATTTTTGATGTCGGATACTGGTGCCCCGTTCACTGCCGCCTGCCGCGAAGCGCTGGAGCAGAAGGGCGTGGACGTGACCGTTGTGGAAAAGGACGGCAACAAGGTCCTGCAGAAAATGCTCACCGTGCGCCCGCAGGTGGTCCTGCTGGATGCTTTTATGCCCGGTCTGGATGCCCTTGCAGTCAAGCAGCGCTACAATGCCGCCGGTGAGCGGCACACCTCCTTCTTCGTGACCGGTGCCTTCCAGAGCGAAGAGATGGTACAGGAGCTGCTGGACGAAGGCTTTGCCTACTACTTTGTAAAACCCTTTGATGAGACCGTGCTTGCCGCACGGGTGCTCAAGGCGGCACTTGGCCCGGAAAAGCACATCCTGCACACCAGCGTGGACAGCGATGAGCTGACCGTTACCGAGATCCTGCATCAGATCGGTGTCCCTGCCCACATCAAGGGCTACCAGTTCCTGCGGGATGCCATCCTGCTCACCATGAACGAGCCGGAGTACATCAACGCCGTGACCAAGCGCCTGTACCCGGAGATCGCCAAGAAAAACGGCACCACCGCCAGCCGGGTGGAGCGCGCCATCCGCCACGCCATCGAGGTGGCATGGGACCGGGGAGACGTGGACACCCTCAACAGCTACTTCGGCTACACCATCCATAACCTGCGCGGAAAACCAACGAACTCGGAGTTCATCGCGATGATTGCTGACAAGATGCGGCTGGATAAGCGGCAGAGAGTGGGGTGATTTTTTTCATAGAATCCGCCGTCGTTCATATTCTGATAAGAGCAAACCAAACAGACAAAGGAGGTTTTGCTCTTGAAGCTTGCAGAATATCTCGCACGGCGCAGGCGGGCCAGAGTTGCGGCCGTGATGCTGTTCGCCCTCATTATGGGGTTTGTATCTGCTGCGCCGCCGGTCGTCACCGGATGTCAGGCGCAGGATCTTACCCCGGCACCGGACACTTCGATGCTCTCCCCCGCCGTTTCGGCTCTGGCACAGGAGCAGCAGGAACCTGCTGCCCAGCCGCTGCCGGAAAAGTGGGTCTGCCTGACCTTTGACGACGGCCCCAGCAAGACCACACCGGATGTGCTCAGCGCGCTGAACGCGGCCGGAGTGCACGCCACATTTTTTGTGGTGGCTACCGGTTACAACGAGAAGTATCTGCCCCTGCTCACCGAAGCGGTCAGCGCCGGGCACCAGATCGCGCTGCACTCTGCTTCCCACGAGTACAGCGATATCTACCGCAGCAGCGACGCTTATTGGGAGGACATTGCCCTTTTAAAGGAGCGCATTGCGCCCTATGTGGATGCCGAGAGCATCCGGTATCTACGGTTTCCGGGCGGCAGCACCAACACCGTCAGTCGGCGCTACGGCGGCAAAGGCCTGATGAAGCAGCTGAAAGCCGAAGTAGAGCAGAAAGGCTGGCATTGGGTGGACTGGAACGTGTGCGCCGAGGATGCCGTGGGCGGGCACCCAAGCGCGGGCACCATTTACCGCAATGTGGTGCACGAGACCGGGCAGCAGACGAACTGCATCGTTCTGATGCACGATTCTTCCTCCACACACACCACCGCCGAAGCACTGCCGGACATTATCCGGTGGTATGCAGACAGCGGCTATACCTTTTTGACGGTGGCCGAAGCCTTGCCGGTAAGATAAAAAAGAACTCCCCCAGTCAAGCCCGATAGGGGTTGACTGGGGGAGTTTGCTTTTTTCAATTAGTCCGCGTTCTGGCAGAACAGTGCAAAGGTGCGGTAAGCCATGTACAGGTCGGTCTTGTGGATGACCTCGAAGGGCGAGTGCATGGACAGCACCGGCACGCCGATGTCCAGCACCGGGATGCCCCGGTTGGCCACGTACTTGGCAATGGTGCCGCCGCCGCCCAGATCCAGACGGCCCAGCTCACCGATCTGCCATGCCACACCATTGGCATCCAGCAGGCGGGTGATGCCCCCTACCAGCTCGGCGGAAGCATCGCTGGCAGAGCTCTTGCCGCGGCTGCCGGTGTACTTGAAGAAGGCCACGCCGCGGCCTGCGTAAGTACCGTTCTGCGGCTCGAAGGCATTTGCCCAGGAGGGGTCGTAGGCGGCGGTCACATCGGCGGAGAGACACACGCTGTTCTGGAAGGCAAGGATGTCGTCCTGACCGGCGGCGCGGCACAGCAGCTGCATAAAGTGGAATACATACATGCTCTGCATGCCGGTCACACCGTCGGAGCCGATCTCTTCCTTATCGGTCAGCACGCAGACGGTGGTGTGCACAGGATCTTTCGTCTCGATCTCGGCCATAAGGGCGGGGTATGCGTCCACACGGTCATCGTGACCGTAGCCGCCCACCATGGAGCGGTCAAAGCCCACGTCCCGGGCCTTATGGGCGGGCACCACCTCGATCTCAGCGCGGGTGAAGTCCCGCTCGGTGATGCCGTACTTTTCGTGCAGCAGCATCAGGGTGTTCAGCTTGACGGCCTCCTTGATGTCGGCATCCTCCACAGCGTCGGAGCCGATGAGCACGTTCAGCTCCTCGGCCTTGATGCCCTCACTGAGCTTGCGGTCATTCTGCTCTGCACCCAGATGGGGCAGCAGGTCGGTGATGCAGAACACGGGGTCGTTCTCGTCCTCACCCACTGCAAAGGACACGCTGGAGCCATCGGCACGGGTGAACACGCCGTGGATGGCCAGCGGCATGGTGCCCCACTGGTACTTGCGGATGCCGCCGTAATAGTGGGTCTTGAAGTAGCTGAGGTGGTCTGCTTCGTACAGCGGGTTCGGGCGCAGGTCCAGACGGGGGCTGTCGATGTGGGCGATCACCAGACGGAAGCCCTCCTCAAAAGATTTCCGGCCGATGGTAGCGGCCACCACCGCCTTGTGCTCCTGCACAAAGTAGATCTTCTGGCCGGGGGCATAGGTCTTTTTCGGCTCAAACTTTTCGTAACCGGCCTCCAGCAGCAGCTTTTCGCTGGCTGCGGCAGCTTCGCGCTCGGTCTTGGCAGCGTTCAGGAAGGCTTTGTAGCCTTCGGCAAAGGCTGCAGCCTTCTCCTTCACGTCGGCGCTCTTGTCGGCAGCGTACGCCGGCTTGTAAAGCAGCTGTTCGGCAGCCTGCTTTGCGGTAAGTTTCTCGCTCATGTTCCTTATCTCCTCTCAGCTTTCTGCATAGATACGCTGATACCGCGCATAGCAGGAAGTAATCTTTTTTACGTAGTGGTTCATCTGGCTGTAAGGGAAGCCCTGCAGGGTCTCGCCGTCTGCGGAGTGCTCTTCCATCTGTAAAAGAGCATCTACCGTGCCCCACCCGCTGTGATAAGCGGCAGCGGCAGTGGCAACATCGCCGTTGTAGCGCTCCATGCACAGGTGCAGGTAATAGCATCCGAACCGGATGCTGGTCTCCGGGTCGTAGAGATTTGCAAAGAGCAGTCCTTCGTCCGGTGCGATCTTGCTGCGCAGCCAGATAAAGGTCTCCTCGGTCATCTGCATCAGGCCCCGGGCATCCACAGTGGAGGTGGCCTGCGGGTCAAAGCCGCTTTCGGTGCGGATGAAGGCATCCACCAGAAGCGGGTCAAGGCCGTAAGTCTCCGCCCACTGGTCCACCAGCGCTTCGTACTTGCGGGGGTATAAAAGCCGTTCTGCCCTGCCCCACAAGTTGGGCACCAGCACAAACAGCAGGATCAGCGCCATGCCCAGCAGGAACAGCCTGCGGCTGCGCATTTTTTTGCGGCGGCGTGCCTTCTGGGCGCGGAGAGCGCGGCGGATGCGGGCCGTCTCCGGGTCGTACTGCGGTGCAGGATCTTGTTCGTTATATCGTTTGTTCAAAGCTCTTTTCCCGCACCTCCTTCTGCCAGAAGCTTTGTGCAGAGCTGCTCTGCCGCAGCCTGCAGATGTGCAAGGCTGGAATCGTTGCGCAGCACATAGTCTGCCTGCGCGGTGAGGGTGCTTTCCGGTGTCTGGGCGTTCAGGCGGCGGGCGGCCATCTCGGCCGAGATGCCGTCCCGGGCCACGATGCGGGCCACACTGGTCTCAAACGGTGCCGTGACCACGCACAGGCGGTCACACTCGGCCTGCGCCGCAGTCCCCACGATGACCGCGCCATCCAGCACGAACAGCGGTGCACCGGCATCCTGTGCTGCCTGCTTTGCCGCACGGATGCGGCGCACGATCTCCGGGTGGGTCAGGCTGTCCAGCGCCGCCTTGCCTTCCGGGGTGGCAAAAGCGCGGTCAGCCAGCAGGCGGCGGTCCAATGTGCCGTCTGCTTTTAAAATGTCTGCGCCGAACCGCTGAGCCAGCCGGGGCAGCAGCGGCGAGCCGGGCAGTAAAATCTCGCGGCTGATCTGGTCGGCATCGGCCAGCGGCACACCGTGGGCCGAAAACACCGCCGTGACCGTAGATTTTCCGCAGCCGCTGCGGCCCGTGATGCCAAGCGCGATCATAGCTTGATCACCCGGAAGGCCGCAGCGCGGATCAGGCGGTTGTACACCGCCATGGAAAGGCCATCCTTCTGCGGGCAGCGGGCGTAGACCACGGCATCGCCCTGCTCATCCAGCGCGCGCAGGCAGCGGAAGATGTGCTTTGCCTGATCGGCACCGTCGCCCTCGCGGCCATACTCCACGCAGGGCACACCCAGCTTTTCCGCCTCGCCGGTAAAGCACAGGCAGCTGGGATTCTGCTCGGCGTGGGCATCCACATAGGCTTTGAACTGCTCAAAGGTGCCGTCCAGCAAGGTCACATCCGCCTTGGGTGCGTAGTGCTTGTACTTCATGCCGGGGCTGCGCACCACAGCACCCTCCGGCAGCTTTTCGAGGATGGCTTTGGACACTTCCACCTCTTCGCCGAGGGCACGCTCGAGGTCCTCCAGCGTGATGTGGCCCGGGCGGAACAGGGTGGGCTTTTCGCCCACCACCGACACCACAGTGCTTTCTACGCCCACGTCGCACTCGCCGCCGTCCAAAATCAGCGGCAGGCGGCCGTCCATATCGGTGAACACATCCTGCGCGTTGGTGGGGCTGGGCTTGCCGGAAAGATTGGCGCTGGGGGCGGCAAAGGCGCAGCCGCTCTTTTCAATGACGGCGCGGGCCACCGGGTGGCTGGGCATCCGGATGCCCACGGTGTCCAGACCGGCACAGCACTCCGCTGCCACCTCCGGGCCGCGGGGCATGATGA
>ERZ827104.3523-NODE-3523-length-10890-cov-3.020397_pt1 | contig 10890 bp, 6 predicted proteins | sample MGYA00519781_ERZ827104 | MGnify/ENA primary metagenome ERZ827104 (study PRJEB31778, sample SAMEA3449257) | human gut metagenome | biome: human gut; feature: human-associated habitat; material: faeces | place: United Kingdom | collected 2010/2012 ... | reverse complement strand
AAAGCCTTTTCCAGGGTCGCCGTACCCGAGGTAACCAGAGCCGCTTTCGCCTGACTCAACAAACGATAAGTCTGCCCATACAAAATACGGACCTCCCGTCCCTTCAGGTAAGGAGCATAATCGGCATCCGACATCGAAGGAGCCCCGGCGATCACAAACTGATAATCGGGGAAATGATCCACCATCCGAAGCATTGCCGGCAGCACATAACGCAGCTCCTGGCTCCGGCTGCCGGCCAGTAAAGCGATGATCGGTTTATCCGGTAAATCGTTCGCTTTTATAAACCCGGCAAAAGTCTCCTCCCGGTAAGGCCGGGCATCGATCGCATCCACCAGCGGATTACCTCCGTATTCCACCGTATAATGATAGCGCCCGTAAAAATCCGTTTCAAAAGGAAAAATCGTATACATCCGGTCGACATACCGCTTGATCTTTTTCACGCGCCCGGTATTCCAGGCCCACAACTTCGGCGAAATGTAATAAAATACTTTCAAACCGATCCCTTTGGCAAACCGGGCAATACGCAGGTTGAAACCGGCATAATCCACCAGGATCACCACGTCCGGCTTCCAACTCCGGATATCCTCACAACACAAGCGGATATTGGCCTTGATCTTACCGAGATTCTTCAATACGGTCAGAAATCCCATGATAGCCGTATCTTTGTAATGCCGGACGACCTCCGCTCCTGCCTCACGCATCAGGTCCCCGCCCCAACCCCGGATGTCGGCTTCCGGATCTTCAGCCCGTAACCCCCGGATTAAATTCGACGCATGCAAATCGCCCGATGCTTCCCCTGCTATAATATAATAACGCATAAAAGGTAAAGGTTAAAAGTAAAAAATAAAAACTCAACAGTACTGTACAAAGATAGCAAATTACAAGCCAAATCATTACTTTTGCAAGCGATTATAGAAATTTAATAGCAGTCGGTACAAATATGAATATTGCAGGGAAGAAAGTCGCTTATATCACCTTGGGTTGTAAACTGAACTTTTCAGAAACGTCTACCATCAGGCACAGCCTTGAAAAAGAAGGCACTGAAACCGTAGCCGATAAAGAAGGCGCCGATATCTTTGTGATCAATACCTGTAGCGTGACCGATATGGCCGAAAAAAAAGGCCGGCAGTTGATCCGTAAAATTATTCACCACAACCCGGGCGCCTATATCGTAGTTGTCGGATGTTATGCCCAGCTCAGAGCGAAAGAAATCATGGCTATCGACGGAGTGAGCCTGGTATTGGGGGCCGGAGAAAAATTCAATGTCGCCCACTACCTGCAACACCTCGAAGAACAGGAAAAGCAAGAACCTCACTCGTGTGATATTTTCCAAATCAGCAATTTCGACCTGGCCTACTCTTTCGGCGACCGTACCCGTTGTTTCCTGAAAATCCAGGACGGTTGCGACTATTTCTGTACTTATTGCACCATTCCTTTTGCCCGCGGAAGAAGCCGGAGTGCCAGTCTGCCGCGGATCCTCGACGCTCTCCGCGAGGTGGCCGGCAAAGGGATCCAGGAAGTGATACTCACCGGTGTCAATACCGGCGATTTCGGCCGGGGCACGGATATGAATTTCTTACAACTATTGCAACAACTCGACCGCCAGGAAGAGATTGCCAGGTTCAGGATTTCTTCTATCGAGCCCAACCTGCTGACCGACGAAATCATTGAATTTGTAGCAACCTCCAAGCGCTTCATGCCCCATTTCCATATCCCCTTGCAATCGGGTAGCGACGAAGTGTTGAAGCTCATGCACCGGCGTTATGACCGGGAATTATTCGCCGGTAAGATCCGCACCATCCGCCACCTGCTACCGGATGCTTTTATCGGCGTCGATGTCATAGCCGGCATGCGGGGTGAAACCGAAGCCTGTTTCGAAGACGCCCTCCGGTTCATCGAGACGCTCGACATTTCACGGCTTCACGTATTCCCTTATTCCGAACGCCAGGGAACCAAAGCGCTGGATATCCCCCTGATCGTTCCTCAGGAAGAAAAACACCGGCGGGTAAACCGGCTGATTTCCGTATCACAAAAAAAATTAACCGCTTTCTATCACCGGTTCGAAGGGGAAACCCGTCCTGTATTGTTCGAAGACAACAAAATCGGACAGTATATCTGCGGATTCACAGACAATTATATCAAAGTAAAACTCCCCTACGATGCCGGATTAGCCAACCGGATTATTCCCATCCGGCTAGAAAAAGGGCTCTTTTGTGAAGACGAATAAACAACTCATAATAAAGTGATTAACCCCATACACAAAAGGCACATACTTATTGTGTCTAATTAACAATATTTAATTTGAAGCGTTCACAATTAGTATTACCTTTGTGTAAGAATCAATTTCATAGTTTGTTTCTGTTTAGGGTTAGTAATTTAAGTCGTCAATTCATGGCGACTTAATTTTTTTATTTCATCCGATATACCTATTTTTGTTATAAATACTTTTTAACTTTGTATCAAAAATATAAACATCGATTGTTAAGTAATCAGCAATTTACTTTTTAATTAAAGCAACGAACCTAATGCAAGTTTTAATTACCGGAAGTGCCGGATTTATCGGTTACCACCTCGCAAAAGCTCTTGCCCGGCAAGGCATAGCCACTTATGGCATCGACTCGATAAACAGTTATTACGACGTATCCCTGAAAAAAGCCCGTTTAAAAGCATGCGGAATCGATCTTTCCCGTCAAGAACAGGAATACCGCTCTACCCTTTACCCCAATTATACGTTCAGGCAAATGGACCTCTGTGACAAACCTGCCCTCGACGCACTTTTCGCTTCCCGGGCCTTCGATACGGTAATCAACCTGGCTGCACAAGCCGGAGTACGTTATAGCCTCGAACATCCGGAGACCTACATCGACAGCAATGTGTCGGGTTTTCTGCATATATTGGAAGGCTGCCGCCACCATCATATTCCCCGTCTGATTTTCGCTTCTTCGTCATCGGTATATGGCAATTCGACCGAAGTACCGTTCCGCGAAGATGCGCGGGCCGATCATCCGGTCAGTATCTACGCCGCCACCAAAAAGAGTAACGAACTGATGGCCTATACCTACTCCCGGCTCTACGGCCTCCAGACTGTCGGACTACGCTTTTTCACCGTTTATGGTCCCTGGGGACGCCCGGACATGGCACCGATGCTTTTCGGCCGATCTATCCTGGAAGATAAACCGATCCGGATATTCAACGAGGGACGTTTATCCCGGGATTTCACATATATCGACGATATTATCGCCGGGATCGTCACAATACTCGACCACCCGGGCTTAGTGCGGGAAGATGTCCCGGGAGTACCGGCCGTCATCTATAACATCGGTCACGGTTCTCCGGTTCAGCTCATGGATTTTATCGGACTCCTGGAACAACATCTGGGTAAAACCGCCCGGAAAGAATTCGTCGGCATGCAACCCGGAGATGTGTATCAGACCTGGGCAGACACCACCAAACTCCATACCGATTATAATTACAGGGCCACCACCTCACTCGGGAAAGGAATCGAACAGTTTGCCCTCTGGTTCAAAAAAATGAAAACTTATGGATTATAATATATTCAAATCGCCCCTACGTCACTTTATCAAAGCAAAGATAAACGGTGGGGCCGTCTTGCTTTTCGTTGCCGCAGCCGCAATGATCATAGCTAATACACCCTTACGCGAAACCTACGATGCCTTTTTTGCCAAAGAGGTCATTTTGCAATTCGGAGACATCAACCTCTTTCACGTCCACGGAAGGAATATGACCTTCATGTCCCTGATCAACGATGCGCTGATGGCAATCTTCTTCTTCTCCGTCGGTCTGGAAATCAAACGGGAGATCCTGGTCGGCGAACTCTCTTCACCCCGCAAAGCTTTACTTCCGGTTGTCGCAGCTTGCGGAGGAATGCTCGTCCCCATCCTCATCTTTTCCCTGATTTGCCCCGAAAGCCCTGCCAGCCGGGGAGCCGCCATCCCGATGGCCACGGATATCGCTTTCTCATTGGGAGTATTATCCTTACTAGGGAAACGCATCCCCCTGAGCCTGAAAATCTTCCTGACCACTTTCGCCGTAGTAGACGATATCGGTGGCATCATTGTCATCGGAGCCTTTTACAGCAGTAATCTGATCCTGGAATACTTGCTTTGGGCATTAGGGATTATTTTCATTCTGTGGATAGGCGGTAAAGCCGGAATCAACAGCAAGCTGTTTTATATCTTCTTCGGCATCGTCGTGTGGTACTTATTCCTGAATTCGGGGATTCATCCGACCATCGCCGGTGTCATCGTAGCCTTCACCGTCCCGGCACGTCCCAAGCTGAACATCTACAAATATGTCGGAGAAATCCGGGCCAGCTTGCAAAAGCTTCCCGAAACCGCCGACATGGCCAATAATAAATACATGCTGAGCAACTCGGAACGCGCTATCCTCCGTCATGTCGAATCGGCCTCCGACAAAGTGATCAGTCCCTTGCAATCGATGGACGATAACCTGCATCCCCTGGTCAACTACGTGGTGATGCCTCTCTTTGCCTTCGCCAACGCCAGCATCTCTTTCGAACATTTCACCCTGGCCGATATCGAAGGAGTGACACTCAGCGTATTCATCGCCCTCGTCCTGGGCAAACTGCTCGGCATCTTCTCATTTACATGGCTGGCCGTGAAAAGCAAATTACTGAACATGCCGGAACACATGGATGCCCGTAGCCTTCTCGGTGTATCCATGTTGGGCGGAATCGGCTTCACCGTCTCCCTGTTTATCGCCAACCTCTCCTATGCCGGGCTCCCCGACATCGGTCCTACCCTGCTCAACCAAGCCAAATTAGGTATCATCAGCGGTTCCGTATTCGCCGGTCTCGCCGGTTACCTGTTGCTAAAACATTTCTATAAAAATCCCCGGAACCGATAAATCTATCGGTTCCGATAAAATTTTGTATATCAATCTATTAAAACAAAACAACTAAATCACAACGATCACCCCAATGACCAATTACAAAAAAACTCTTATTATTTTGTTTTTTTTCAAAATTCATCCTATCTTCGCATCCGCATTGGAGAGGTGGCAGAGTGGTCGATCGCGGCGGTCTTGAAAACCGTTGACTGTCACAGGTCCGGGGGTTCGAATCCCTCCCTCTCCGCTGAACTAACCGGACACTACCGGACAATGAACAGCCAAGTCCCACAAATTCAACGATTTGTGGGACTTTTTTATCCCCTTATGTCTGCCCTGGACACCATTTAGAAGAAAGGACAGGTAATCCTGACCGGAGTACGGATTCCCGGGTTACTTGATCGGATTGTTTCTACAAAATACTGATTTCTAAAATGATTCCTAATGTAAGGAGGCAGAAAACATCTGTTTCGTAGGAGTTCATGTTTTTTAGGTCACAGTGCGTTTTCCATAAAGTGATAACGTGAGTCTCCGGTGTTCGTGTTTGGTGATCAACAGAAGCGACCGGGTCGATAATTCCGATTACCGGAGACGAATTAGTAACAGAATAATTCTACTTTTTGTTTTATAGTTGTATTTAAGACACTTATGGAAAAATTGTACAGTAGATTTGTTATATTTTTGTTAAAATAGTAACTGAAAATCTGTCGAAAAGTACAATATTTTCATTTTTTCGGATGTTTGTGCTATAGATGTTCCGAAATATCCGCCACATTTGTAAAAGAAATTTAAAAACAAAACCGTCGTTCTCTATACTATTTATTAAATAGATGATAATGATCAAGTGGGTAATCAAAGATAAACGTTCGATTAAATCAGTCGAAAGTTTATAAAGTCCATAAAGTTTATAAAGTTCCTGGACCCTGAGGCCGCTTGGTTAATTAACAATTATCAAATGACATTTGACAATATATCTCCAAACCTATGGTTTCTTTTTTATTTGTCTGATAATCAATGATTATATTTTTATTCTAATTCTCATTTTTCTTTTCTTATTTTTTTCTAATGGAAACGAAACTTTCAGGTAATTGTCAATTGTCGATTATCGTCTGTCAATTATTCTTTTGGTAGAAATCCGCCAAAAGAATCGAACGGTAGTATCAATATTTTCTCTACCTGGAGCTTCCCTTCTTCGTTTTTCAAACTGACGGACGAAGACATAGAAAATTTTAAAGGGAATAATCTGGATGAATTGGATAAAAATCTCAACCGGGATTTATATGCTAATTTTCAGGCAAATATCGATTTTACACCCTACTTGAAGTGGACGACTTCTTACTCTTTCGGTTATAGTACAACGCGGAACGATTATTTCATCCCTTCCTACCGCAATGATGGAAATGCATATGCCACTTCCAGCAGTGGATCGGTGAAGAGATGGGAAATAGAAAATTATATTCAATACCTACGGTCATTTAAAGAAACACATAATCTTTCCGTATTGTTCGGACAAGGAGCTGAATACTCTTATATCGACAATTTGTGGGGGGAAGGGAATTATATTGCATCGAATTCTATACAGACGATTCAGGGAGTTGTATCTAAAAACTCCAATGCTTCTTCTTCGATCGAAGAGCGTGCCCGTTTATCCTGGTTTGCCCGTTTGAGTTATGATTATAAAGACAAATACCTTTTTTCTGCCAACTGGCGTATGGACGGTTCTTCCCGTTTCGGTAAAGATAACCGTTGGGGACATTTCCCTTCGGTATCGGCAGGATGGATTATCACTAAAGAGTCGTTCTTTCCGGAAAATCAGGTGACCGACTTCATTAAGATTCGGGGTAGTTACGGTATTACGGGAAATGACCCCGCCGGTTTTTACGATGCTTACCGGGCTTTAACCACCAACGTGGACTATCGGGGGGGGAGTGGGATCACTTCCTATAATGGTTCGGGGACGATTGCTTATGACTTCGGCTCTGCTGTAACTTCCAGAGAATTAGGTTGGGAAGAGTCGAAACAGATGAATTTCGGATTGGATGCTCATTTCCTGAATAAGCGGATTATATTAACGGGAGATTATTATATCCGGGATTCGGAGAGTATGATTTTCAATTATGCTCTGCCGGTCACCACCGGATATACAGAAGCGAAAAACAATCTGGTATCCGTTCGGAACAGCGGTGTCGAATTACAATTGAGTCTGGATTTGCTTCCGCACAATTGGGATTGGTCGTGGACGATCGATGCGAATATCGCCATGAATAAAAACCAGATCAAAAAATTGCCGAACGGCAACCGGAGTATTGTCACCGGATCTCCCTGGATGGAGTGGATTCTGACGGTGGGACGGCCCTTGTATGAAATTACCGGATGGAGAAGCAATGGAATATATGCCACTGACGACGATGTGCCTGTCGATCCGCTGACCGGTAACCGGATGACCTTCTTCGGCACGACTATGCAGGCCGGAGATATAGCTGTCGTCGATCAGAACGGAGATTATAATATCGACTATAATGACAAAGTATCTCTGGGAAATCCGGATCCGAAATATTACGGCGGTATCAATACGACAGTACGCTGGAAAGGAATTTCATTGGGAGTATTTTGTAACTATGTGATCAAACGTACTTTCTGGAATGGTTTCTTGTCCGATCGGATGAACGGTGGGGTTTATTCTGCCGGTGGATGGGGAAATGTTTCCGGGCCGGCATTGGATTTCGGTGGATTGAAATACTATACAACACCGGGACAACAGGCTGACCTGCCCACTTTGATCGCAACCAATCATATGGACAACCGGCATATCGCCCATGAGATCTATACCGATAACGGAAGCTTTTTCCGGGTGAAAAATATTTCGATGAGTTATGAGTTTCCGACAGCGCTGGTGAATAAAATCAAATTACAGCGTCTGAGAGTGTACGGATATATGGACAACGTATGGGTATTTTCGAAGAGTAAGACTTATCCCGATCCGGAAAATATCAATACCAATGGTTATGCCAATGGTTCGGAATATCCTCTTCCTCACAAGTTTACTTTGGGGGCAGAGATAACCTTTTAATTCGTAAAATTTGAGACCTATGAAGATGAAATTTAGATATTTAGTAAATTCAGCGATGCTATGGACAGCATTGGCATTGGGATCTTGTGCCGATTTCCTCGATCGGGAGCCGTACAGCGAGCCGGTGGATGAAAGTTATTGGAATAGCGAGGAAGATGTGGAAGCGGCGGTTGCCGGTGGATATGGCTTGTTGAGGGCAGCTTTGGCCAATCATTCAGCTTATTATGCTTATGGAGATATTGCCGGTACCAATGTATTCAGCAAATTCGAGTATGAAGATGAAGACTGGAATCAAATGAATCAGTTTAAACTGGATTATGCGGTTGCTGCCAGTGAAACCGATCGGCCCTTGAAGCAGTTGCGTAATTATCAACTGTTCTATCGGGTCGTCAATCAATGTAACCGGGCTTTGAAAAAGGTCGGGCAAATGAGCGATGAGGTTTTCGATGATGGGGGAGAAGGAAAGGAGAAGTATATCGGGGAATTGTACTTTTTGCGTGGATATACTTATTTTTATATGTACCGGATTTGGGGTGAGCTGCCTATCGTGACAACTTCTCCGGATGATGTCATCAATGCGGATTATGTGGCCCGTTCGCCTTTAGCCGATGTTGCTGCTTTGATTTACAGTGATCTGGAGGAAGCACGTGTTCGTTTACCCTGGGAGTATGAAGATAATGCCAATTTTGCCGTGCGTGCCAATAAAGGAGTCGTATTCGCTACCTTGGCACATATGGCGGCTTGGGATCGCGATTATGCCAAGTGCGTGGCGGCTTGTGACTCTGTTTTGAATAGTGGCGTATATACTTTTGAAGCTCGTGAAACCTTGGAAAATATTTATAAAAATGATTCCAAAGAGTTGATATTCCAGTTGTTCTTCAATTCGGAAGAAGAAGCTCCCGATGCTTCTTCCGATATCCAATACACGACGGTATTTTTTCTGGATATCCTGGCCTCTCCTTACTTGACTACTGCAATCAACAAAGAAAAACCCAATAAGTTTTTGAATACCGGTTTTATATCTTCTGTTTTCCCGGATTCGACGGATTACCGGAGAAAGACGTTTATCGGCTTGGCTGCCGGTGGAGATATCATTCCGATTAAATATACGGATGTGCAGATCGAGTCGGCCTCCAGCGGATCGATTTATCCGGCTAACAATTATGTTATTTTCCGTTTATCGGATATCATGTTGCTGAAAGCCGAGGCATTGACCGCTCAGGGAAAAAGCAGTGGCGTGGCTATCGGTTTACTGAATCAGATACGGGAAAGGGCCGATATCGGCGATTTCGACGGTTCGGTGTCTTTACAACGTGCTATTCTGAACGAACGTGCCCGGGAACTCTTTCTCGAAGGCCATCGCTTCTTTGATCTGGTACGTTATTATTATGAAACCGGTACTTCTTTACTTTATAATGTTACAGAAGCGAATATGGCGAAGGGAATCCATTATTGGCCGCTGGATCCGGATTTATTCGAGAATAATAGTGTGACACGTCAAACTTCCTATTGGCAGGGTAAAATCTAATTTAATAACAGTATATTATGAAAAAATTATTGTATATATCCGTTCTGTTTTTATTCGGAATGACATCCTGTATTCAGGATTACCTGGACGATGGTGGAACCCATTCGGCAGAGTCGAATACCACTCCTTACGAATACTTGTCTTCGCATACCTACCATATGTTCGATACGTTGATTCAGATCATCGACCATTATGGGTTGGAAGAAGAAATGAATCGTGCGGCTACTGTTTTCGCTTGTTCGGATTTCAGTGTTAAAGCTTTGTTGAAAAAACGCTCCGATCAGTTGGCCGATGAGCATGGTGACGAAGGGTGGACCTATACCCTCGACTCGCTCTATCGTGATTTTACCGCCGATTCGATCCGGATCTATTTTTTCCAGGATAAGATCGAATTAGCGACTGCCCCTAAAATACCCACCGAATTTCTCAATTATTCCGGGGATGGTTCGGGATATGCCGTTTATCAGCAGGAGTCCACTAACGAAAGTGACTGGACGGTACCCGGAACCAGTGTAACTGTGGTGACCAAGCCCTCTTTTCTGTATTTGCGCAAGATTATCGGTGATGAAATCGATCCGATCGGCAAGGAATTCGATTCGACGGCCGAGCAATTGAAAGAACAGGATATCTCGGTGAAATGCCAGACAACAGGTATTATTTGTACAAAAACAGGTACGATTTTGCATGTACTCGATAATTCTCACGTTTTTTCTGCATTTAAAGTTGGAAATGATTAAACACCGAAAGTTATGAAAATAAAGAAACTGATATATGGACTGTTGGGCACCGGAGGGATTCTGGTGGCTTGCGACAAGATTGAAGAAGGATACATGAGCAGTAATATTTACTATGTGACCGATCCTTTTACGGTAGAACAAGGGCTGACGACTTATTCCGAAGCATTGGAGCTGGATAATTCCACCGGTCCGGTAAATGTCGAGCTATTGGATATTCGTAATGTAGAAACCGGAAAAACCGAAGAGACCTGGTATTCCGAAAGTGAGATTACTTTCTGGAAAGAAAAGATTAATTCGGAGACGGATACAACCTGGGAACAGGTAGCCGCTAAATATTCTATGCAGACTTATCCGACCTTTCAAGTCAATCCGGTGGGAGGACGGTTGGAATTTTCCGAGGGTACTTTGAACGTACCGGTAGGTGAATATGAAATCGATATCAAAGTGTCGAATGTGAAAGAGACCCGGGTGATCAGGAATGCTTGTACCATCATCCTGACCGAGAGTTCTTCTTTTATAAAAGAAGGTACCTATGATTTGTGGAATTCCAGTAATTCGGATACCCGTCCGAATCCGGTTATGACCTACAAAGAACTGAAAGGAGACGATCTGGAAGCTTTTAAAAGTAAATTGGCAGCAGCAGGGGGAGAATATAACGAGGACTACGGTTATATGATTCTGAAAGT
>ERZ827104.3521-NODE-3521-length-10892-cov-6.752607_pt1 | contig 10892 bp, 9 predicted proteins | sample MGYA00519781_ERZ827104 | MGnify/ENA primary metagenome ERZ827104 (study PRJEB31778, sample SAMEA3449257) | human gut metagenome | biome: human gut; feature: human-associated habitat; material: faeces | place: United Kingdom | collected 2010/2012 ... | reverse complement strand
TTACCACTCCATGTAAGACTGAAAGAGTGGCGAAAGTTATTTTGACAGATAATGGAGCTAGAAGAGAAGCTGCATCTTTTCGACGGAATCGACATAGACGTCCAGATCGAAGAAGCGACAAACGCGCTTGACGAGACACGACGGAAAATCGACCGGGCACTGGAAGAGAGCCAACGGATACTCTCGTCCATATCATTCGAAGAGCAGCGGATCGCCGAATGCAATGTGCTGCTGAACAGGTACAACCGGCTATCCGATCAATACAAGGCAGATATCCAGAGGCTATCGCTCATAGCGGAGGGCGAGGAATCATACGAAGGAATAAACCCGCCCCTGCTCTGCCCATACTGCGATAATCCGATCACTCCCCGCAAGAGACATACATACATGGAGTCCGCTCGCGTCACCATGGAAAGGACAATGGATCAGCTCAACGGACTCGTCGATACCGAAAAGGATGTGGAAGAGCAAAAGAAGGAATCGGAAAGCAACCTGGAGAAACTGAAATCCGAACGTGATTCTCTGGAAGCCAAAATCAAGATGAAGCTAAGGCCGCAGGAATCGAAGCAGATAGACATCGTGCGCTCCTACAAAGCTTATCTGCAAGTCACGGCGGAGATTGGCGTCATCGAGTCGTATTCCGCCGACTTCGGCCGGGACCTCGATGATATTGAGAACGAGCAAAAGAACGACAAGCCTGCTGAGTACCATCCGAAAGAGTACTTTCCGGATGACTTCGTCCCAGCAATGTCCGGATACGCTCAGGAGATTCTCGAGGAGTGCCATTACTCAGGGTTGCTCAAGGCGAACTTCGATCTTACAAAATTCGATATCGTGGTCAACGGTGAAGACAAGGGAACAAGCCATGGCAAGGGTTATCGGTCCTATCTGAATACCGTTATGATTCTGATGCTAAGGAAGTACTTGGCGAATCACGCGAAGTTCAATCCAGGGTCATTCATAATTGACACCCCTCTTCACGGCTTTGATGACGGCGTGGACGAAGACATTCCGGACAGCATGCGCGCCGGACTCTATCGGTATTTCATGGCTCACCAAGACGAGGGGCAACTCATAATCATCGAGAACCTAGACCACATCCCTCACCTCGACTATGAGGCCAGTGATGCGACGGTCACCACGTTTGAAAAAACAAACGAACCTGGCAAACGATACGGATTCCTGAACGGTGTTAAATAAAAGCATATACGAATAAAGGCACGGAGGCCTGCAAATGCACTTCAGTTACAACAAGCTGTTCAAGCTTATGATCGACCGCAACATCAAGAAAAAAGAGCTGAGCGAGATGAGCGATGTCAGCGCCACTTCGATAGCGAAACTGGGCAAAGGCGGAAACGTGAACACGGGCGTTCTGCTTCGCATATGCAACGCCTTGAACTGTGATGTCGGAGACATCATGGAGTTCGTACCCGATAAGAAGCAAGAGTCGGTAGCTGACGACGGGAAGACATCAGCCACCTCCCAGTAATGAGAAAGCCATGATATGAATGTGTATATGGAAAGCAAAGGAGGGACGCCTCTCAAGTGGAAAAGCTAATAGACATAGGAAGCGATCCCGTGGCATCCCTTCTGGATCTGCTACTCGCCGATAAGTCGACGAAAAGGAACATTATATGGGCGACGGATACCTACGAGGAACTTGGCCACGGTTTCGCGGACAAGGAGCCGATCGATGAAAAGCTGCTTCTGCAGCACGCCGACATCATCAAGCCGAGAATCCAGAAATCGCAGGAGGAGCAAGCCGCTCGAACCCGCAAGAAAGCCGAGGTCTTCACTCCGGCATGGCTCTGCAATCTCATGAACAATTACTGCGATGAGGATTGGTTTGGCCGCAAGGATGTTTTCAACGTTATGACCGAGGACCACACATGGACCGTTAACGAGGATCCGATCGCGTTCCCGGAGCGGAAGACATGGAAGCGTTACGTGGATTCGCGGAGACTGGAGATCACCTGCGGTGAGGCACCATACCTCGTATCCAGGTACGATGTCTCGACCGGTGAGCTGATCGTCACGCCAAAACGTCGAATTGGCCAGTTGGATAGAAAACTCCGCGTCGTCAATGAGAACACGTCCGATTACGACGAATGGCTCAAGTGGACCATCCGGGCGTTTGAAGCGTCATACGGATACGAGTATCAGGGAGATAATCTCCTGATAGCACGGGTCAATCTTCTGTTGACCTTCATTGATTACTTTAGAGAACGTTGGGAATCCGATCCGGACGTGAAATTGCTACGCCGGGTTGCAAACAGGATCGCATGGAATACCTGGCAGATGGATGGCCTTAAGGACACCGTTCCGCTTGGGAAACCTTATGAGGAATTCCACCAGATGTCCCTGTTTGACATGTTTCCGGGGATGTCAGAGGAAGAGCAGGAACCGGAATCGGTATCGTGCAGGATATATAACTGGAGACGGGGCAACTCGCTTCTGTTTAGGAGTTTGAAGGAGAATTAATTATGAGCGAGAAAAAACTATTTGACTATGTGATTGGAAACCCGCCGTACAACGAAGACTTTGAGAATTCCGGCGATAATGGGAATTTTGCCAAACCTGTATACAACCAATTCATGGACGCCGTTGATGGCGTAGGGGAAAGAGTGGAATTAATCCATCCAGCCCGTTTTCTTTTCAATGCTGGAAGCACTCCGAAAGCATGGAACGAGAAAATGTTAAATGACCCGCACTTTAAAATTCTTGCATATGAATCGGATAGCTCTAAAGTCTTTTCTAACACTGATATAAAAGGCGGAATAGCTGTTTCTTATCGTAATACGTCTGAAAACTATGGTCCTATCGGCACGTTTACGGCATTCCCGGAGCTTAATGAAATAGTTAGGAAAAGTAGAGCTTCTGATGAACAACATAGTATATCGTCAATAATTTACACACAGGTACGATTTGACTTGGAACAAGTGTATGCAGATCACCCTGAATATCGTGACATCATAGGCTCTAATGGGAAAGATCGTAGGTTTAGAAATAACGCCTTCGCAAAAATAGCGTTATTTTCTGAAAATCGTATTAACGATAATGACATAAAGGTGTTGGGAGTTCTGAAGAACCGCCGTACGTGGAGATATATCCCTGAAAAGTATGTGGATATGTCTCATGAAAATTTGGGCTCTTGGAAAACACTATGCCCAAGAGCAAACGGCGCCGGGACTTTCGGTGAAGCACTAAGCCCACTGGTAATAGCCGAACCGGGCATTGGATACACACAGACATTTATAGGAATAGGCTCGTTTAATACCAAATTTGAAGCAGAAGCTGTAATGAAATACGTGAAATCCAAGTTTGCTCGTGCTCTTCTAGATGTTTTAAAAGTGACACAAGATAATGATCGAGGCGTGTGGAAACTGATTCCTCTTCAAAATTTCACGTCTTCTTCGGATATTAATTGGTCTAAATCTGTCCATGAAATCGATCTTCAGCTGTATCGCAAATACGGGCTGGATGAGAACGAGGTTGATTTCATCGAGACGCATGTAAAGGAGATGGCATGATGGCAGGAATAAAGATCAATACAGCCACAAAAGTCACTCCACAATGCTATGCATACACGCTTCCGGGCTACCCGGATCTGGATGGCTGGACCAAGATCGGTTTTACGGAACGCGATGTGGAGACCCGCATCGCCGAGCAAACGCATACCGCCGGAGTGAAACACAAGACCTGGTGGCATTTTCAGGCTTCTTATATGACGGAACCGTATGGAACGTTCACGGACAAGGACTTCCACGCTTATTTGAAGAAACTCGGCATCCCCCGCCAAGAAGGCAAAGAGTGGTTCCAAATCGATCCGAATACCGCCCGCGACGATTTCATTGATTTCACACAGAACCACGGGATTGCCCAAGAGGACGATTCCGATGCCGTGATTCCGTATATGCTCCGCGATGAGCAGAATCAAGCCGTGAGCAATGCTTACGACTATTTCACGACTCACGAGAAGGGAGAATATCTCTGGAATTGCAAGCCGCGCTTCGGTAAGACGCTCTCGGCGTATGACCTATGCATGCGGCTTGGAGCAAAGAATGTGCTGATTGTCACGAACCGTCCCGCCATCGCAAACTCGTGGTACCAGGATTACGAAACCTTCTTCGGACCACAATCCGGTTACCTTTTCGTCAGCAGCGTGGATGGCATCAAGGGCAGGAAATACGTCCTCAGCCGTCAGGATTATCTGGACAAACTCGTAGGGACAGATGCGGGCAAGCTCAAAGGATGCATTGAGTTCGTCAGCCTGCAGGATCTGAAAGGGTCCATATACTTCGGCGGAAGATACGACAAGCTGTCTGAAATCAGTGCGGAGAAGGGCCTGACCTGGGACATCCTCATTATCGACGAAGCGCACGAAGGCGTGGATACCTACAAGACCGATACGGCCTTTAACCATATCAATCGAAAGTACACACTGCATCTCTCCGGTACGCCGTTCAAGGCATTGGCCAACGACAAGTTCGCGGATGACGCCATCTATAACTGGACCTATGCCGACGAGCAGAAAAAGAAGCGCGACTGGGACGATTCCAGCGAGATCGAGAATCCTTACGAGAACCTCCCGCGCCTGTCTTTGTTCACCTACCAGATGTCCGATATCATCCGAGACAAAGTCAGGGAAGGCATCGAGCTCGCGGATAACGATGTCGAGGAGTATGCATTCGACCTGAATGAGTTCTTCAAGACGAACGAGTCCGGCAAGTTCGTCCATGACGCGGATGTGGACAAGTTCCTTGACGCACTGACAACGCAGGAGAGGTTCCCGTTCTCCACTCCCGAGCTCCGCGACGAGCTGAAGCATACGTTCTGGATTCTGAACCGTGTGGCGAGCGCCAAGGCGCTGGCAAAGAAGCTGGAGCTTCACCCTGTGTTCAAGGATTACGAGATCATTCTCGCGGCGGGTGATGGAAAGCTGGATGATGACGACGAGAACGAGAAGTCTTTTGATCGTGTGACGAAAGCCATCAAGACGTATGACAAGACGATCACGCTTTCTGTCGGCCAGCTGACAACGGGCGTGACGATTCCGGAATGGACGGCCGTGCTGATGCTCTCCAACATGGCGAGCCCTGCCTTGTACATGCAGGCTGCGTTCCGAGCCCAGAACCCGTGTCTGTTCCATGACAAACAAGGCAATTCCTATCGAAAGAAGAACGCCTATGTGTTTGACTTCGATCCGGCGAGAACGCTGACCATCTTCGAGAAGTTTGCCAACGATCTGATCCCGGAGACGTCCGGTGACAAGGGCGACTTCGACCAGCGCAAGCAGCACGTGAGGGAGCTGCTCAACTTCTTCCCGGTGTATGGCGAAGACGATCAGGGTTCCATGGTGGAACTCGATGCGGAGTCCGTCCTGACGATACCGAGGCATATCCACGCAAAAGAGGTAGTGGACCGCGGATTCATGTCGAATTTCCTGTTTGCCAACATCTCCGGTATCTTCGGTGCGCCGAAGGAGATCGTCGACCTTATCAACGGGATGCAGGCAATCGAACAGCCGTCGAAGCTTCCCGATGTCGGAGTGGATGAGAATACCGCAGGCGATCTTCATTTGAACGAAGACGGGGACGTCGAGATTCCAAAAGAACAGACCATTGGGCTTGCGAAGGATCTGTTTGGGGAAAAGGCATACAGCGATGTCGATGAGCAGCTGAAACAGACGGTTTCTGACATCGCGGAAGAGCACGCCAAGCATCCCGATCCCAAGAAGGATGAGCTGGCGTCTCTTCGGGAGAAATTCTCAAAGCCAATAGCGGATACCCTCATGGAAACCGCACGCCAGCAGTATGGCAAGGACCTGAAGAAGTCCACGCAGAACCAGCTGGAGCGCAAGATCCAGGAGACCACAGACACCGTTGTCAACCGCGAGTACGGCGATTACACGATCCGCGATAACCAGCTCGTGAAGGAACGCGACGACAAGATCGCCGAGGCGCAGCAGAACGGCGCTTCCATGGTCGAGATCACGCACTTGGACGATGAGTACGCCAAACGAAGGGCGCAGGGCTACCAGCAGATGGTGGAGAACATCCACAAGAAGCTGAATGGCGAAGAAACGGTCAAGAAGGCGGCGGAGACGATTGTCGAGACCGTTGAGACGGAGAAGATGAATGCGGAGAAAGACTCCATCGAGGGCAGCGTACGCGATCACCTTCGTGGCTTCTCACGTACCATCCCCGCGTTCCTCATGGCCTACGGTGACGAGAACACGACGCTTGCCAATTTTGATTCACTTGTGCCCGCAGATGTGTTCTGGGAGGTCACGGTAAACCCGCAGAATGGCGTGGACGTGACCATCGACCAGTTCCGGATGCTTCGGGATGGAGGCGATTATCAAGCCACTGACGAGAGCGGCAACTCGGTGACCAAGCATTTTGATGGTCATCTCTTCGACGAAGTCGTGTTCAACGATGCGGTCCAGGAGTTCATGAAGAAGCGCCGGGATCTGTCGGATTATTTCAGCGGGCGGCATGACGACGACATCTTCACCTATATCCCGCCGCAGAGAACGAATCAGATCTTCACCCCGAGGCGTGTAGTCAAGGATATGGTCGACATGCTCGAGAAGGAGAACCCTGGTTGCTTCGACGATCCCGATGCTACATTCGCGGACCTGTATATGAAATCCGGGATGTACATCACCGAGATCGTTACGCGGCTCTATCAGAGCAGCCGCATGAAGGCGCTCTTCCCGGATGATACGGAAAGGCTGAATCATATCTTCGCGAAGCAGGTGTACGGATGCGCGCCTACGGAAATCATCTATCGCATCTGCCTGCGGTACATCCTCGGGTTCGGTGACGAGATTTCGATAAAGCAGAACAACATCAGGCTCTGCGATACGCTGGAGTATGCCAAGAACGGCACGCTCGAGGAGGAACTCAGAAAGCTGTTCAATCTGAACTGATGGGCAGGAATGGGAGAAAGAGGACATGAAAGGATCTGAAGCACAGTTATTGGGATTCATGGAAGGCGCAAACAATCGTTACGTCATTCCTGTCTATCAGAGAAAATATGACTGGAAGATCGAGAACTGCCGCCAGCTGTATGAGGACCTGAAAAAGGTCTCCCGCGATGGAAGAAGCAGCCACTTCTTCGGGAGCATCGTCTCGCAGGTCGTCCCTGATGGCAGCAAGATCGAATTCCATATCATCGACGGACAGCAGCGCTTGACCACAGTCACACTGCTGCTCCTTGCCATCTGCAATATGGTCAGGACGAGTCGGGTCAAGTCGAACGAGGAAGCCCTCGACGACCAGATCATGGAACGGTTCGTCATCGCCAAGTGGGCGAAGGGAGACGACCGGATCAAGCTCCGTCCTGTGAAAAACGATAGAAGCGCGCTGGAGAAACTCGTCGCGGGTGACCCGGATGAGTATGAACCGGCCTCGAACATGACCATAAATTATCGTTTCTTCTGCGATCAGATCCTGAAGGAAGAAATACCGGTGGACGCTCTGTACGAGGCCATCGGGAAACTCCAGATCATCAGCATCACTCTCGATGGCGATGACAAGGCGCAGCTGATCTTCGAGAGTCTGAACTCCACGGGTCTGGCCCTCACGGAAGGCGACAAGATCCGGAACTATATCCTGATGGGACTCGACCCGAAGAAACAGGACGAGGTCTACGAGAAATACTGGACGAAGATCGAGGACTGCACCGGGAACGACGTCAGCGCTTTCGTCCGCGACTATCTCAGCATCAAGCAGCAGGTGACACCGACCATCAGCAATGTCTATCAGTCATTCAAAAAGTATGTGGAGACCGAGTGCATTCCTCTGAACTCCCTTCTGGATGACATGCGGAAATACGCGCGCATCTACCAGAAGCTGATGACTGGCAAGAGCGGTCTGCACAGCCAGGAGCTGGACGACTGCATGTACCGTTTGAACCGTCTGGAAATCACGGTCACGGAGCCGTTCTTCATGGAGATCCTCCGGCTGAATCAGGACGGCGAGAAGCTATCGGTCGACGATCTCACACAGATATTTCTGATCACGGAGAATTACCTGTTCCGGAGAAATATCTGTGACGTTCCGACAAACGCGCTGAACAAGGTTTTCCTGAACCTGAACCGTGAAGTCATCCGTTACGACAACACCACAAACGACTACGTCCAGAAATTCATCTATGCGCTGCTCTCCAAGAAGGAAAGCAGCCGATTCCCGGATGACGACGAGTTCGCGCAGGCCCTGGCCAATAAAGCCGTTTACCAGATGCGCGGGAAGTACAAGGCGTATCTCTTTGAGCGCTTCGAAAATTACGGGACCTTGGAAGCGAAGGATGTCTATACGCTTCTTGACAACGGGACGTATTCCATCGAGCACATCATGCCGCAGCATCTTACTCCGGCGTGGATTCAGGCGCTGGCTGGGGCCGGAAGCGGAGGAGATTCACGGCACCTGGCTTCACCGCCTCGGGAACCTGACGCTCACCGCCTATAACTCCAACATGAGCAATGCCACCTTCCAAGAAAAGAGAGACGCCGAGCTTGGATACAAGGCGAGCGGTCTGCGTATGAACCAGCGCATCGCGACGAAGGATCACTGGGGTCCCGAGGAAATGCAGGAACGCAGCGATGAGATGGTGGAGATCGCGACCAGCAAGATATGGGCGATGCCATCCACTTCTTTTGTGCCGGTTGAGAAGGAGTTCGATTCCTGTGCTTTGGATGACGAGGACTTTGATCTGAAAGGCAGAGACATCGTCAAATACAGCTATCAGAACGCGGAGACGCCGGTATCGAGCTGGGCCGATATGTTCGAGCATGTCGTCAAGTACCTGCACGCTGAGGACAAGTCAATCCTTTCCACGCTCGCATACAGCACGAGCAGTGAAACGGAACTCAGCGGCTACTTCAGCAGTAACCCGGAAGACCTTCGCATGCCGCTGAAGGTCGACGACGATGTCTATGTCGAAAAGAACACAAGCACCGCGTTGAAGATCTCCATCCTGCGCAGGCTGTTCGTTCTCTTCCATGCCGATCCGATGGACCTCGTTTTCTATCTCCGGGATTCTGAGCAGGACAAGGCGGCGGATCAGAACCGCTTCGACCTCAGAAGGAAGTACTGGGCCTATGCCCTTCCCATTATCCAGGAGACGAATCGCGGGAACGGAAGCTTCAGGAAATGCAGTCCGGGTACGTCAAACACGATGAATGGCTATTTCGGGATCGGAGGGTTCTGCGTCAGCTGTGTCGCAAACAGAGAAGGAGCAAGGATCGATTTCTACCTTGGAAAGAGCAGCATCGAGGAGAACAAGGGTGCGTTCGACTATCTGAAATCGCATCAGGACGAAAATCGAGGACGCTGTAGAGGCACCGCTCTCCTGGAACCGCGCTGACGAATACAAGGCTTCTTGGATCTCCTACTCGCTCAAGGATGTCAGTATCGCGAACGAGGCGGATTGGCCTCGCATGGCGAAGTTCATGGCCGAGTGGAGCAAGAAGTATCTGGACGTGATTCTTCCTATTCTGGAGGAACGTTACGGCGGGCATGATCCGGATAACCTCAAGAAGCAGACGATTTTCGATCTGGCTATGAAGTGGGCGGAGGCAAAGACAGAGGAAGGGCTCATGCAGTTGGACCCCGAGCATAGCAATCGTAGCTATATACGGTTCAAGACACAGCAGATGTCGACGCTTTTCCCGGATACGGAGAAGATGAGCGACTGGGGAACGCCGAATCATTATTTCTTTGAAATCATAAACAAGACCGGCCATTCCGTTTACATCCAGATGTGCCTGAATTCAAAGAATCTGTCTGCTGAACAGAAGGCCCTTTACGACCGGGCAATTGAGTGCTCCAATTCAAGGACATCCGCCAATGGGTGGATATGGAGGACTATCTTCCGGTCCGCGACGGTTGATTTCGAAGAGGATTTGTCAGAGCAGGATGTTGCTGAGAAGCTCGATACTGCTTTGAAAGACCTGTTCGAAAAGCAGGAGGATTTCCTGCGGAGGATGAAGCTGTCGGATGACCTTCTGCAACAGATTGAGGCCATCAAGCACTGATCATGGACAAGAGGAACATTATTGAGACATGCGCGGTTGAAGCGGGTGGCAAGATCTACAAGAAGGTCCAGCGGCAAGAAGACAAACCGCGCTGCATCGAGCAACTAATGGTGTACGACGAAGTGTTCTTTGACGATTGAACCTTTCAACGATAGCCATACCTTTTAACGATTACAGATTGGGGGTGTCGCTTTTGACTACAGCTGCCGCAAACCTATACCAGCGCAGGGCCGCAAGTGCGCCCGTTTCTGCTGCGCTGAAAACGAGGAAAGCCCAGAAATCAAGCGGTTTCCGGGCTAGAAGCACATATGGCCTTGGTATCAAAGATAGAGTCTTAATAGATCCTGCCTGCGGATCCGGCAACTTCCTTGTGGTTTCCTATCGAGAACTGAAGATGCTCGAACTTAGGGCGGTCAAGGCAATCCTGGATACAGATCCAGATCGCGGTAGATCTCTTTTGACCGACTGGATGAACCAGTACTCGAAGGTTTCAATCGACCATTTTTACGGGATGGAACTGGAAGAATTCCCTGCGTACATCGCCCGCGTGTCCATGTGGCTCATGGAGCATGTCATGAAGCAGAAGTTTGGCGCATTGCTCGGAGCGGTGTCGCCATCGCTCCCGCTTGAGGCCAAAGCAAATATCGCCTGTGTCAATGCACTCACAAGCGATTGGACCACAGTCTTTCCAGCAAAGCAACTCAGTTACATTATTGGCAATCCGCCTTTTGGTGGCGCGTTGCGCATCAGCAAGTCGCAAAAAGCGGAAGTACTCGCAATTTTCCCTGATGTTAACCTGAAAGTTCTACAACAGGCACACGTTCGGTTGATTTCGGCTGAGTAGACCGCA
>ERZ827104.3511-NODE-3511-length-10937-cov-14.305734_pt1 | contig 10937 bp, 10 predicted proteins | sample MGYA00519781_ERZ827104 | MGnify/ENA primary metagenome ERZ827104 (study PRJEB31778, sample SAMEA3449257) | human gut metagenome | biome: human gut; feature: human-associated habitat; material: faeces | place: United Kingdom | collected 2010/2012 ... | reverse complement strand
TGCGCCCCTACCTGACCTTCCAGTACAGCGCCATGAACGAGACGTTCTTCAAGGGCACCTACAAACTGCCCCCCGCCCACTGGTTCACCTACAAAGACGGCCGGATGCAGATTGAGCGCTACTGGGATGCGGATTTCCGCCACCCCACCACCCTTTCCTACGAGCAGTGCGCCGACCAGATCGACGCCCGCGTGCGGGAGAGCGTGGCCGCCCACCGCATCAGCGATGTCAAGGTCGGTTCGTTTCTGTCCGGTGGCGTCGATTCCAGCTATATCACGGCCTGCCTGATGCCCGACGAGACGTTTTCCGTCGGCTTTGCCAGCCCCGACGGCACGCATAAGTTTGACGAGACGACCGAGGCGGGCGAGCTTTCCCAAAAGCTCGGCATCAAGAACTACCGCGAGATGCTGACGAAGGAACAGTGCCTTGACGCCTTTGCGGACATCCAGTACCACATGGACGAACCCCAGTCCAACCCGTCCAGCGTGCCGCTCTACTTCCTGTGCCAGCTGGCCCGTCAGCACGTCACGGTCGTGCTCTCTGGCGAGGGCGCGGACGAAATCTACGCAGGCTACGAGTGGTACGCCGACACGCCGCTGATGCAGAAGTACAAGCACGTGCCCGCACCGCTGCGCCATCTGGCCAGCGACGTGAGCCAGCACCTGCCCTACTTCAAGGGCCACGACTTCATCATCAAGGGCAGCGGACGCCCCGAGGATTGGTTCATCGGCCAGGCCCACGTCTTTGAGGAGAAGGACGCCTACGATATTCTGAAGCCGAAGTACCGCGTCGGCCCCACGGCCCGCGAGGTCGCCGCGCCGATCTACGACCGCGTGAAAGATTTGAGCGAGCTGGAAAAGAAGCAGTACCTCGACCTGAATCTCTGGCTGCCCGGCGATATTCTGCTGAAGGCCGACAAAATGAGTATGGCCCACAGCCTGGAACTGCGCGTGCCCTACCTCGACCGCGAGGTCCTGCGCGAGGCCGAGTGCTACCCCGACAGCTACAAGCTGCGCGGCGACACAAAGGCCGTGCTGCGCACCGCCGCCAACAAGACCCTGCCCGACGCCTGGGCCAACCGCACGAAAAAAGGCTTCCCGGTGCCGATTGCCAAGTGGCTCGAGGATCCGGAGTTTTCCGCCAAGGTGCGCAAGAGCTTTACCAGCGATGTGGCCGCAGAGTATTTCGACCAGGACAAGCTGGTGGCGATGCTGGGCGACCCCAAGCACGAGCGCCGCAAGATCTGGACCGCCTACACGTTCTTAACGTGGCATGAGCAGTTCTTTGAGAAGTTTGACGCGTGAATCTTATGAGCCTTCCCCCGAGGGGGAAGCCTATTTTAGAAAATTGGAGATGTACTTTCCCATGTCCGACATTATCCCTGTATTCCTTGGTGCAGACCTGAACTGCTATAACTTTGCCCGCGCCTTCCATGAGGCTTACGGCGTCGAGAGCTACGCCTACGGCCGCTACCCGATGGCCCCGACCAAGTATTCCAAGATCGTGCACTTTACCACCGTGCCCGATATGGACAACGAGGAAACGATGCTGCGCATTTTACACGATTTCGCCGCGCAGCATAAGGGCAAGCGGCTGTATCTGTTCGGCTGCACCGACGACTATGCCGCTATGATCATCCGCCGCAAGGCCGAGCTGACCGAGTATATCGCCCCCGGCCCCGCCGCTGACCTGTACGGCTCCATCCAGAAAAAAGCCGAATTTTATGAAGTCTGCGAGAAGTTCGGCATCCCCTACCCGGATTCCAAAATTCTGTCCGCGCCGGTGGACGCCGCCGAGCTGACCGAGGATAAGCTGGGCTTCGCCTACCCCATCATCGTCAAGCCGTCGTCCAGCGTTGACTACTGGAAGCACCCCTTTGACACGATGAAGAAGGTCTACACCGCCGCCACCCCTGCCGAGGCCGCCGAGATCGTGAAAACCATTTACGCCAGCGGCTACCCGGACCGGATGGTGCTGCAAAAGATGGTGCCGGGCGGCGATGACCATATGCGCGTGCTGACCGCATTCTCTGACGAGAACGGTAAGGTTCGCGCCATGTGCCTGGGCCACACGATGGTCGAGGAGCACACCCCCCACGGCCTGGGCAACCACGCCGCCATCGTCAGCGAGGACACGACCTCCCTGCCGCTGGTAGAGAACATCCGCAAGATGCTGGAAGCCTGCCACTACACCGGTTTTTCCAACTTTGACATCAAGTACAGCGGCACCCCCGGCGACTACCGCGTGTTTGAGATCAATCTGCGCCAGGGCCGCAGCAACTACTATGTAACCGCCACCGGCATGAACATTGCACGCCTGGTCGTCGAAAAGTGGAGTGACGGCGGCACCGACTGCGTGCTGAACAAGAACGAGGTGTTCTGGCACCATGTGCCCGCGCAGGTGGCTTTCACCTACACCGAGGACAAGGACCTTGTCGCCCGCGCCAAGGCGTTGAAAGCCCAGCACAAGGAGGTATGCAGCCTGCTGTACAAGCCGGATCTGCTATGGAACCCGGTTCGCTACGCCTGCGTGCTGGAACAGTTGAGAAGGCAGTTCAAGAAGTTTAAGAAGTATTACCCCGTACAGAAGTAAGGGAAAAGGCTTTTCCCTTTAGGGAGAAGCTGTCCGCGAAGCGGACTGATGAGGGGCACGTCTGCCGATGCACCCCGTAAGCGGGCGGCCACGATACCTCGCCCCTCATCCGGCCTCGCAGGCTCGGCCACCTTCCCCCTCAGGAGAAGGCTTTTAAGAAGGATGTTTTTCATGAAACTCAACGACCTTATCAAACATATCCCCCACGCCGGCGCATCCGACATGGATATCACCGCCATCATCTACGACTCCCGCAAGGCGGCGGCCGGTTCACTGTTCGTCTGCCTGGTGGGTGCGTGGCTGGACGGTCACACCTACGCCGCCAGTGCCTATCAAAACGGCTGCCGTGCCTTTTTGGTGGAGCACACGCTGGATCTGCCTGCCGACGCTGTGCAGATCGTCACCGACGATACTCGCGCGGCGCTGGCCGTCATCGGTGCAGATTTCTACGGCAACCCCGCCGATGAGCTGCACCTGATCGGCATTACCGGCACGAAGGGCAAGACCACCACGGCCCTGCTGACCGCTGCCATCATGACCGAGGCAGGGCTGCCCTGCGCCTACATCGGTTCCAACGGCGTGGACATTGCAGGCCAGCACGAAGCCACCGCCAACACGACGCCGGAGAGCCTGGAACTGCACCGCCTGTTCCGGAAGATGCTGGACGCGGGTGTACACCACTGCGTGCTGGAAGTCAGCAGTCAGGCCCTGCGCCACCACCGCGTGGATGGTGTCCCCTTTGAGGTCGTGGCCTTTACGAATTTGTCCGAAGATCACATCGGCCCCGGCGAGCACCCGGATTTTGAGGATTACAAATGCGCCAAGCGCCGTCTGTTTGCCGAATACAACGCCCGCACGATGGTTTATAACGTCGATGACCCATACAGCGATTTCATGCGCGAGGGTTTCCAGGGCGAGCAGGTCAGCTTCGGCATCAAGGCCGAGGCCGACTACCGCGGCGTGATGCTGGCGCAGTACCGCAACCGTATGGCGCTGGGCATTGATTTCGTCTGCCGCTGCGCCGGGCAGAGCACCCACGTCGAGGTCATGTCCCCCGGTGCGTTCAGTGCGTCGGACGCACTGTGCGCCATCGCCATATGCGGCGCGTTCGGCGTAACGCCCGCCCAGGCCTCTGCCACGCTGGCCCACACCCCGGTGCAGGGCCGTTTTGAGGTCGTGCAGGGTCTGCCCGGGCGCACCTTCATCGTGGATTACAGTCACAACGGCCTGGCTCTGACCAGCGCATTAAAGACGCTGCGGGCCTACAATCCGCACCGCCTGATTTGTGTGTTCGGCTCGGTGGGCGGGCGCACCCAGGTCCGCCGCAAGGAACTGGCCGACGCATCCAGTGCCTATGCGGATTACAGCATCATCACCAGCGACAACCCGGACAACGAGCCGCCGGAGGATGTCATCCGCGACATTGCCGCCCATATGGCCCCCGGCGCGCCCTACACCTGCATCACCGACCGCCGCGAGGCCATCTACGCCGCCGTCAGGATGGCCGAGGAAGGCGACATCGTCCTGTTTGCAGGTAAAGGTCACGAGGATTACCAGCTCATCCACGGCATAAAAGAACATTTCGTCGAGCGGGATATCATCAAAGAAGCCTGCACAGAGTTGAAAAAGTAAGCCTACAAAGCAACAGCGGCCCACACTTCGGGATACGAAGCGTGGACCGCTGTTGCTTTGTAGGGGCCGGGCATGCCCGGCCCGCATGTATACGGCAGACGAGCAATAATGGGACAGTTGCGGGCCGCACATGTGCGGCCCCTACAACTCTACGAAAATGCAATCGTGCAATTTTTCAATTACGCCCCCGCTCTCGGCACAAACAATGCGGCAGCTAAATAAGCAAAATACAATGCCATACATACCCCGCCCTGCCAGCGCTTGAGCTTGTGTTTGCACAGCGGCGGCAGAAGCAGCACCAGCGCCATGGCGGCGCAGACCGGCACCTCGTAACTGCGGAACTGCGCGCCCACGGGCAGCTTGTGGCGGTACATCAGGCTTGAAATCGGCAGCGCCAGCGTCAGGTTCAAAATAGCGCTGTTCAACAGCTGGATGGGCAGCGAGTCCGGCGGGTAGTAGCGGCACCGCACAGTGAACCGCTTCCAGACCGACCCCAGGGGGTGTTCCAGGGCTTCGGCCAGCAGAGGCAGGCAGAATCCAAAGCTGATGAGCGACGCCGCCCACAAGGCCTGTATCGTGCCGGTGAGGTTTGCCAGCGTGGTGGCGCTGTACACCAGCGCCATAGCCCCGCCCGCCAGCAGCGCCAGCCCGCCAATAACGCCCGTCAGGTTCTTGAGCGAGTTCCGCACGCTCATGACCGGGAATGCCATCGTGTGGGCCGTGTAGCCGTACTCCTTCGTGGCCAGGCGCGAGCTGGGCACGGCATCCGAGGTGGACACCGCCTCGATCGTTTCACCATAGGTAAAGTTGTGCTGGAACGCAATGCTCATCAAAATAAACAGCACAAACAGCAGCATCAACAGGCCGGTGCCGGTGTAGCTCAATTCGCCGTCCCGCACAAACACCGCCAGCACCCCGCAGGCGGCCAGCAGCAACAGGCATTTGCGGCAAAACTCGTCCCGATCCGCCGTGGCATACCGGCGACGATTCAGCAGGCAGACGGCCAGCGCCAGCCCCAGGTTGGCGACGGTGCCCGCCAGCGCGGTGCCGACGGCCAGCGCCGTGACCGACATACCGGCCGCCAGAAATGCCAGCATCAGCTGCGGCAGCGCCAGGCAGAACGGCGCAACCGTGCCGCCCACGACCCACATGGGCAGTCCCAGCAGGGCGCAGCACCAAGTGGTACACCGTCCCGCCAGCCGGCTGCCCACCGCCGTGAGCAGCAGACCGAGGGCGTAAACGAATAATGTTGTGAGTAGAATGGACATAAGACACCCAGAAAGAGAAAAGAGAAGAGAGGACCAAGAAGAGAGAAGAAAGAAGCGAGTTTGGCAAAGAGCGCGGCAGCGCTGTCTTTTTTCTTTTCTTTCTTCGTTCTTATCTGACCAAAAAAGGGAACACTTCGCAGCGTTCCCTTTTTTGTCTTAGTACGCTACGCCCCAGACGACCATCTTCTGGGCGGGCTTGCCGCAGACCGGGCAAACGTCGCTCAAGTGCTCCTGGGCAAAGGGCATACAACGGCTGGACAGGCCAGCCTCGCTCTTCATGGCTTCCTCGCAGGCCAGGTCGCCGCACCACATCGTCTTGATGAAGCCGGTGTGCTCCTTGGCGATCTGCTTGACCTCGTCCATCGTGGTGGCGCTGTATGTGCGGTTCTCGCGGTTCTGCAGGGCACGCTCGTACAGGTCCTTCGCCAGGGCGTCCATGGCGGCGGGGATGGCGGTGGCCAGCTCCTCAAACTTCACGAACTGCTTCTCGCGGGTATCGCGGCGAACCAGTACACACTGGCCGTTCTCGATATCGCGGGGGCCAACCTCCAGACGCACAGGCACGCCCTTCATCTCCCACTGGGCAAACTTCCAACCGGGCTGCTTGTCGCTGTCATCCAGCTTGACGCGGGCATACTGGCCGATCTCGGCAGCCAGCTCACGGCACTTGTCCAGCACGCCGGGCTTGTGGGCGGCGACCGGCACGATCACGACCTGGATGGGCGCGATGGCCGGGGGCAGGATCAGGCCGTCGTCGTCACCGTGGGTCATAATGATGGCACCGATCAGGCGGGTGGACGCGCCCCAAGAGGTCTGGAACGGATACTGCAGGGTGTTGTCGCGGCCGGTGAAGGTCACGTCGTAGGCGCGGCTGAACTTATCGCCAAAGTAGTGGCTCGTGCCGCTCTGCAGGGCCTTGCCGTCCTTCATCATGGCCTCGATGGTGTAGGTGGCCTCGGCACCCGCAAACTTCTCTTTATCGGTCTTGCGGCCCTTGACGACCGGGATGCACAGGTCATGCTCGGCAAAGTCGGCGTAGCAGTTCAGCTGCTGCTCGGTCTCGGCCTTGGCCTCGTCGGCGGTCTCATGGATGGTGTGGCCCTCCTGCCACCAGAACTCGCGGGTGCGCAGGAAGGGGCGGGTGGATTTTTCCCAGCGGACGACGCTGCACCACTGGTTGTACAGCATGGGCAGGTCGCGGTAGGAGTGCAGCACATGGCTGAAATGGTCGCAGAACATCGTCTCGCTGGTGGGGCGCACCGCAAGGCGCTCTTCCAGCGGGTCACTGCCGCCGGCCGTGACCCAGGCGACCTCGGGGGCGAAGCCGTTGACCAGCTCGCCCTCCTTCTTAAGCAGGCTCTCGGGGATGAGCACGGGCATGGCCACGTTCTCATGGCCGGTGGCCTTGAAGCGGGCGTCCAGGTTCTTCTGGATGTTCTCCCAGATGGCGTAGCCATAGGGACGCAGCACCACGAAACCCTTGACGCTGGAATACTCGACCAGCTCGGCCTTGGTGCAGATATCGGTATACCACTGGGCGAAATCGACCTCCTGTGCGGTGATCGCTTCGACCATTTTTTTCTTATCGTTTGCCATTTCCTGTTAATCCTCACACAAATTCTAAACTTGTCCGCGGCAGCAGCGCCGCAAGCATTACATACGGTCTTCCAGGTAATTTACCACGTCACCGACGGTGTGGAAATTCTCGATATCCTCGTCGGGGATCTCAACGCCGAACTCGTCGGACAGGACGGTGATCATATCGATAACATCCAGGCTGTCCGCGCCGAAATCGTTGACGATGTCGCTGTCGGGGGTGATCTTCTCAGGATCGACTTCCAGCTGTTCTGCCAGATAGCCACGGATGCGGCTGAAAACTTCGGAATCCATAATTTAACTCCTTTATAAACACAGATATACATTTAATATATAGCGTATCTGCGGCTGAATGTCAAGGGGGTAAGTGTTAAATTTTATGCAAGCTGCATACGATGGGCCGGGAGGTGGGCATGTGGAACTGAATTTTACCAAAATGCAGGCCGCCGGCAACGATTATATCTACCTGGACTGCCGCGCCGCCGGGCTGCCGCCAAACGCCGCCGCGCTGGCCGTGGCGCTGTCCCGACGGCATTTTTCCGTGGGGGCCGATGGGGTCATTTTTATCTGTCCCCCGCTGCTGGCGGACGGCGACGCCGCGATGCGGATGTTCAACGCCGACGGCAGCGAGGGGGCCATGTGCGGCAACGGTGTACGCTGTGTAGCGGAATTTTTATACACCCACGGCATCCGGCGGGACTGCATCCGCATCGACACACCCAACGCCGGACGGCGCACGCTGCGTCACGTGGGCGCGGGGTTATGGCAGGTGGAGATGGGGCATTTCTCGGCGCTGGGGGCTGACGTGGGCACCACCGACCTGGGCGGCGGGCCGCTGTTGGATGTGCCGCTCTGCACGGGCGGGCGCAGCTGGCGTGTCAACTGCGTGGCCGTGGGCAACCCGCACTGCGTTGTTTTTGTGGGTGATGCCCCGCCCGAGGGGGCTGACCTGGCCCTGTATGGCCGGGAACTGGAACACCACCCGGCGTTCCCCGGGGGCATCAACGTGGAGTTCGCGCGGCAGATCAGCCCCACAGCCTTCGCCGTGACAGTCTGGGAGCGCGGCAGCGGGGCCACGCTCTCCTGCGGGACCGGGGCCTGCGCCGTGGCGGCCTCCGCTGTGCTGACCGGCCGCAGCGGACGCGGCGTGCCGATTTTGGTGCAGATGCCCGGCGGCACACTGGAAGTACGCATCCTGAAGGATGATACCGCGCTTTTACTTGGTGAAGCCGCGGCAGCATTTACTGGAACTGTACGGATTCAGCCTTGCAAACTGCCGCGCGGTGTGGTATGATAGATGCAATAACAATTTGAACAATATTTCAGTTCGGAAGGGGGCTGCGCCCATGAATATTCACGAATCCGCAGAGGATTATCTCGAAAAAATTCTGATGCTGCAGGAACAGAAGGGTTCTGTGCGCTCGATCGATATTGCGGTGGCGATGGGCTTTTCCAAGCCGAGCGTCAGTGTCGCCATGAAAAACCTGCGTGAGAACGGCTATATTTCGATGGATGCCGACGGTTTTATCAAGCTGGAAGCGCCGGGCATGGAAATTGCCCAGCGCATCTATGGCCGCCACCGCAAGCTGACGGCGTTCTTCGTCGCGCTGGGCGTTGACCCGGAGACTGCCTCCAAGGACGCCTGCAAGGTCGAGCACGACCTGAGCGAGGAAACGTACAGCAAGATGATTGCATTTGCGGAGAAAGCCGAAAAAGAAGAGCAGAAGTAAATTTTGCCCAAAAAATTGCCCGATGGCATCAAGTGCCATCGGGCAATTTTTACTTTAGGTATACAGCGGCTTGCTCTCCGGCTCGCCTGTCACCTCTGCCTGGGGTTCGGCAGGCTGGGCCGGGGCAGCTGGGGCATGGCGGGCAGTGATGACCGCCTGGTGGAACGCCGCCGGGTTGGCGCGATACTTGCGCTCAATGTCCTTGTCGTAGCCGATCAGCGCATCCGGGTAGGTGCGGGCCATCTGCTGCAAAATTTCCTGCGCTTCGTCCTCATTGCGGACGTAGATATCGTGGCAGGCACGTTTCTCCTTCGCGCCGAAAACGCGCACCATCAGCTCTTTCCTCACGGTCAGGATGCCGTAAGCCTTGTGGCGCACTGTGTACTGGTAGGCCCAGACCACGTCGTCACCGGCCAGCACCCAGGAATTGCCGCCCTTGTCGTACATCAGCCAGCTGCGGCTCATGCGGACCTTGCCATCCTGCATCGTGTCCTCGTAGAAGTGGTCGAGGGCCTGCTCGGTGGCCTGCGGGTCGTCCGAAGCCTTGATGTAGTTGCGAATCTGCTTCTGGAAGCCACCGGTCAGGGAATGAACCACGAACCAGATTGCCAGCACCACCAGCAGAACGCCGATGACGCCCATAAAACCATACACAAACGTGTCCTGGCCGTCGATTTCGCCGTCGGTCAGCACCAGCGGAAGGGCTGTGCAGTCGTCAAACAGACCGATATCATCATAGCTAAAACCGGCGTCAATGAAGTAATCTTCCCACAGCTGCCGGGTCTCATCATCCATGGGCTGCAGCGTGCCGCGCACCGACACGTAGGAGCCGTCCCACTCATAACTGCCGTCCTCGTCATCGATAAGCCGCTCGGTATCGGCAACGACCGCCTCGGCGTCGCTGATTTTGGGCTTGGGCACTTCCACACCGATATAGACGGTGGCGTCGGGGGTGTTGACCGGCATGATGTACTCGCGGGCGCTGACCTTGTCCGGCCTGCCGCTCTCACTCACGACGGTCTCGGCGTAGTAGTCAATCAGGGTGTCAATGTCCGCTTCGAGATACTGTCCTTGCAGGGAAAGGACGTCGTGGTCATCCTGCGGTGCGAAATGGGTCGGCCCAGCGATCATTTTTGCGATGCCGGGCCCGAACACCACGCCGATGAAGATGGCCGCCACAGCCAGGACGATGATGGCCCACAGCTTGCCGACCAGGGTTTTCTGCTTCAGGGATTGCAGCATAGATACTTTCCTCCATTCTTTTGTATACAGGGTTCGTTACCATTGTAACAAATAGCAGGTTCGGCGTCAACCGGTTGCGCGGAATTGTGCACCATTTTTTGACGATCTGCGTGAAGATTTTCCCCTTGCGGTTTGTTTATTATTCTGCTGTACACTTGAATGGACGTGATAGCTTGATTTCTGACAACATCAAAAGGCTACGTGAAAACATGGGGCTCTAGCAGGCGGCGCTGGCCCGCAAGCTAGGGGTAACGCGCGCCAGTGTCAATGCGTGGGAAATGGAGTTATCCTCCCCCACAGCAGTCTACCTTGTGGAAATGGCGCGGCTGTTCCACACAACTACCGATGACATCCTCGGCCTGGAAAGCGAAGAAAAAATCAGCCTGCGCGGTATGAACGAACAGGAAAAGCGCCTCGTCTACGACTTGGTCGACTATATCAGCGGGCACCACAAACCATAACCCCGCCCCGGGCGCACACACAGGTGCGCCCTTACATCCGCTAATAACAAAAACCGCCCCTTCCGGTTTGACCCGGAAGGGGCGGTTTCAGCTATTTGCTATTCGCAGTTAAGCTACTCGCAGATTACAGCTCAGCGAAGTACTTAATGGTGCGGACCATCTGAGAGGTGTAGGAGTTCTCGTTGTCGTACCAAGAAACGACCTGAACCTGATAGGTGTCATCGTCGATCTTAGCGACCATGGTCTGGGTAGCATCGAACAGGGAGCCATAGCGCATACCGATAACATCGGAAGAGACGATCGGATCCTCGTTGTAGCCGAAGCTCTCAGAAGCAGCAGCCTTCATAGCGGCGTTGATAGCCTCCTTGGTGACGTCCTTGCCCTTGACAACGGCAACCAGGATGGTGGTGGAGCCG
>ERZ827104.3510-NODE-3510-length-10942-cov-2.841830_pt1 | contig 10942 bp, 9 predicted proteins | sample MGYA00519781_ERZ827104 | MGnify/ENA primary metagenome ERZ827104 (study PRJEB31778, sample SAMEA3449257) | human gut metagenome | biome: human gut; feature: human-associated habitat; material: faeces | place: United Kingdom | collected 2010/2012 ... | reverse complement strand
CAGCGGCAGCATGACCTTCACGGTGATGGAGACTCCCGGCCACACCAGGGGCGGCGTCACCTACATCAAAAACAACGAGCTCTATTGCGGGGACACCCTGTTCCAGGGCAGCATGGGCCGCACCGACCTGTATGGGGGCGACGATGCCGAGATGTTCCGGCCGCTCAAGCGGCTGGGCTCGCTGCAGGGTTACTACAAGGTCTTTCCGGGCCACGGCAGTGCGACCAACCTCGATGACGAAAAGCTGGCCAACCCCTTCCTGCGCCGGGCAATCGCAATGGCGTAAAACTGCCAAAGTCCAAAAAAGTTTACAGCTTTTCGTAGAACTATTTTTACATAACATGCTACTATATCAGTGGAGGCAACTCCGCTGCAGACCACATTTTACAAGGAGCAAAAACAGCAGATGAAGATCAGAATAGTTGGACACAATATGAAATATGAGGCGGAGTGCATCACGATGCTGTTTTTCCCCGATGAGAAGATTGTCACGACCGAGTACCCCGCCGACACCGAGTTCCCTGAGCAGGATGAGGAGGACTTCATCGAAGCCCGGCAGCAGCGCGGCCTGATGAAGGTGACGCTGCACCTCAACGGCAGGGAAACTTCCCTGTGCCGCACCGTCCTGTCTAACCCGCGTACCCCCTATGAGGAAGCCGAATACATCATGAGCGACATGATGTTTACCCTCCTTTGTGAGGCGACCGGCACCCATCCGGCCTGGGGAATGCTGACCGGCGTGCGGCCGATCAAGCTCTTCCACAAGCGCCTGGACGCCGGGATGAGCCGGGAGATGGTGGCGCGGGAGTTTGCGCAGCGGTTTTATGTCACCGAGGAAAAGATCGATCTGGCGCTGCAGACCGCCCACAACGAGGCCCCGATTTTAAAGGGGGCCACCGACGACACCTACAGCCTGTATATCTCGATCCCATTCTGTCCTTCGCGCTGCAGCTACTGCTCCTTTGTTTCCCATGACATCACCAGCAAGCGCGCCAAGGATATTCTGCCGGTCTATGTCGACCGGCTCTGCGAGGAACTCTGCTGCATCGCGCAGAAGATGGCGGGCACGGGGCTGGCGCTCACAACCGTCTATTTTGGCGGCGGCACCCCGACTATTCTGTCGGCCGGGCAGCTGGATCAGATCTGCACGGCGGTGGAGAAAAACTTTGATCTGTCCCGTTTAAAGGAATATACGGTGGAGGCCGGACGCCCGGACACCATCGACCGCGAGAAGCTGCGGACGCTGCGCCGGCACCGCGTGACCCGCATCAGCATCAATCCTCAGACGTTAAACGACGAGGTGCTGGCGGGCATCGGCAGAAAGCACACCGCCCAGCAGATCATCGACTGCTTTGAGATGGCGCGGGAGGAAGGCTTTGACGACATCAACATGGACCTGATTGCCGGGCTGCCGGGCGAGACGGTGGAGAGCTTTAGCCGGACGGTCGACCGGATCATCGCACTGAACCCCGAAAACGTGACGGTTCACACCCTCTCGATCAAGCGCAGCGCCAGCTACGGTACCAGCTGGGAGGAGCGACTGAAAGCCCTGCAGCTGGGCGAACAGGTAGGGCAGATGGTTTCCTACGCGCAGAAGGCACTGATCCAGTACGGCTGGCAGCCATACTATCTGTATAAGCAGCGCAACACGCTGGGCAACCTCGAGAACACCGGCTACTGCAAGCCGGGGTATGAGGGCCGGTACAACATCTACATCATGGACGAAACACAGACGATCCTGGCAGCGGGCGGGGGCGCGGTGACCAAGCTCAAATCCAACCGCACCGGCAAGCTGGAGAGGATCTTCAACTATAAATACCCGTTTGAATATGTCGAGCACTTCGACGAAATCTTAAAACGAAAGGACAAGGTGGTGGATTTCTTTGAGGAAAATAGACCCCTTCCACTACGGGAGGATTGAGAAGGATGAGGTCAATCAGCAGGCGGTGCAGAATTATTTTCAGCTGATCGACGAGGCGGAGGCGTTTTATAACGCACAGATCCGCCGGGTGGTGGAGCAGATGGGCGGCGGACAGGACCGCGCGACGGTCATCTGCCTGTCCGGGCCGTCCGCTTCGGGCAAGACCACCACAGCGCACACCCTGGCAAGGCACTTTATCAGCAGCGGCAGGAAGGCAATGGTCATCTCGCTGGACGATTTTTATATGGATACCGAGCAGACACCTTTAAATCGTAAGGGCAAGCCGGACTTTGAAAGCATCTATGCGCTGGATATTGAGCGGATCAACCGCTGCATCAAGGAGCTGATTGAGCAGGGACGGACCAACATCCCGATCTTTGATTTCCACGTCCGCAAGCGATTGGAGGGGATGGAGCGGGAGATTGTGGCGGGCCCGGACGATGTGGTCATCATCGAGGGGCTGCATGGCCTGAACCCGCTGCTGACCCAGCTGGTGGGGGAGGATAAGGTCACCCGCATCTTTGCAAGTGTCCGCTCCCGCTTCACCGACCACGACAGAGTTATTTTAACCCCGCAGGATGTGCGCCTGATGCGCCGCATGGTGCGCGACCGCTTTACCCGCAACACCCTGCCGGAGGAGACAATGGCGATGTGGGAGGAGGTGTGCGAGGGCGAATCGGCCTATATCAATCCCTTTCGGGACAGCGCGGATTTTAAGCTGGATACCACCCTCGACTATGAGCCGAACATCTTCCACAGCTTCCTGCTGCCCTTTCTGGAGGACCGCAGGGGCATCGCACCGGAGCACTACCGCAAGCTGGACGATCTTTACCAGCGGCTGGATGAATTTTTTGACATCAACAACACCGACGCCATCCCGCAGGACAGCGTCATCCGCGAATTCATCGGGCCAAAACAGACACAGGATCAGGCGGACGCCTAACGATAAAACGACAATTGAACGAGAAAGGGGCAATCTAAGTTATGAGTATCAATTCCTTCAATTCCCTGTTGGACAAAGCGATTTCGGTCGCCAACGTAGCGGGCAAAAAAACCGAGGAGATGGTGGAGGCTTCCAAGCTGAAGATTCAGGAAGTTTCGGTCAACGCCGATCTGGCGAACTGCTATGAAAAGATCGGCTCGCTGGTTTACAGCAGCAAAAAGTTTGGCGCGGACAACGAGCAGGAAATCGCGCAGCTGATTGCACAGGCCGACGAGCTGCTTGAGCAGCTCGCCCAGCTGCAGGCTAAGCGCGAGGAGATCCGCAAGGTAAGAAAGTGCCCGAACTGCGGCGCTTCCTGCGCGACCGACGCGCATTTCTGCTCCAGATGCGGCATGGTGCTGCACGAGGAGACCAGCGTGGTTGTCCCGGAGGAGGTTCAGCAGTCCGAGGTACCGGAGCAGGAAGCTCCATCCGAGCCTGAAAAGCAGGATGAAGAACCACTGATCGAAGAGAAACTGTAATGCAACCAAAAGCAGCTGCGCTCCGGGGAGGGGTGCAGCTGCTTTCTGCTATTTAGAGGAGAGGGAAGAAATGCAGGTAAGTATTTGTATGTCGCAGGTGCAGCCGATGCTGGATTGGCTGGAAGCGCTCGCAAACGGAAGGGCGGACAAGCAGACTTTGGACCGGATGCTGGACAGCGAGGACTATGCCTTTGAGTTTGCGCGGTATCAGCAGCGGGTGACCCGGCAGGAATTCCGGGATTATCTGCTGCACCTTCCGCAGATGCGGGAGGAGGAGATAGCAAACCAGTCGCTGCGGCTTCACCATTCGCTGTGGAAGGATGCGCTGGAACATCCCCAAAAGTACAGGGAGGGGCTAGAGCGCCTGCAGCAGGTGCTGTCGGCCGGCTTTCAGCAGGAGACCAAGGAGATTATGGAGCGCTGCTACGGGCCGGTGGAGATGGGAGCGGTCAAGCTGGTGATCACGCTCGGCATCGGCCAGTCCTTTGGCTATCCGTACGGGGACGGGATGCACATGGACTTTCTGCAGCTGGTAGGGGAGGACTATATGAAGGAGCTGGCGCCCACCTTTAACCACGAGCTGCACCACATCCTCTTCAACCGCCTGTTCGGCGAGGGGAATGCGGAGACGCTGGAGGGGAGATTCTGCTTTTTCCTGGCGGGAGAAGGGCTGGCCATCAAGTTTGCAAACTTTGCTCCGGGGAAGCTGTCCTGCTCGCTGTGTCCGGAGAGGGCCAACGAGGGTTTGGACGAGCGGAGCATGGAGGTGCTCAACGGGGATTTTAAAGATACCTGGAAGCGGTTTGCCGATACCATCCGTCAGCTGCGGGAGGGCCGGATGGACCAGGAGGAGCTGGAAAGGGAGATGGAGGAATATTGGCTGAGCCCCTATCTGGATCCCGCCCATCCCGGGGAAAGGCTGCTGCAGAGCCGCGCCTACAGCTTTGGCAACGAGGTGTGGGGGAGCATCTACGACGCCTTTGGGCGCGAGGTGATGCTGGACACGCTGCGCCATCCCGATCGCTGTGTCGCTGTTTTCTCTGCGGCCTGCCGGAAAAATGGACAGGTTCAGTACACGATTGAGGACGGCGAGGAGCAATCTCAATAAAAGAAAGATAAAGGAGGGAAGGAGATGACCCCACAGATGCTGCACGCGACGCTGTCGACGGGGCAGATCACCATCTGGGAGGACCGGTTGGATGTCACCCCCAAAATGCCGCAGCAGGTGCTCGACTGGCTGCAGCGGGAAGAAGGGCTGCGGGCCTGCGGCTTCGACGAGCTGGACCGGGAGATGCAGTACCGGCTGCTCAGCCATCAGGATCGCTGCCGGGAGATGGAGTTCCCGCAGCCGGACTACGGCGCCTACCGCTTCTTTGTGTTGCCGCGGGGGCCAAGGACGGAGTTCCTATATGAAGAATATGAGTGGGACGCCGATTACCGGCCGGTCACCCTGTATGTTTGGCAGTCGGAGGACGGCTGGCTGGACGGCAACTCCACCTTTTTGCGGGTACGGCTCGAACTGCTGGCGGGTATCAGCCGAGAGAGGCTGGCCTTTGGCGGGCAGAAGGCGATGTTTGTGAGCGAGCTTGCTGCCTACTGCAGGATGTGGCAGAAGCTGCGGGCCAATCGGGGCCGCCCGCCCCGGTATGCGGACCGGCTGCGAAATGTAGCGGACACCCCAACCTTTGTCCCCTCGGATAAGCCGCGGTTGCTGGGACCGGTGACGGTGGCCAGCGTCAGCTCGGACCGGCTGGAGAAAATCTACCTTGACAACATTGGATAGAGGATAAAAAAGAAGGAGCTGGGGAAATTTCCCCAGCTCCTTTAGGCTGTTTAGACTATTTGTGTTTCTTGCTCAGCGCGGCGATGCCGATGCCGGCAACAACTGCAGCGGCGGCAGCGACGCCGACAAAGTCCTCAGCGCCGGTGTCCGGGTTGGCCTTGACGGTCTCTTCCGGAACGGTTTCCTCTGCCGGCTCCTGTACTTCAGGGGTCTGCTCCTCAATGGGAGTTTCCTCCTCGGTGCCGAGCTCGTCGGTGGAGAGGACATAGTTTCCGAGCGCGAAGGAGTTTACGCTCATGGCAAGAATCATAGAAGCAGCCAGAGCGACAGTGAGAAGTTTTTTCATGGCTAATACCTCCAGTCTATCTTTTCTTTTTTTATTTATGAACATCCAAGGAAAGGCGGAGTTGGCATTATGCCTTTTCCAAAGCCTGTTTTAAATCCTCGATGATGTCATCGACGTTTTCGATGCCGACCGACAGGCGGATGAGGCCGGGGCTGATGCCGGCGGCAACCAGCTGTTCATCGGTCAGCTGACGGTGGGTGGAGCTTGCCGGATGCAGCACCAAAGTGCGCACATCGGCGACATGAACCACCAGCGAAGCCAGCTTCAGGCTGTCGATAAAGCGGATGGAAGCGTCGCGCCCGCCCTTGATGGTGAAGGCGATGACGCCGCTGCAGCCTTTAGGCAGGTACTTCTGCGCGAGCGCGTGGTAGGGGTTGTTTTCCAGGGTGGGGTAGTTGACTGACTCCACATTGTCACAGCTTGCTAGGAAGTGGGCCACCTTGTCGGCGTTCTGGCAGTGGCGCTCCATGCGCAGGTGCAGCGTTTCCAGTCCATGGTTGAGCAGGAAAGCGGCTTCAGCGGAAGGGTAGCAGCCAAGGTCGCGCATCAGCTGGACGCGGGCCTTGGTGATGTAGGCTGCGTTTCCGAAATCGCGGGTGTAGACCACGCCGTGATAGGACTCATCCGGCTCGGTGAATTCCGGGAAGTTGCCGTTGGTCCAGTCAAATTTACCACTGTCGACGATGACGCCGCCGACCTGAGTAGCGTGGCCGTCCATGTATTTGGTGGTGGAGTGGATGACGATGTCCGCGCCAAATTCAAATGGGCGGCAGAGGATTGGGGTGGCGAAGGTGTTGTCCACAATCAGCGGAATGTTGTGGGAGTGGGCGACGCGGGCCATCTTTTCGATATCGAGCACCGCGATGGCAGGGTTGGCGATGGTCTCGGCAAAGACCGCCTTGGTGTTGGGCTGGATCTGAGCCTTGAGGGTCTCCTCGTCCGCATCTGCGTCCACAAATGAAGTCTCAATGCCAAAGCGCTTGAGGGTGACGGCGAGCAGGTTGATGGTGCCGCCGTAGATGGTGGAGGAGCACAGGATGTGGTCCCCGGCGCTCAGGATGTTGAGCACCGCAATCAGGGTAGCGGCCTGTCCGGAGGTGGTGCACAGCGCACCCACACCGCCTTCCAGCGTGGCGATCTTTTCCTCCACGGCGGCTACCGTTGGGTTGGAGATGCGGGAGTACATGTGGCCGTCAGCGGTCAGATCAAACAGCTTGGCTACCTGGGCGGTAGATTCATATTTATAGGTCGTGCTCTGGTAAATCGGCAGCGTCAGCGGCTGTCCGTTTTGAGGGGTGTAGCCCTCGTGCAGGCATTGGGTTTCAATTTTCATGTTCATCAGTCCTTTTCTTGTTGCTCGGACGGGAGCGGCAATGTTGTTAGCCGCCGGTAAATCCTTCCTTTTTCCATTGTAGCACGTCCGTATTTCTTTTGCAACTGTGCGGGGTAACTTTCACGGCTGTGACAACGGGAGCTGTTTTATGCTTTTGGGAAAATTTTCCCTTCCGGTGAGGTTGCTTTTTTGGGGCGCTGGGTATATAATGAAGATATTTCCGGGAAGTGTAGAACTTCCCAGCTAAAAGGAGGAAAAAGCGATGAGGAAATGGATTGCAGCTGCGGCACTGGCCCTTTGCATGGCGGCCACCGGCGTCAGCGTATCGGCCAGCGGGCCGAGCGCGGTGTTTGACTTTGGCGACAACGCGTTCTTTACTGTTCGGATGCAGGAAAACGAAAGCGTTTACCTGTCGTTGGATACAGAGTATGACCGTCAGCTTGCGCAGACGGTTTGGGAAGAAACCGGCCTGGAAGCGGACCGCTTCTACCAGTTTGACACTGGGGAAGAAGGCTTTTTGCGCACCGGCGAGCTGTTTTTGCAGGCGGATGAGGACCAGCAGGTCTATGAAATCGCAGAAGACGGCAGTATTGATGAGGTGGAAGCCCAGTACGCGCACGGATATACCATCGGCAAAGACGGCGAAAAGATCGGCGGCTATGTGATTAGAACCCGTGACCTCGGCCGGTATGTGGTCGTGGGATAAGGCGTTTCTGATAAAAAAGCTGTGGAAAAATGGCTGCCACCGCTGGAATCCAGTTGATTTTAGCGGACAGCTGTGATAAAATAAAACCGTATATAATGGAGATTTTGTAAATTGATCCCATTTTTACTATCTTGAAGTTTTTTGCCCGTGGCTTAGTGGACAGGCAAAAAGCCTCAGACCCAAAAAAAGGAGCGATAATTTATGAACAAGAAAGTACTTTCCCTGGCAGTTGCGGCTGTACTGACTGTTAGTGCTTCTGTGGGCGTAAGCGCATCTTCTTGCCTGAAAGGCGCTGTCAGCAGAAGCGAAAACGGCGGCCTCAACGGCTCCGATTCCAGAAGCAGCGGCAGCGATCTGAGAGGTTCTGCTTCCAGAAACGGCGGCTCCACTCTGAGCGGCGCTGTATCCAGAAGCAACAGCAACAGCCTGAATGGCTCTGCTTCCAGAAGCAACGGCAGCGACCTGAATGGCTCTGCTTCCAGAAGCAACGGCAGCGACCTGAATGGTTCCGCATCCAGAAGCAACGGCAGCGACCTGAATGGCTCTGCTTCCAGAAGCAACGGCAGCGACCTGAATGGTTCCGCATCCAGAAGCAATGGCAGCGAGCTGAATGGTTCTGCGTCCAGAAGCAACGGCAGCGACCTGAATGGTTCTGCGTCCAGAAGCAACGGAAGCGACCTGAATGGCTCTGCATCCAGAAGCAATGGCAGTGACCTGAATGGCTCCGCATCCAGAACCAGCGGTTCCACCCTGAGCGGCGCTGTATCCAGAAGTGACAGCAACAGCCTGAACGGCTCTTCTTCCAGACGCGGCGGCAGCAGCCTGAACGGTTCTTCTTCCAGAAACAACGGCTCTTCGCTGAAAGGCTCTGCGAACAGAGACTGCAATCGTTGCTAAGACTCTGATAAAAACAGAAAGCAGCCCGTTTTTTGAAAGCGGGCTGCTTTTTTTGCTGTTTACAGCTTTGTCGAATTGTGGTATACTGTAAGGCATACCGGTGAAGGCGACACGGTCAGCTCCGAAAGGGGGTGGCCGTATGAGTACGAACGATGTCTTGACATTCGGCTTACTTATAGTGGCGATTGTTGATCTGGTTTACAAAATCGTAGCCAAGAAATAACCGCCTCCACGAGTCCTAGCGCGGAAGCGGCAATTTCAACTTTAACTTGATATGAGTTGGCCGTTTCCCTCTAGCCCGGGAAGCCGCCTTCATCAGGTATTATAGCACAAGGGCCCCGGCGCGTCAAGCGGCGGGGCCTTTTGTATTTGCGGACGCCCCGGTCCATGCCCCGGCAATTAAATGTAACGAACGTTATAAAAAAACCACCCCGCCCCCGAAAAGTTACAAAAAAATTTCTGTCGGAGACTCATGCTATAGAATGGCAGAAAAACCGCATTACAAAGCCAAAAACTGTTGATTATCGAACGGCAAAAATGACATGGCTGTTACCAACTCGGGATAAAAATTACATTTTTTTTACGAAAGGGGCTTGCATTTTGCCAGGCGTTGTGTTATAGTATTGGCAGAGCAAGGGAGATTGTGGAGAATCTTCCGCTCGGTGCTTTGGACGGCAGGCCGCTGGCAGGCCCTTTTGTTTGCCGCAGAGTGTCGTTTAAAGTACAAACCAAACGAATCTTTGCTCACAAAAAGGCAAAGAAAAATTTTTTAGGAGGAAGAAAGACTATGAAAAAAGTACTTTCCGTAGCATTGGCTTCTGCTATGGTACTTGGCATGGGCGCTAACGCTTTCGCCATTTCCTACAGCACTGGCTCCAATCAGGAAGCAGACTGGCCGGATAACTTCCAGTTCGATGGTCAGCTGTTTGTAACCGACAAAGATGGTGACATCATTGAGGAATCCACCACCGAGCTGAACGACAGCGAGTCTGTTGACTTCGAGCCAGGTGACGTTATCTGGATGCCTCTGTATGCCGACGATCAGTATCAGTGGAAGAACACCTGGACTGAAGGCACTGATGGTCAGGACGCTGTTAAGAGCGTAAGACTGGACTCTTCTTATTTCTATCACGGAGAAACTAGCGTAGATCCTTCTGTTGGTGAAGTAGTAGAAATCAGAAGGGATGTTTCATTTAAGCTGACCAGCATTAAAGCAGATGCAGCAGATATCGGCGGAGTTGATGATGTTTCTTTGGATGTAGCCACTACTCCTATTGCAGTTTCTTCTGCTAGATATAATGCGGCAGATAACACCGTTACTGTTCGCTTCCGTATTAATGCAAAAGACTATAAAGCAATTTATGGCGAAGATGCACCGGAAAATTATACCTATGAGCCAATTTCTTTGACTGTTGATGCAGATGATTTTGACAATAATAGAACTGTTACAGGTACTGTACATGCTGTAGTTGGTACCTATAGAGAGGGTGCTACTGCTGGCAGTCCGGCTGTTGCTCCAGCACTGATTGGAGTTCCAGAAACTGTTGTAGTTGTTGACTCTGATGATAAGGAAGTAGAGAGAACTGTTGAGTCTGCGAAAGCAACCATCAACGGAAAGACCTACACTATCAAAGACAGGGACGATGGTCACGAAGTTCAGAAATTCATCGACAACGTAAATGAGCAGTTCCAGAAGATGGTTGATGCTGGCAAGACCGTAACTTGGGACGACGCTGTTGTTACCGTTAACCTGGCTGAGATCAAAGCTACCGACGATGTTATCGACAAACCATACATCGACTCTGCTGATGAGGACAAAGTCATGGCTGACTACGGCCACTACACCGGCAACATCGACAAGAACTGGTCCATCAACCTGATCGAGAAATCCACCGGCGTTGCTGAGCTGATCGAAAAGGCTGAACTGTACAAAGCGACCGCTACCGACTACGCTTCCTACAGCAAATACACCGATGAGATCATGCCAAACGCTGTATACCTGAAGGTTACTCTGAAGGATACTTGGAAAACCGTTGATTCCGAGACCCTGACCTACTACGTATACGTTGCTGACAACGATTCCGGCAAACAGACCAACGAAGTTTGGGTTTCCGGCAAATACGTTAACAACGATGTAAACTTCGACTGGACCAACGACGCTTCCAAGGCTCAGCTGTGGAAGGTTAAGAAGGGCGAAAACGGCACCGCTGTATTCGACTTCGCTGACAAAGCGTTCTTCACCGTTAAGATGTACTCTGGCGAGTCCATGTACCTCGACCTGTCCACCGCTTATGACAAAGCTGTAGCTGGCGAGATGGATGCTGAGGCTGACTCCTTCTACAAATTCGACAACGACAACGCTAACTTCTCCAGAACCGGCGAACTGATCATCGTTACCGATGATGAGACTCTGGTTCCTTACGAGATCGACGCTGATGGCAACTTTGTAGAGGTTGACGCTAAATACGTTGAGGACTACGCTATCGCTCACA
>ERZ827104.3493-NODE-3493-length-10968-cov-3.402731_pt1 | contig 10968 bp, 8 predicted proteins | sample MGYA00519781_ERZ827104 | MGnify/ENA primary metagenome ERZ827104 (study PRJEB31778, sample SAMEA3449257) | human gut metagenome | biome: human gut; feature: human-associated habitat; material: faeces | place: United Kingdom | collected 2010/2012 ... | reverse complement strand
GAGTTCCGCCGGTCAGTGAAAGAAAGGGCTAGACGACCGACAGAAGCGACCGGGTTCCCAAACACGAACACCGCAGACGAATAGGTAACAGAATAATCCTACATTTAGAGTAAACATGTATTAAATGCCAATATTATATATCTAATTTTACGACTGTAATTCCGGCGCCTCCCAGTTGTATTTGTTCATCTCCGAAGGAAGCGACGAGCGGGTTGGTGCTGAGATATTGACGGATCAGTTGCCGCAAAGCTCCTGTCCCGGTGCCGTGTAGTAGCCTTACTTCTTTGTAATTGAGCATAACGGCTTCGTCGAGGAAGGTGATCACTTTTTGCAAGGCTTCTTCTCCGCGCATTCCCCGGAGATCGATATCGGGTTTGAAATCGAAACGTTTTTGGCTGATATTTTCCCGGATATTGGCATACGAGGCTTGGGGCTGGGTACGGGCCACTTTCTTGGCCTGACTGGCCGATGCTCTTTTCAGTTGGGAAAGTTTAGCCGTCGTTCTCAGATTCCCTAAAGCGATAACCGCAGTTTTGTCGTTGATTTCAAGAATTTCTCCGATGGCTTTGTTGGGCAGACTGACAAAATCCCCTTTCTGTAAAGGGAGTTCGGTTGTGGTGCCCTCGGAAGCCGGAGTTGAAGCGGAGGCTTTATTTTTGGTCTTTTTATTTTTTTCCCGGTTTTGCAGTTTTTCCATTTTTTTCCGAATCCGTTCTTCTTCAGCGCTGGCTTGTTCGGAGAGTAAACGTTCTTTTTCGGCCTCCATTTTTTGCCGGATTTCTTTGGTCTTTTCTTTTTCTGCTTGATTTTCGCGGATATCCCGGATGGTCTGTTCGATGGTTTTATTGGCCGAATGGATGATTTCCTGAGCTTTTTGTTGGGCTTCTTTGATGATTTCTTTGCGTAAACGGGAAGCTTCGGTCAATTCCTGACGATATTTTTCGACTACTTCATCGAGTCGTTTCTCATTTTCGTGAATGCGTCTGCGTTTCTCCTCCCAATAGCGTTTGTCCCGGGCGATGTCTTTCAGATGTTTGTCATAATTGATATGATCTTCACCGATTTTCGAGGCGGCATCTTCCAGTATTTCTTTAGGAAGGCCAATCTTTTTGGCAATTTCGAAGGCAAAAGAAGAACCCGGTTTTCCGATGCATAATTCGAATAAAGGCAACATCCGGTGACTGTCGTAAAGCATGGCTCCATTTTCAATACCGGTAGTTTCCGCTGCAAAATGTTTCAGGTTGGTGTAGTGGGTCGTGATTACCCCTTTCACCTGTTTTTGATTGAGGGTTTTCAGGATTGCTTCGGCTATAGCCCCTCCCAGCATGGGTTCTGTACCGGTGCCGAATTCATCGATCAGGATCAGGGTATTTTCATCTCCGTAGCGGAGAAAGTTTTTCATGTTGATGAGGTGTGAGCTATAGGTACTCAGATCGTTTTCAATGGATTGCTCGTCACCCATGTCGATGAGTATTTTTTTGAAAATACCGAACCGGCTTGCTTCACTGACCGGTACCGGCAGGCCACATTGAAACATATATTGCAATAAACCGGCGGTTTGCAGGCATACGGATTTTCCACCTGCATTGGGACCCGATATCAGGATAATCCGTTGGGTTTCATCAATCTCTATTTTTAGCGGGACGATATTTTTATCGCTATTTTTCAGGCTGAGCCATAAAAGAGGATGCCGGGCGCTGTACCAGAACATTTCCGGACGTTCGCTGAAAGCCGGTACGGTTGCTTCGATATAGAGTGAAAAAGCTGCTTTAGCCCGGACAAAATCGATGTAAGCCAGAAAATCGTAGGCCGGAATCAAATCATCGACGTAGGGACGCAGGTCTTCGGCAAACCGACGGAGGATCCGGGTGATCTCCCGTTTCTCTTCCAATTCCAGTTCCCGGATTTCATTGTTGGTTTCGACGATCTCGGCCGGTTCGATATAAGAGGTTTTACCCGTAGCCGATTCGTCGTGGACGATACCGTTTATTTTTCGTTTATAGGCAGAAGGCACGGGGATGACCATACGACCGTCCCGGATAGCGATGGAAGTGTCTTTTTCTGCCCACCCTTCTGTCTGAGCCTGTTGTAATAAAGCCTGCATACGCCGGGAGATACCGTTTTGTTTTCGTTGAAGACGATGGCGGATATCTCCCAATTCAGGGGAAGCCGTGTCTTTTATGCTCCCATGGCGGGATACGATGGAATCGAGGCGTTGCAGAATATAAGGAAATAATTGGATATCTCCGGCCTGGGCCGTTAAACGCGGATACCGTTCGTCTTTGCCGTGGAAAAAACGGACTATAGCCGTCAGGGATTCCAGCGATTGCTTGAGAGCGACCATTTCAGCCACTTCCAGAAATAAGCCTTCCACCCGTACTTTGTTCAAAAAGGGACGGGCGTCGCTGAAATGATCACCGGGAAATTGGTCTTCTTCTTCCAGAATAGACATAAATTCCTGCGTCTCTTCCAGGCGTTCCCGGATTTCTGTCGGTTCAGTAGAAAATTTCATCGCTTCTACCAAATCTCTGCCCATATCGCTCAGACAGTTTTTTTGAACGAATTGCCTGATCTTATCAAACTTAATCTTGCTTTCGAAATTTTCCGGATAAACCATTTTGTGCATTTTATTCTTTATTTAACGTTTCCGCTTATTGTCAAGGTGTTTTCCGGTTGAGAGGGATCGTTGGTGATGACTGTGATCGATTTATACTGACGTCCGGATTTGCCGGTAGAGTCGAAAGTGGCCCGGATGGTTGTCGATTGGCCGGGCTGAATTTCTTTTTGTCCCAGGGTAACGGCAGTACACCCACAGCTGGCTTTCGTTTTCCGGATGAACAGGATACTTTTCCCTGCATTCGTTAAAGTAAAATCACAACTGGTTTTTTCTCCCTGTTTGATTTCTCCGAAATTACATTCTTTTTTATCGAATTGTGCTATCGGCGCATTGGCTTTGTCTTTTGGGCTCAGTTTACTGAAATCTTCACTAAGTTCCGCGGTAACGGATAAACGGTTGCTATATTCTTTAGAACCGTTGACGGACAAGATGAGGCTTTCGTAAACATAACCGTAGTCATTGGCTTTGGGAGCATCGAAAGTGACGATAATCTTTCCTTTTTTGCCCGGAGCTACTTGTGCGGGTTCGAAAGTGGCCTGCAAATGGTTGGATTTATAAATGACTCCTAAGCTGACAGCGTCTTTGAGGGTATTGTAATATTCCAGCGTATCTGTAGCGACTTGCCAGGTATATACTTTCTTGAAGTTGATATTGTTGTTTTTGAATTTCAAACCATTCATATTATATTTATACAATAATTCCGGTTTGGAAGGATTATCGACCAGATTTCCTGTCAGAATCAATTCTTTACGTGCTGGATTTGCATTGGAATAAACCAGAATCCGCATGTTGAAATTTTCCAGTAATTGCATCGGAATAAACGTGATTTTTATATCACAACTTTTACCGGGGAGAAGCGGACTTTTGGGCCAATCGGCTTTCAGTAAACTGGTCATGGGAGTGACGCGGGTAATGATGACCGGTTGAGTACCTGTGTTTTGAGCCGTATAAACCACTGTCATCGGCTGATCGTCTGCCAGAAGGTTTTTTAAAGTTTGCCGGGATTGCTTTATTTCAAGAACTCCCTGGGCAAATACGGTAAACGTGAATAATAAAGCGGATATAAGTGAAATAAAATATTTCATGACTTCGGATTTTTAGTATTCTTATTTCAGATTACCGATCAATTTATAAGTCATAATCGGATTGTGAGGATCGTTGGTCGTGAACTGGATGATTTTAATTAATTTTTGGGCATTTCCGGTTTTTACACTCAGATTAACTTTGATTTTTTTTCCTGGTTTGACCGTATCTCTGGAAGCTGTGACCGAAAGATTGGAATCTGAAGTTTTTATTTTACGAATGACCAGTTCCGATTTTCCGATGTTTTGAATGGTGAATTCATGGGTGTAGGTACTGTTTTTATCCAGATCGTTCAGGGTGTATTCCGTTTCCGATAAAGAAATTGCAGGAGCCTTTTCAAAATTACCGTTATAGTGGGAGAAATCTTCGCTGATCGTTGCTGCAACGGTAATGTCTCCGGTTGTTTTATCGTTTACCTGCAGCTGAATTTTATCGGTAACAAATCCCCAGTCGTTCTTCTTGGTGGCATCGTATTTGATCGAAATCGTGGCTTTTTGATCTTTAGTCAGGGTCGTAGGACTGACACTTACTGTCAGATGGGGATGTTCACTGATTACCTGAAGTCGGGCGGGTTTATTTTCACTATTGATCACCTCTATCTTCCGTTCCAGTACCTGGTTGTTATTGATCGCCCCCAGATTGATCGTGTTGCTCGTTAATTTTAATGCCCCTATATTGAATTTATACTGATCGTACGGGCCTAACGGTTTCCGGGTGACATTACCCCGTATCGTTAACGATACGACCGAATTGGAAGCATTGGAATTGACTGTAATGCTTTTAACGAAAGCACCCGGACGGTTGCGTGGATCGAAAGCCACTTTGATGCTGCCTGTTTGACCGGGAGCTACCGGTTCTCTGCTCCATACCGGTGTTGTACAACCACATCCGGCCCGTACGTTGGTCAGGATCAAAGGAACATTTCCTGTGTTTTTAAATGAAAAATCAAAAGTCGCTTTACCGGCATTTTCATTGATCGTACCGAAATTGTGAGAGGTTGTTGTAAAATCGATTTTAGCTTTCTGAGCAAAAACCAAAACAGGCATTAGGGCCACCAACAAAAAAATAAATCTTTTCATCCGTCGTAATTTTATATCATCTTCTAAATTTCATACACAATAAATAGGGAAGATTTTCCCTATAGGCTATAAAAACCTACAAATGTAAAAATAATTTTCAAGTTGTACCAACCCCGTTTTGAGAATTCCTTTCTATGATCTAAATACCTATATTTTTATTACGAATTACTGTCGCATTTCTTTGTAATTCCGGGAATAAAGCCTATCTTTGCGGCGTTTTAACGATATTAATCATTTAAAGAATTAAAAACCATGTATTTATCAGCAGAAAAAAAAGAAGAACTTTTTTCTCAATACGGGAAGTCTAATAAAGATACGGGTTCTGCGGAATCTCAGATAGCTTTATTTTCCTACCGTATCAATCATTTGACCGAGCATCTGAAAGCCAATCACAAAGATTTCGGTACTCAGAAAGCATTGATCAAATTAGTTGGAAAACGCCGGGCATTGCTTGACTATTTGAAAGACCGCGACATTGAAAGATATCGTGCTATCATTAAAGCTTTGAATATACGTAAATAAAAATACGTTTTCCCAAGCCCGGCGACAACCGGGCTTGTTTCTATCCTCCCTCCTCCCTCCGAAAAAGAATTCCGTTAAAACATTTTATTTTTAACCGTTAAGTTATTATGAACGTTATTGAAAAGAACATTACTCTGGCTGACGGAAGAGTAATTACGCTGGAAACCGGCAAATTGGCAAAACAGGCAGATGGTGCTGTGATGCTGAAAATGGGCAATACGATGTTGCTCGCGACTGTGGTTTCTGCTCAGGATGCAGGTCCTGATGTAGATTTTATGCCCTTGTCTGTAGATTATAAAGAAAAATTCGCCTCTGTCGGACGTTTCCCGGGAGGTTTTACACGGAGAGAAGGAAAATCTTCGGATTACGAAATATTGGTATCCCGTTTAGTCGACCGGGCATTGCGTCCTCTGTTCCCGGACGATTATCATGCAGAGACTTTTGTACAGGTGACCCTGTATTCGGCCGATGAAGAATCGATGCCGGATGCATTGGCCGGACTCGCTGCATCGGCAGCTTTGGCTGTCAGCGATATCGTCGGATTGATCACAAATTATCCCTTTCCATGGTCCGATCTCCGAGGTACGGGTTGCCCGTATCCAGGGAGAATTTGTGATCAATCCGACGGCTTTCGCTTTGAAAGAGGCCGATCTGGATATCATGGTCGGAGCTACCTATGAAAATATTATGATGGTAGAAGGCGAGATGAACGAAGTTTCTGAAAAAGAAATGCTGGACGCCATCAAGTTTGCACATGCAGCTATTAAAGAACAGTGTGTAGCTCAGCAAGAACTGGCTGCTGCTGTCGGAAAAGAAAAACGGACGTATTGTCACGAAGTGAACGATGAGGAACTGCGTAAGGATATTTGGGACAAGTGTTACCAAAAAGCCTATGATGTGGCACGGCAGTGTAATGCAAACAAACACCTGCGTGGCGAATTGTTGGACAATGTACGGGCCGAATACCTGGCTTCTCTGCCTGAAGAAGAGCAGATCGAAAAAGCCATGTTGGTGGGACGTTATTACCACGATGTGGAAAAAGAAGCGATGCGCCGGATGATTTTGGACGAAGGGGTACGTCTGGATGGACGTACTACCGAACAGATCCGGCCGATCTGGTGTGAAGTAGGTTATCTGCCCGGACCTCACGGATCTTCGATCTTTACCCGCGGTGAGACACAGTCTTTGTCGTCTGTTACCCTGGGAACGAAACTGGATGAGAAAATTATCGATGAGGCTACTATTCAGGGAAAAGAAAGATTTTTATTGCACTATAATTTCCCGCCGTTCTCAACCGGAGAGGCTAAAGCTTCACGGGGAGTAGGACGTCGTGAGATCGGTCACGGGAACCTGGCTTTACGGGCATTGAAACGGATGATTCCGGAAGATTTCCCTTATACGGTCCGCGTGGTATCCGATATTCTGGAATCCAACGGTTCTTCTTCCATGGCTACCGTATGTGCCGGAACGCTGGCTTTGATGGATGCCGGTGTACCGATGAAAAAACCGGTGACAGGTATCGCTATGGGATTGATTACCGATAAAGGGTGTGCTAAATATGCTGTATTGTCCGATATCCTGGGCGACGAGGATCACCTGGGCGATATGGACTTCAAAGTAACAGGAACCCGTGACGGTATTACCGCTACCCAGATGGATATCAAGGTAGACGGACTTTCTTATGAAATTATGGAACAGGCTTTGGAACAAGCGAAACGAGGACGGATGCATATCATGGATATCATCACCGAAACCATGCCGGCTCCGCGTGAAGACCTGAAACCGCACGCTCCCCGTATTGTTACCGTTACTATCGACAAAGATCAGATCGGTGCGCTGATTGGTCCCGGAGGAAAGATTATCCAGGATATTCAGGAAAAATCAGGTGCTACCATCAATATTGAAGAAGTTGGTAATAAAGGTATTGTCGACGTTTCGGCTACCAATAAGGAATCGATCGATAAGGCGCTGGCACGGATTCGGGCTATCGTCGCTAAACCGGAAGTTGGTGAGGTGTACGACGGTATTGTAAAATCGATTATGCCTTTCGGTGCTTTTATTGAAATCCTGCCGGGAAAAGACGGTTTGTTGCATGTCTCTGAAATTGATTACAAACGGATCGAGAAAGTAGAGGATGTATTGAAAGAAGGCGATCATATTCAGGTGAAATTACTGGAAGTGGATCCTAAAACCGGAAAATTACGTTTGTCACACAAGGCATTGCTGCCGAAACCGGAAGGTTATCAGGAAAGATCAGAGCGTCCGCGTGGTGATAGAAATGACCGGGGTGAAAGACGGGAACGTCCGGAAAGACACGATCGTGGCGAAAGACGTGAACGTCCCGAACGTCGTGAATCACGGCCTGAAAGAACAGAAGACAATCAGGAAACCGGTAGTGAGGAATAATGGATACGAAGTGATTTATCGCCCGGAACCAGTCTCGGTTCCGGGTTTTTTTATCGGTGTTTGCCGCGGAGGTATTGCTCCAGTTCTTCGATTTCCGGCAAAGTGAGCGGGTTGTAATTCATGCCGCTATGGATCATGATTTCACAGGCCATTTCCAGAAATTCAGCTTTTTCAATCGTACTTTTCAAATCTTTTCCGGCGTATACTTGTCCGTGTTTTTCCAGAAGTGCAGCATCGTGATTGAGCAGGGCTTCGCTGACAGCCTTCGCTAATTCGGCCGAACCGGGACGATAGTAGGGGACGATGGCTATTTCTCTCCCGCAATAACAGGGGATTTCTATACTGACATTGAAATTATCGGGTTTCTTTTTCATGCAGGCAATCGTCGTGGCATAAATACTTTGACAATGCAATACGACATTTACATCAGAGCGGTTTTGCAGGATTTGTAAATGAAAGCCGCTTTCCATAGAAGGGTGGATACCGTTTGTGATTTCACCGGTCGCGACCCGGCAAATGGAGATTTGGCCGGCTTGCAGTTCGGGAAGCCAGGAGCCTGTTGCCGAGATCAGGGCGAATTCGCCGATACGCCAGGATAGATTACCACTGCTGCAACGGGTCAACCGCCGTTCGCCGGTTTGATGTGCAGCTGCCAGGAATTGTTCAATGTGTTTATCTGTAATTTCCATAAATCCGGTTACTGAAAAGGTTTATTTATCGATGGGCTAAGTTAAGCAATATGTCTGAATTCGGTGGTTGTTTTTCAGAGAATAACTCATTCCTGAATGAACGCTGTAACAAAACAAAAATAAATGGAATTACTACGATCGGGTTTGCCCAGTTATTATTATATTTGTAAGCTACAAACAGAGTATGATATGGAGAATAGACTTACAGTGGGATTTACTCATGGAGATGTCAATGGTATTGGCTATGAGTTGATCATTAAAATGATGGCAGAAAACCGGATCTGCGAAGTATGTACCCCGGTATTGTTCGGATCCTCGAAGGTGGCTGCTTATCATCGGAAAGCTTTAAATATAGAAAATTTCAGTTTGAATAGTATTCAGAATGCCCGTGATGCGAATCCGAAAAGGTGTAATATCGTCAATTGTGTCGACGATGCGATCAAAGTGGATTTGGGCCAGGAGACGCCGGAATCGGACGATGCGGCGGTGCTGGCATTGAAGGCTGCTCTGACTGCTTTGGACCGGAATGAGATCGATGTCCTGGTAGGAGCTCCTCAAGGGTGCAATTCCTTTAAGCCCGCAGCGAGTTGTCCGGTATTTTTTAGCGAAAGATATGAAACCCGTAATGTCATGCCGCTGTTGGTGGGTGAAAAGATGAAGATGGGATTCGTTACCAATCATCTGCCGTTCCGGGATATTGCCGGAAATATTACGGTCAACAATATTTACTATAAACTGAAGTTGCTGGATGCTTGTCTGAAGAAAGATTTTACCATCCGGAAGCCCCGGATTGCCGTGTTGGGACTCAATCCCCATTCCGGCGAGAACTGTATGTATGGGGAAGAAGAGAAGAATGTGATTATTCCGGCGATCGAACGAGCCCGGGATAATGAGATCATGGCTTTGGGACCTTATGCGCCGGACGGATTGTTCAGTGGTGTAGAATTTGAAAAATTCGATGTTATTCTGGCCATGTATCACGACCAGGGGATGATTCCTTTCAAAACGATAGAGGGTAATGAAGGAGCGGTGTTATTGGCAGGATTACCTATTGTATATACCTCTACGGTGCATGGTATGGCGTATGATATTACCGGACAGGGTATAGCGGATGAATCGGGTATGCGCAATGCGCTTTATCTGGCTATCGATGTGTATAATAACCGGCAGATGAATGCCGAGTTAGCCCAGAATCCCCTGAGACATTACGACATCGCTTCCAATAGTAACGAAAGCGATTTGAATGTCGAGCAGATTGCCGGAATTGAAAAAGAGATGGAATAATACACTCCCAAGTTTTGACGCTGATTAGCCAACTAATTCACAAAGAATTGAACATGAATTGGTTGGCTGATTTTGTGTTATTTCCCGAATGTCCCTATTTTGTAAAAAGTTTTCAATATTCTATGATATACCCGAAGAGTATTTTTGCAGCATGCTGTTGTATCGAGAGCGATATAGTTTCCTTGTCGGGGTATGTAGCAGTCCCATTTTCCGAATATTCCAATTCAGGCGGAAATCGAATAGAAATCCACAACAAACAGCTTTAGGATAATGTGATTGTCAGTGAGAGGACGATTACCATCAGGTATTGGAAAAGGGTTTTGAGGAGTTTCTTCATGGAAATTTGAATTTAATTTGAGTATTTACATTTTACTGAAATAATTGTTCTTTATTTTTTTTAAATAATTTCTCAATGACTCTGTGTTGTCTTTGTCTGGAATGAAAATATTTTGCACAGTATTGTTTGAATCTATTGTAAACAATAATGGAGTAGTATATTTGCTTAGTGGAATTTTTTCTTTTTTTAATGAAGTAGTTATTTGTTTCCCTAAAAAGTTTTTTCTTAATCTGTTTTCAATATCATTTGAAAAAAATATAATATATTTATTTTTTGTATAGTTGGGAAACTCTGATTTGATGGTTTCACTTATTTCCTCGAGACACGGTTGACAAGCTTCCATTGAGAAATGGAAAACTAAGATATTTTTTGCAGATATATTTATCTCTGGATCTGTACTAGTATAGAAGGGGGTATTTTCTATTTCTTTGATTATTTTTGCTTTGATTGTTTCAATATAGTGTATATAATTGGATTTCCGAGTATGATATTTCTTATATTGTCGAGATATAAATATGGATAAACATACTAAGTTGAAAACGATTGTGGGAATAATAATATATTTCATTTTCATAACTATTCCTTTTTTAAAATATATTCGATTAGAATAGGATTACTATCTTCTGTCAGCTGATTTAATATTTGATTGTTTTCGTCGTCGAGTACTTGTTCATTCAGATATTCTTCTTTTTTTCTCCAGGGTTCGATGGGACCGAGAGCAATGGAATCGTTTAGAACATAGGGAGTGAAGATGACTCCTTCTTTGGTTTTGTGAAATACAATATTCCGCTGTGTCTTTTTATTGTGTAGAACATTTACATATTTTTTGCCGGATCGGATAGAGAGACAAGTATAACGGTATAAATCGGTTTCCAGGTTATTGACATGCGTATAGGGGAGTAATTCCTGTATGGCAAAATAATCTTTTCTATTATTTCGGTCGTATTCGGG
>ERZ827104.3489-NODE-3489-length-10969-cov-178.375298_pt1 | contig 10969 bp, 12 predicted proteins | sample MGYA00519781_ERZ827104 | MGnify/ENA primary metagenome ERZ827104 (study PRJEB31778, sample SAMEA3449257) | human gut metagenome | biome: human gut; feature: human-associated habitat; material: faeces | place: United Kingdom | collected 2010/2012 ... | reverse complement strand
TGTTTTACGATATTTTTTCATATATTTTTCGACCCTCGCTTTTACAGCTTCCATGAGAGCATCCTGCCCCCGGGTCTTCGCTTTCTGGGCTCTTATGACGTCCTGGTCCACTGTCTTCGAGCATACCAGTTTATTGACTATCACGACCTCCTTCTGTCCTTGTCGGTCAAGCCGAGCATTGAATTGTTGCTCCAGCTCGAGAGAATAGGTCTGCCCAAACCAGATGATGCGGTGTCCTCCGGCTTGGAGGTTGAGCCCGTGACCCCCGGAAGCCGGGTGCATCAAAAGAACCTGGATTCTGCCAGCATTCCAGTCAACGATGTCCTTCTCCGTTTTGAGTTCCCGGGGCTTATACTTGGCGAGAGCCTTCATGAGCCGGTCTCTGTCATGCTGGAAGGTCCAACCTATGAGGACTGACTGTCCCCCGGCGTCCTCAATGAGTTCCTTCGTGGCTTCGATCTTCAACGTGTGCACCTCATAGGCCACTCTCTGTTCATCGTACACTGCTCCATTGGCAAACTGGAGGAGCTTCGTGGACAAAGCTGCTGCATTGACAGCTGGTATCTCTACGGCGTCCCCGAGCTGATCAATCATGCTGAGAACTTGTTCCTCCTCGAAGGAGTCATAAGCTTTTTGGATTTCCGGGGGCATCTGGATCTCCACTATGTTGTCGATTCGCTCGGGGAGATCGAGGTAGTCCTTAGCTTTCATGCTCATGCAGATGTCCCCTATCTTTGAGTATATGCGCTCCTGATTCTCTTTGGATATGTCGTACGAATATACAATATGCCCGTTTCTACGTCCTGGCTTAAAGTAGTTGTCACGATAGTGTGATATGTATTTGCCCAAGCGCTCTCCCTGGTCCAGGAGGTACATTTGGGCCCAAAGGTCCATAAGACCGTTGGGTGCCGGGGTACCAGTCAAACCTACTACTCGGGAGAGTGAAGCCTGAACGTGCTTAAGAGCTTTGAATCTGATTGACTTGGGGTTCTTGAAACTGCTGAGCTCGTCGATGACCACCATGTCGAATGGTAAGCAAGATCCCCCGTAGAGCCCGCATAGCCAAGCCACGTTGTCTCTTCCGATGGTGTATACGTCTGCCTTCTTGGCAAGAGCCTCACGACGTTGACGTTCTGTTCCAATGATGCGAGACACTTTAATGTGCTTCAAATGGTCCCATTTCTCGACCTCCTGTGTCCAGACTGATTCGGCTACTCTTTTGGGAGCTATGACTAATACTCGTCGGACCTCGACCTCTTTAAACATGAGCTCGTTGATGGCTGTCAAAGTAGACACTGTTTTACCCAATCCCATGTCCAGGAACAAAGCACAGTGCGTGTGGCTTATTATGTGGTCAACAGCTTGTAGCTGGTATTGATGGAGATCATTTTCGGTCATATTCCAATGCTAACATTTTACAACCCATGGTCGTGTCTATCACCTCGACCCGAAAGCCCATTGCTTTCAGTTTCTGGTGCATTAATGTCTGTATTTTTCTGGGCTTTTTGCCGAATGCTTTCAACTCAACGAAAACGACTTCGCCACCGGGGAACAGACAGAGCCGGTCAGGGAGACCAGCATTGTGAATTGCGGGGAGTTTCAAACACCAGCCACCAACTCTCTCCACCTCAGTGACGAGTCGTTTCTCAATCGAGTTTTCGCACGTAGTATTTTTGCTTTCCATAAATGGGGAAATTTTTAGTAGTCTTGCATGGCTCCCATTCGGGCATACTCTTCAACAAGTCATTGATTTCTCGGGTCTTATACCGGTCCATGTCCTCCCTGTTCCGCCCAAGACATTCGCACCATATTTCAGCAACACATACGTAGTCTCGGGGGGTGGTCCCTTTGGGGTTTAACTCATCGACCAGGAAGTCTCTTCTCTGGTAGAGATCCATTGAGTCCCAGTTGTCCGGGAGTTGACGTTCCAAGTACGCCTCAATGATGCCTTTCCGTTCATCCGACTCGCTGTGCGAGCTTTGCTCATTTTTGGCTATTTTTTCTGCTTCATGGCTCAAATAGAGTTTTTCCTTGGATTTGTACAGGACAACTGCCTCAGCCCATATCTGGTCTATCTCGTCGTCCAGTTCCATGAATACGTCTTTTTTGGCATTGTTGGGGACCACGTCCACTGGCATGAAGCGTCTGTTACCAGTGGGATCTCTCAGGAATTCGCTGTCGTTGGTGGTGCCGAAAAAGACGCATTGCCGGGGATATATCTCAGAAGTTCTGGCATACGCTGGTCGGAATGAGTCTTCGGTCTTAGATATGAAATGCTTCACTGACTCAACCTCCGCTTTGCGGAGACCGGAGAGCTCAGCTATTTCAATAAGCCATGCCCCCTGGATCTGCTCGAGAGCCTCCTTTCCTTGGACTGTCAGGAATGTATCGCTAAACCAGGATTTTCCCAATTTTTTGATGAACGTACTTTTGCCGGATCCTTGAGGTCCTACGAGCATAAGCACAAGGTCGAATTTGACCCCGGGGTTCATAACTCGGGCAACTGCTCCAACCAGCATCTTGCGGATGGCTTCGCGAGAGTAGATGTTGTCGTCAGCCCCCATGTAGGCAATCAGGAGTTTGTCTACCCGTTGGATCCCGTCCCATTTGAGGTCATTGAGGTAGTCCAGAATCGGGTGGAAGTGGTTGCGTTCAAATTCCAGAGCCATGGCATCGTCGATCTTTAGCGAGGACGTTATTCCATATACACAACCCAAATAGTTCCGGACCCCGGAGTAGTCTACGTTCTTGACCGGCTCCGGCTTAACAACCCGACGCCACGGGAGATTCCCGAAAACGTACCTCTTACCGTCAAAGTCGTTCTGTCTGAACAGTCTTTTGAGTCTGGGGTCGTTTGCAAATATGAGGTTGAGGTTGGCATCCGACGAGAGGTATGCTCCTCGGGTGTCAACCTCCAGCTCCTTCATCCACTCGACGCTCTCAGCCTCCAGGTCAACCTCCTTTTCGACTACTTCTTCCTGAGTCCGATCATGCTCTGGATCGGCAAACTCGTACTTGGCACTGTTGATGTGGTCGTTGGCAATGGTTGTCTTAGTGTCGGGGTCATTGCGTACGAACTCCTCCATTGCTGACACACTTGGCAACTTCGACGAGGGATCCTTGACCTTGTCGTCAAGGTGGCCGAATTTGTGTATGCGGACCAGGTCAAACGCATTGCAAAGTTTACCCCCACACGGGTCAGTTCCATGATGGGAATAAGCGAACTTGTCCTCATACACGATCAGACCAGCCGAGGCGCTGCCTTTTGTGTAAGTGTATCGGTCTTCCAATGCTGACGGGACATAGGTGTCGGAGAGGAAGGTCTCTATTGCTTCGGGTATGGAGTACGTCCTACAGAACGCTCCTATGAGCCCCCTCTTTATGGTTGGGTCCTCCTGCTTCTTAATGGCTCTGTCGACAGCTTCGAAACGGGACGAAGCTGTGGGCCAAAGTGACGAATCTTTCCAGTCGGCATAGGAGTTGAGGACCTCGTCAGCATCAATCCATGGACCGTCTTGGACCTTAAAATAGTAGTCCATGTCCTTCGGCGTAGAAGGCCAGAACATGAGTCGGTTGGTCTCGAAGGTTGAATTGTCGAAAAGGTCTATCCCGATTATCCCGGCAATTTTTCGGCTTATGGCCACATACTCATCAGCCGTGACCTCTCTGCTCAGTGGCATTATTAGTCGGTACCGAGGAGACGCATCTGAGTGTTTGTGAGTCCCGTGCAGAACAGCTGCATTGTCAAACTGGAGAGTGAAGTCATCCCAGAGGTCTTTGTGGGCAAAGTCCAAGTCGAGTGTCATCAACTGTCTGTGGACCACATTGGCCGGACTTCTTTTGCCTCCTCTCAGGTAGCCTCCAACGTATCCACCTACGTCTTTTATTTTGAGCTGGTCCTCCTTGCTTGCAGAAACAAATTCCTTGAATGTTTCAGTGGTCTTATTCCCCTCCCCGAGTCGACTGACCAATTCAGACCATTTCAGTTTCTTGTTGCTCCATACTTTTGATCTTGCACTCAGTCCGATTGCAATGTCAAGTTCCCCATCGTATGTCATTAGTCTTTTTTATAAAATTTAGTAACGTATCCGTCTGCTTTGAGAGGCAATCCCATTGGCAAGCAGTTCAGCCAAGGAAGATCCTCCCCCATAACTCTACACATAGTCTCCAGACAATCCCCGGCTCGGTCTTCATCTACCTCTGCAATAGCTTCATCATGGACGTGCATTACTATTTCGAAGTCTTTCATAATGCTTAGTCTGTACATTGCTTCGGCGAGAAGATCCCGGGAGATTGCCTGGACTATGTTCTCCACCAGTTTGCCCCCGTAAGTCTCTACCTCAGTCCATCCTACTGACTGGACCATGCCGTCATAGACAATGCCAGTCTGCCCGAACCTGTTGGGTCTCACCCGGGGATTTCTGTAGTATAATTTTCTCCCCGCTGGGAGGGCTATTGTCAGATTGGTTCCGTCATGTTCAAATACGAGGCAACTTACCTTTTTAGTCTTTCTGGTCTGGACGCACTCAATGGCCTTTTCGTTCACCTCAGCCCAAAACTCAACGATTTTAGGATTGGCTCGACGCCAAAGAGCTACGATGGAGTACATTTCCTTTTTGGACAGCTTCTTCTCTTTGTCCATCTTCTCCATTGCGTTGACCGACCCCTCATATCCGAGTGCCAATTCTGCCGTCTTGCCCCGCTGTCTGAGGTCCGATCCTTTCGTAACCTGCTCAATGGGGACCCCGAACATGAGTGATGCTGATGCCTCGTAGATCTTGCCATGGGTGTTGAAGACGTCGAGTCGCCATTTCTCCTGGGCTAACCAGGACAGGACCCGGGCCTCAATAGCACTAAAGTCGGCTACTGCAAACATTTTCCCCTCCGGGGCTATGAAGGCTGTTCGGATGAGCTCGGACAAAACATCCGGGATATTGCCGTAACACATTTCGATAAGGCCGTAGTCTCCTTTCTCTACTATGCTTCTGGCGAGGTCCAAGTCCTTCATGTGATTCTGGGGGAGGTTCTGGAGCTGAATCATTCGGCTCGACCAACGTCCTGTTCTGTTGGCTCCGTAAAACTGGAATAGTCCATGGGCTCTCCGGTCTTTGGCAGCGCAGTTGAGCATTGCAATGTACTTCTTAGTTGAGGTCTTGGACAGTGCAAGCCGACCAGCGAGGACCTCCTTGACCAAGTCGGGAGCCTCCGGATTGTTTTTCAGATACTCGAGAATTTCGGGCTTTCCCAGTGCAGGGAAGTTGAGCCCGAAATTAGTGCTAAGCCACGTCTTCAACTGGGCCAAGCTATTCGGGTTATCCAAGCCTGTCAGTTCCTTCATTCGGTCAGTCATCTCCTCCGTGTATACCTCGTCGAAAGAGATGGCGTTCCCGGCCATGTCGAGATCTATCAGGATCCCCCGGTCGTTGATGCTTTGGTCTACGAGGTAGTTCCGACGTTCGAACTCCGGGAATGGGAATTGGTCCAGCTGTTCCACGATGTCGCGTTCGGCAATCACGTCATATTCGGCATACGTCTTGAACTCGTTCCACTTGCCCGGGTCGTCGTCCGGCATGTTCCGAGTCCTCATCCCGTTGGACTTGGTTGGCTTGCACGGGGAGCAGAAAAACCGGATTAAAGCTTTACCGGTCGACTTCTTCCCGTGCTCCCCGAGGACCAAAGCTTTGGAGAGTTCATCCAAAGCCAAAGGCAGTCCGCAATAGGCTGCTTTGGTCATTGAGCAATACAATTGGTCAATTGGGATGGGTAGTCCTATACGCTTAAATACGAGTCTCTCAAATACTGCGTTATGCGCCCATTTCTCGATCCCCGGATCAGTTAAAGCAGAAACGAAGTAATCGGGGAGCTCCTCTCCTTTGGCCAGATCTATCACCTGAACGGGAGAGGTGTCAAAGGCGAAAGACACCATAAGGAGTTGAAAGTCCCCCGATTCTATGTATTTATAGGCGCCCGTGGATTTAATGTCCTCCGGGCTATATGTTTCGGTATCGAAATATAAGCGTCTCGGCATGTTGACTATTGTTAAATTTGTTGCTGGGTGGGGATTCGAACCCCTAATCCCAAGTAAGACCCAGCATACCAACCTACATAAGGTCGTCGTCGTCGTCCCACGGGTTCTGGCCGAAGTCCTCCTCTGCCGAAGATCCCCCGGAGAGACGTTCTCCGTCAGCCAACTTCTGGAGGTTGTTCAACCCGCAAGCAACGCCCTTATTGCCATTCGTGTTGAAGACGTAGAAGTTGATCGACGCCCGGCCGTAGCATCCAGAGTAGAAGTCCTCTCTTTCGATGATGGGGTTGAGGTTGATGTCCACGATGCCAGGACGGTTGTCCGAGTTGGCATTGACGAACATGTGCCCAGCATACTCCGGATTGTCCGGTCTTTCGGTGTCCCCGTCGCGGAGGGGGTTCTTCCACGTCGGGGGAATCTTGCCGCCCAATTTGGCGATGCCTTCTTTGAGAGCCGTGTCGATGGCTTCCTTGACCCGAGCCAGAGTTGCCGAGTCAGTCTTCGAGATGAGAATGGACACCGAGTATTTTGCTCGGTCGGAACCCTCCATTGCCCGGGGTTCCCATACGTTGGCGTAACTGAACCGAACTTTGCCGGTTACTACTTTGGTTGTTGCACTCATAGTTGTGAAGTTTAGTTATTAGAAAAATCGAGTTTTGCTTGTTCTATGCCCATTGCCGGACGTTTGTCAGACTCAGGGACGAGAGTGGGTTTGCCAGGAGCTTTGATGACGAGGTCCCCGACCAGTGAATCGAAGTCCTTTTTGAGGAGCTTCTCGATAGCCGGGATCCCGGCCAGTTTGACAACTTGGAACTGCTCCGGAGTGTAGTCGCATGCGGTAAGAACTTCCTGAACTGCATTCTCGTCAGTCCATTTCCGCATTGACCTTCCTTCTACTACCTTATATCCCGGGACCTTCTCGCCCGAGATGGCTTTGGAGAGCAGGTGCTCAGATACAGCATTTACCCATTCTTGGAACATGGGGGCTTGCTCGAAAATCTGAGCGAGCTCCTCAGTGGTCAGGAGTTCGGGCTCTTTAAACTCGTGTTTGGCCAAGTCAAGATTGTGGTCTGCCATTTTGCGGCACAAAGCTTTGACTCTGCACCACCTGCACCAGTGCCCGACTTGGAATTCCCCCTCCCCGGAGTAAGCGAGAGCTGCTTTGGGTTTCACTACCTCCTCACCCCATTTGTAGAGGTCTTCGGGGGTAATCTCCCATGACGAGATTCGATCCTGCCGGGGCTGGACGATAGTCAACTTTACCATGTTGATGTCGTAGACCATCTCAAATTTGGACAATGCCCCAAGAGCATACAGCATCAGCTGAGCATTGTTCTCAGCGAAAACCGGCACGCCAGTGCCAAACTTGAGGTCTATGATCTCCATGACCCCGTCAGCGATAATGCAAGCGTCTCCAGTGCCGAATCCTTGTTCGACCCAAGCCGAGAAGTCCAGTCGCTCCTCCAGAAGAACGAGTGCGTCTTTGGTTTTCCGTAGAGCTTCCGTATATTGGTCCGTTACGTACTGGCAATAAACCATTACGGGCTCATCCATGTCCTCAGTGTAGAGGCCGTTCTTCTTCAGCTTCCGGAGATCAGCAGACGTAACGTCAACAGGCGTTATGCGGAACCTTGCTCGGAGGTAACATTCTGCCATCTCGTGAGCCAGAGTACCCTCTTCGGCATACTTGGAAGGCTTACCGGGTTCCTCAACCTTTTCCTCCAGTCTGGCACTTGGGGTGCAGTTGATCCACCGGTCTGCCTTTGATGCCGAAAGCATAGCGTGCTTACGAGATGAATGATCCGGGGCTCCCATTACGCAAGGTCTTTGAGGAATTCGTAGAACGCGTCGTAGTTTCGGGCATCCAGTCCCGTCACATTTCTCGCTCCCAGTTCAGTGAGCTTTGCCCGGATAGCTTCGCGGTGATTGTCCACCTTACTTGCCAGGAGAGTCCGGATGTCCTGAATTGAGACAGCGGGGTCAGAACCCAAAGAGGAGTTCGCATCCATCGGCATGGGTTCGGACTCCTCAGTCTTTTTGGGGACTGGAGCCGGAGCTGGCTTCTTAACGCCCTGTGCAGGGACTGATTTCTTGACGTCAGTCGTCTTAACTGTCACGGGATTTGCTCCGATAACCTGACAGATCTTGCGGACCATTTCGAGATCCTGAGTTTCTTCGAGGTTTGCCTCGAACTTAATTTCTACTTTCATTGGCTTGATGATTTTTGATTATGGTGTTCAGAAGTTCAATGTACTTGCTGAGGGGTATAGCCGGGTCATGGAGAACAGTTTCATGAAACAGGGACCCGAGGTGAAACACCTTCGTCTCTCCTGTTTTGACCGATAACTCGGCTCTGTAGTTCCCGTTTGTCAGAATACATATCTCTCCTCTAAACTCGGAGTTCCATGCTCCTTTGTAGAGGCTGTCAACCGATACCCCAAGCCAAGCTGCTAAACGGGAGACTTGCTCCGAATTCAACAAGGTTTTTCCGTTGAGAACCCGGTTGAGAGCTGCTCGGGGAAACCGGTTATCCGGGAACAGAAATTCTGCCACTTCTTGAAGTCTTAGACCCCTCTGTTCGATTAGTTCTCTGAGATTGATAGTCATTGTGTTGTCCATGTTGTGTACCCCAAATATAATCAATTTTTCCCTGATGTTGAAATTTTTTCAATCTTTTTAATGAAAAATGTTTACTTGGTGAGGAGGTAGACCACCTGAGCAATAAATATGCTCCTCCTGCTGGGGTTGACCCGGGCATACACTTCTCGTAGAGGCTCAATGGCTTTCTCAAGCTTGAGGTCCTCTCCTTTCCTCTTCAACTCCTTGAGGGCCTTATAGACCCGGGTCCTTTCCTGCCATTCCCGAACTTCGGCTTTGTCGTTCCACCAACCAGACACGGGGACAAATTTTGAGCTGAGCACATAGGCAGATTTTCCGTCCTCTGAAAACGGCTGTTGAGTGATGGCTCCCGGGGTACAGTTGGGGTTGATCTTCTTCTCGAACGAGATGGGCTCCATGTATGTAGGTCCCTCCCCGGGAAGCTTGTCCATTTTCATGTAGTGGAATCCGAACTCGTCTTCATATTTGAATACTACGTATTTCTCAATCTTTTCCATAGTTTACTGATTTACTGGCATTACCATTATTTTGCATTTCATTCCAAAGTATTGGAAGTGTTTGCCCATTGCAAAAATGTCTTTGAGCTCCGTTTCCGTGTAGGTCTCATATATCCCTTCTATATTTATGTGGCTTACCCCATTTGACTGTGACAAAGCCCGAAACGAAGTGAATACTCCTTCTACCTGTCCTGCGTTAGTGACGATAATTACTGATTTAATTGTTCTCATAATTTTGTAGGTTTTTAAGAAGCATAACCCGAACTCATCTGCAGAAGGTAGACCAATACCCTGAATAGAATGGGTTATGCTTATTATTTACACTACAAATATGATACTTCTGCGGTAAATACTACAATAAAATCAGCATTTTTTTCCGTATGTTTTGAGAAGTCTCGTCATGCCAATTTCGAGAGGGTTTGGTGAAGCTGGTTCTGACTGACTTTGGTCTTCCACCAACCTCTCCCACATTGAGCCAGCTTTAAACCCGATGAATGCCAGGAGTTTCTCCTTTCTTGTGAGAGGCTTGTCGGTTTTAATACCCATCCGGTCAAGAATAGACTGAATCCCTTCATTGACAAAATCCGTCTGATTGGTAACTGATTCTCTGTGAATAACTCCGAGGAGAACCTCTCCCACATTGCTGGGGCCTTTCAGCTCCTTGGATACGATTCCGTTATAATAGTTGTCCGATTTGGGGTCCGGATCTGCCGGGAGATCCCAGTTGAATTTTTCTTCCATGTTTTACTATTCGTTAATTCTATACTTACCGTAGACGTATGCTTCGCCAGTCGTGAAGCCCATGCAGACGAGAAGAGCCTCTCGTTTGGTTAAGGTGTTGTCCATGCCGGACAATTCGTTTGCTAACTTAACCATCTCCAACAAGACTGAAGAAACATGACTAACTGTCTCCTCGTCAAGTCTGACCACTCTCTTCTGCATCCTGTCTACGATCTCTACTGCTTTGTCGGCGTCCATCTCCGGTCCGATGAGACTGGAGAAGTAGTCATCCCTGATAGCCGGCTGTGCCGGCTCATTCCATGCGATTTTTTTCATTGTGTTCTATTTTGTTTGTTGAAAACCTTTTCGTTGGATGAGGTCCTGGAGCTCCTCTTCTGTGTAGCAGGTGGAGGTGAACCCGTTGCTGAAATAGAGGTCGAAAGTACCCGAAGGAAGCTGGGTAACCTTAAGTCCTAAACCGTTGCTATTAATGTAATTTGTAGTTGTCATTGTCTTATCCTTTTGTCTGGGCCACAAATATAGGAAAAGTTTTTTGAAGTAAAAAATTTTTGATTGAAAAGGAGAAAAAAGTTGGGATCCCTATTTTGGGGGTCCCGGGAATTAAAACTGTTTGAACCCGTAGTGGTTGAGTTTATGCTCCAGGAGCTGGGGTTTCATGTAGCCCATGTCCAACCCGGTTCCTATCATATTTACGAACGGGATTCGGCTGGTGATGAAGACCTCCATCTCGGATCCCCCGGGGATCCTGTACCTATTAATAAGTACGTGCTCCTCCGTGAGGGGGTCAAACCTGTCTTTTACATTGGCTGCCCATTTCCGGGTCATCCCGTTTTTCAGTAGGATGGTCCTGAGTTCCGTCATGGTGTAGCAGAAGGTGTGGACTCCGTTGTTGAAGGTAAGGCTGAATGCTCATTTGAACTGCCCGGAGGAGAATTTGTTGATCTTGAGTTCGAGTCCTTGATTGTTGGTGTAGGTGATAGTTTTCATATTGTAGTTTTTGTTTACACTACAAATACAATACTTCTGCTGCAAATACTACGATAAAATGCTGGAAAAATAGCAGAGAAACAATAAATTTTTCATTGTT
>ERZ827104.3484-NODE-3484-length-10988-cov-2.881917_pt1 | contig 10988 bp, 12 predicted proteins | sample MGYA00519781_ERZ827104 | MGnify/ENA primary metagenome ERZ827104 (study PRJEB31778, sample SAMEA3449257) | human gut metagenome | biome: human gut; feature: human-associated habitat; material: faeces | place: United Kingdom | collected 2010/2012 ... | reverse complement strand
CCGCCATAGAGAACTGGCCGGAAACCAAGAAAATGCGGGCGGTGGAATATGCCATAGACCGCTGCGGGCTGGATTTGGAGAGCGAGAGCGTCCGCAAGCAGCTTACACAGGGGATCATGCGCAACTGTCAGGGCAAGCACAAGTATTCCCGCAACAAGATCATTGTACCGGGGATCAGCGAGAGAACATTCAGCAGGAGGAAAGAACAGTTTTTGCACGACATCGCCATATATTGCGGATTTGCTGAAAAAGTTGGCACAAATTCCACTTAATGATGTGCTACAATAGGTACAGTGGATGATAGGACATGGTCATTCACGCGATTTCCCAATCATCACTTTTCCTCCCTTCTGTGCGCCGCCGGTATCGGGCGCACCTTACGGCACCGAAAGGTCATACCGGCACAAACAGCCTGTAGGGAAACCTATGGGCTGTTGTTATATGCCGTGCGCTCGTTGCACCCCGCGATCCGGGGCGGGAGGTCGCACCTCCCACACGGCACCAACAGGACCCCTCGCACCTCTCAACGATGTGACCCAGAGGGGACATATGCGGTATAGGTGCCCCGTAAGGGGAGACCTCAGCAAGCGACGCCGGCGTTCCGGCGAAGTGCTAAAGCAGGGCAGGGCTGCAATGCCGCACCACATAGGGGCGAATGTACCAAGGTTGGCGAAACGGTCTCCAAAACCGCTTGGGTGGGTTCGATTCCCAACCGTCCCTGCCAAAAGAGGAGTGCCGCTGCCTTGAGTGCGGCGTTGTAGCCCTTCGGTGCGGGTAAAGTCTGCTATGTACAGGCCAAGGGGCGGGGGCCGGTAGCAAAACAGGAGGAAAGCATGGAAATCACAAAACGGCGGCTTGCAGATATTGTGCCGTATGCCGGCAACGCAAAAAAGCATGATAAGCGGCAAATCAACAACGTTGCGGAGAGCATCAAGCAGTACGGATTTGTACAGCCGATTGTGATTGACCGTGACGGAGTTATCGTCATTGGGCATTGCAGAGCGTTGGCTGCTCAGAAATTGGGCATGGAAGAAGTGCCCTGTGTCTGCGTGGACGATCTGACACCGGAGCAGGTGAACGCCCTGCGGCTGGTAGATAACAAGAGCAACGAGAGCGACTGGGATTTTGACCTATTGGCTGATGAACTGCCCGGTCTTGACCTGTCGGCGTTTGACTTTGAATGGGGTCTGCGTGACGAACTGAACGATTCCGTTGTCGAGGATGATTATGAACCTGTCATTCCGGCGGAGCCGAAGAGCAAGCTGGGTGATGTGTACCAGCTTGGAGACCATCGCTTGATGTGCGGAGACAGTACATCTCTGACTGATGTACAAAAGCTTGTGGGGTGGGCACAAATCGATCTTCTTCTCACCGATCCTCCGTACAATGTGGACTATCAGGGCACCGCCGGTAAAATCAAGAACGATAACATGGAAGATGCAGCCTTTAGGCAGTTTCTTACGGATGCGTTTTCTAATGCAGTGATGGTTATGAAACCCGGCGCTCCGTTCTACATCTGGCATGCAGACAGTGAAGGGTATAACTTCCGTGGTGCGTGTAAAGATTCGATGCTGCGTGTCCGGCAGTGCCTGATTTGGGTGAAGAATTCCCTCGTAATGGGGAGACAGGATTTCCAGTGGAAACATGAACCTTGCCTGTACGGTGAGAGCGAGATTGAAGAGGACGCGCATGAGCCTTGCCTTTACGGATGGACGGAAGGCAGGAAGCATTATTTCTTCAAGAACCGTAGACAGACAACTGTGCTGAATTTCGATAAGCCTGTCAAGTCTGCGGAGCATCCGACCATGAAGCCGATTAAGCTGTTTGATTACCAGATGCAGTGCTCCAGTAAGCCGGGTGAGAATGTGCTTGACCTGTTTGCTGGTTCCGGCACAACGATCATGGCAGCGGAGCAGAATGACAGACACGCTTTCTGCATGGAGTATGATCCAAAGTATGCCGACGTCATTATTGACCGGTGGGAGAAGTTCACCGGGAAGAAGGCGGTGCTTCTTTATGACTGATGCTCAGGCGACTGCGCGGAGGATGTTGAAGAAAAACCAGCAGTATTTATCCACACAGCAAATGAAAACACTGAACGGGCTGATTAAGTCCGGCGATATTACAGGGGCCATGAATGGCTTGCATACATTGGTGGCGAGAAAGCTGACTGCGAGGAAGGAGGGCGCGTATGGCAAGGCCAAGAAAGGAAATAGATCAGAAGCAGTTCGAAAACCTCTGCGGCCTGCAATGCACGCTTGAGGAAATCTGCGGTTGGTTTGATGTGACCGATAAAACACTGGATAGTTGGTGTAAACGCACCTATCATGCCAGTTTTTCCGAGGTATTTAAACAAAAGCGCGGAGCGGGGAAAATTTCACTGCGTCGGAGCCAGTGGCGATTGGCTGAAAAGAACGCGACAATGGCGATCTTCCTCGGCAAACAATTTTTGGGGCAGCGTGACAGCGTGGACGTGGCGGTGACGGACGCGAAGGGCATTGCATTGGACGAGTTGGAGAAGATGGTGATGCAGAATGACGCGGATACAAGCGGCGGAACTGCTGATACATAATCCCATTGCGTTCGGTCATGCCGTTGGGTTTGATAAGCTGGGCGCGCTGCACAACGCATGGATACAGGATATGGTGCGCGGGAGTGAGGACAAAACCTTACAGGCGCATCGTGGCAGCTATAAAACAACGTGCGTTTCGATTGCGCTGTCGGAGATCATCGTCCTTCTGCCGAATCTCAAAACGCTGTTTATGCGAAAAACGGATGCAGACGTGAAAGAGGTTGTGCGGCAGGTGCGAAATCTGCTGCTATCGCCATACATGGAGGCACTGTGCGAGAAGATCCACGGGAAACCGCTGATCTTGACAACGGTATCCGCGACGGAGATTTCCACGAATCTGGCAGCGGACAACAAGGGCACGAGCCAGCTTGTGGCGTGCGGCGTGAACGGGTCTTTGACCGGAAAGCATTTCGACCGCATATTCACGGACGATATTGTAAACGTGCAGGATCGCATTTCCCGCGCAGAGCGAGACCATACAAAAACGATCTATCAGGAGTTACAGAACATCCGCAATCGGGGCGGGCGCATTTTTAACACCGGAACGCCTTGGCACAAGGAAGACGCGTTTTCCATGATGCCGAATATTGAAAAGTACGATTGCTATTCAACTGGGTTGATCTCCGGGGATGAGTTGCAAACCATTAAATCGTCTATGACGTCATCCCTGTTTGCAGCAAACTACGAGCTGCGACACATTGCCAGTGATGATGTGATCTTTGACACGCCGCAAATGGGCGGTGAGCCGTGCCTTGCAGAGCAGGGCATTTGCCATATCGACGCGGCATACGGCGGCGATGACTACACGGCGTTTACGATCGCCCGGAAGAAGGGAACAAAATACTACCTCTATGGGCGGCTTTGGCACAAGCATGTGGACGATTGCATGAATGAGATCATCCGGCTTCGGAAGTCCTTCAATGCTGGGGAGATTTACTGCGAGACCAACGCCGACAAGGGATATTTGGCAAAGGCGTTGCGTGCGAAGGGAGAACGAGCCGTTACCTATCACGAAAGCATGAACAAATTCCTTAAAATCACAAGCTATCTCAAGGCGGAATGGCGCAATGTGGTTTTTGTGGCCGGTACGGATGATGCGTATATCGACCAGATTTGCGATTACAACGAGAACGTGGAGCATGATGACGCGCCGGACAGCGCGGCCAGCATCGTAAAGCGGTTGTGGAACAAACGCGACAGCTCCGATTATGTTTCCATTCTGAGATAAGGGGTGAGCGGAGATTAAGACATATAATGACCTTGTGGCGGTGGGCGAGGACGAAAAGGCGCGGATGGAGTTTATCCGCAGTGCGATCAACGCGCATCGTGAATCCCACGCATATAAGATGGCGGCGGATGCTGAGGAATATTACAACGGCCTGAATCCGACCATTAATCGCTATGAAAAGATCATCTACGATATGCAGGGCCGTGCCCACACGGATATGTGGACGGCAAACCATAAGCTGGCCAGCCGGTTCTTTGGCTTGGCGGTGGATCAAGAGGTCTCGTATCTGCTGGGAAACGGCGTGACCTTCGCGGAGAAGGAAACACCGAAAAAACTTTGCCCGGACTTTGACCAGGAAGTCATGGATGCGGCGCGTGAAGCGAAAATCGCGGGCGTGTCCTTCGGCTTCTGGGACCTGACGCATTTGCGGGTGTTCTCCCTGCTTGAGTTCGTTCCCCTCTATGATGAAGAGGACGGTGCAATGAAAGCCGGTATCCGGTTCTGGCAGGTGGCACAGGATAAGCCGTTGAGAGCGACGCTGTATGAGATTGACGGCTTTACCGAGTATTTCCAGCCCAGCGGCGAGGATATGGACGTCATGCAGCCGAAGCGCAGTTATAAGCTGATCGAGCGCAAGGCGGAGGTCGGCGAAACCGAAATCTATGACGGCGGGAATTATCCGAGTTTCCCAATTGTCCCGCTGAAAAACAACAAGCGGTGTCTCTCCGAGATCGTCGGCAAGCGCGTCAATGGTGTTGCGCTTGATCTTGCGTCCTCTAACATGGTCAACAACGTGGACGAGGGCAATCTGATCTATTGGGTGCTTTCCAATTGCAACGGCATGGACGATCTGGATGACGCGAAATTTGTGGAGCGCTTGAAAACCACCCATGTTGCCCACGCCAACGGCGACGACGGCGCAAAGGTGGAGAGCAAGACCATCGAGGCTCCCTATGAGGGCACCAGTAGCACCATTGATATGCTCAAGAAAAAGCTGTACGAAGATTTCCAGTGCTTTGACGCTGCGGCGGTATCCGCAGGGAACCAGACGGCGACCGCGATCAAGGCCAGCTATGTGCCGTTGGATTTGAAAACGGACAAGTTTGAATCTGAAGTCACGCGGTTTATCATGGAAATTCTGCGTTTGGCAGGCATTGAGGATCAGCCGAGTTACACGCGTAATCAGATCATCAACAAGAGCGAGGAAACGCAGAACATCCTTCTGGGCGCGGCGTATTACGATGACGAGTACATCACAAAGAAGTTGCTAACCATCAACGGCGACATTGACCAGTACGAGGACATGGCAAAGCGGAAGGCGGCAGAAGAGATTGACCGGAGCTTTGCGGAACCGGATGCGCCGGAGGTGAACGGCGATGGCGAACAGTGACCTCGGCCACAAGCTGACTGACAAGGAGCTTGCAAAGCTGGAACGGCGCATTGCAAAGTTATACCGCGAGGCGGAGAAAGAGCTGCAAGAAACCATTGACGCTTACTTTGAGCAATTCAAAAAGCGCGACGAGGAAATGAAAGATCTGATCGGCACCGTGCAAAACGGTAAGGAATGGACGGAGGCCGATTATAAGCAATGGCGGCTCAACCAGATCGGGCGTGGGGAACGATATCAGGCCATGAGTGACAGGGTGGCGCACCGCGTGACTGATGCAAACGCTGTGGCGGTGTCTTACACCAATGATGCAACGCCGGGTATCTACTCCCTCAACCGCAACTATGCGGCGTATACCATCGAGAGTGTGGCTGGGGACGTGGGCTTTGACCTGTGGGACGAGCAGACGGTGAAACGCCTGGCCGTGGAGCAGCCGGGGTTGATGCCGTACTATCCAAAGGACAGGGCACTGAAACGGGGCATTGATCTTGCGTATGGCAAAAAGCAAATTACCAAGAGTGTCACCAGCTCTATCTTGCTGGGAAAGACCATCAAGCACATGGCGGACGACCTGCAAAAGCGGATCACCACCATGAGCCGCGATTCCGCCATCCGCACGGCCAGAACCGCCGTGACCGGCGCGCAGAACGCCGGACGCATGGACAGCTACGCGGCAGCGGAAAAGATGGGCATTAAGCTCAAAAAAGAATGGTTGGCCACGCTGGACGCGCGTACACGACACTCTCATGCTATGCTTGACGGCGAACAAGTGGCGCAGGACAAGAAGTTTTCTAACGGTTGCCGCTTTCCCGGCGACCCACAAGGGCCACCGTGGGAGGTATATAACTGCCGCTGTACGCTGATTGCCGCCGTGGATGGGGTAGATACTTCCACGGGCCAAAGACGTGCCAGGAACCCAGTTACAGGCGAAAACGAGATCATTTCAGGTATAACCTATTCAGAGTGGGCGGCACAGAAAGAAGCGGAAAATGCTACAGCGTGGGGCATCTTTATCAAAAAAGGCCGGAATCTATCGGCAGACACGAAGCAATGGAAAGAATACAAGGCCATTTTGAATAAAAAAGTTCCGAATACCGTTGAAGATTTCGTGAATTTGAAGTATAATGAACCTGAAAAGTGGGCACAATTAAAAAACACAAAGCGGCAGACCGTTGTTGTTAAAAATGCGGAGTGCATAACAACACCCAAAAAATACACAGGCTATTTCCTGAAAAATGGAGCAAAACACGCAGACCAATTCTTTGATGTTGGATATACGGCAGACAATCCGCTCCAATTGCGCTATGATATGGCAAGGCAGTTTAACATGGAAAAGGCTGTGGATTTTAAAGAATTAGGCGGCGGAGCTGTGCGTTTTAATATTTCCATGGAACTTGGTGTGACGAAACAACGAACGTTTTGCACTGGCTGGATAAAGGATGCATCAGAAAGCAAACCGCGTATCATAACGGCCTTTAGGAAAAACAAGGAGGATGCGGGATGATCCGTGAATATGACCGTGTAAAGGTAAAAAGTACAGGCGATACCGGCATTGTTGTTGACATCAGAAATACCAACGGGACGTATTTTTTGGTGGAAAGAGACAGCGATAACGAACTGATTGACTGCACCGCCAGCGAACTGGAAAAATTGGGCAGAGGATAACAATGAACATTGATATTCAGGATCACAGTGCGGAGGTTTCCGCTGAGATCAAGGCGGCGCTGCTGCGGGGCCTTGAAAAGATCGGGCTGGTGGCAGAGGGATATGCGAAAAAGCTGTGCCCCGTTGACACCGGCAATCTGCGGAACAGCATTACCCATATGCTAGACGAGCAGGAACCGGCGGCAATCATCGGCACGGATTCCGAGTACGGCGGGTACGTTGAATTAGGCACAGGCATTTACGCCGAAGGCGGAGGCGGGCGACCTACACCGTGGGTGTATCAGGACGCAAAGGGAAACTGGCATTACACGCGCGGCAACAAGGCGCAGCCGTTTTTGAAGCCAGCTGCCGCCGACCATGTGGGCCAGTATCGGGACATTCTGGAAAGCGAGCTGAAAAATGGATAACGAGACCATCAAGGCCATCGAGGCCATTATACGGCGCGGCAATGACGCGGAGATCCGGCGCAAGGGCGACGGGTATATCGTATTAGAGGTAAAAAAGACAATCAAATATTCAACTTCCGCGTAATTGGGCGCGGGAAAGGGCAATAGGAGCCAGCTACCGAGTTTTTCTCGGTGGTTGGCTCTTTTATTTTAGGTAAAACCCGCGAGGTACAGCGGTTTTATACAATCTATCGCCGCGACGGACTGCGGACAAGGGAAAGGAAGATAGAACAATGGCACTTACACGCAAACTTTTGAAGGGCATGGGTCTTACCGACGAACAGGTGGATACCATCCTCGAAGCGCATACCGACACCGTGGACGGCTTGAAAGCTGATGTCAGCAAGTATAAGGCGGACGCGGAGAAGCTGCCCAGCGTCCAGAAGCAGTTGGACGATCTCAAGGCGGCAGGTGACGACGGCTATCAGGAGAAGTACGAGAAAGAGCACAAGGCTTTTGAGGACTTCAAGGCCAATGTCACGGCAAAGGAAAGCAAGGCGGCAAAGGAAAAGGCCGTGCGTGCTTACTTTGAGAGCAAAAACATCACCGGCGCGAATCTCGACCTTGCAATGCGTGGCTGCGGCGAGGAAATGGCCGCATTGGAGCTGGATGGCGACAAGATCAAGGACACTAAGGCCCTTGACGCGCTCGTAGACGGCACATACAAGGGGCTTGTCTCCACCACGCAGACGCACGGCGCGAATCCCGCCAATCCCCCGGCGAACACCGGCGGCGCGAATCTGACCAAGGCAGACATCTACAAAAAAGACGATAAAGGCCGCTATGTAATGTCTACTGCCGAACGGCAGAAAGCACTTGCCGAAAATCCTGATCTGATGAACTGAAAGGAGCCTTTAACATGGCAGCAACTAAAGTTGAAACTTTGACCCAGCCCCGTGATTCTCTGCCCAATGTCTATACCAGCGTGACCGCGCGCGAGGTCGACTTTGTTACCCGGTTTGATGACAACTGGGAGGCGCTGAGAAATATTCTGGGCATCACTCGCCCTATCCGAAAGACCCCCGGTACGTCTCTGGTGTCTTACACCGCCAGTATTGACCTGGAGAGCGGCTCTGTTGACCCCGGCGAGGTTATCCCCTACAGCAAGACCACCATCGTGCAGGCGGCAAAGTCTGACCTGACGATTGAGAAGTACGCGAAAGCCGTACCCATCGAAGATGTGAACAAGTACGGCGCGGAAATCGCCGTAGAAAAGTCCGATGACGCATTCCTGACAAAGCTCCAGAATGTTGTCATGGGTAAGTTCTACACCTTCTTGAACACCGGCAGCCTGACCAAGACCGCCACCACCTGGCAGGATGCGCTTGCCAAGGCTCAGGGCGAGGTTCTGAACAAGTTTGCCACTATCCAGAAGGATGTCACCCAGGTGGTAGGTTTTGCCAACATTCTGGATGCCTATGACTATCTGGGTACTGCAAACATCACCGTACAGACCCAGTTCGGCATCAACTACATCAAAGATTTCATGGGCTATTCCACCCTGTTCCTGCTGCCTGCGGCGCAGATCGCCCGGAATAAGGTTATTGCTACCCCCGTGGAAAACATTGACCTGTACTATGTGGATCCCAGCGATAGCGAGTTTGCCCGCCTGGGCCTGAACTACACCGTTCAGGGCGAGACTAACCTGATTGGTTTCCACGCCCAGGGCAACTACAGCACCGCCGTAGGCGAGAGCTACGCGCTGATGGGTATGGTCCTGTGGGCTGAGTATCTGGACGGTATCGCCGTTGTGACCGTAACGCCCGCCACCGTGGGGGGCTGATTGAGCCGCTAATGGCAACGGCGCCCGGCAATGACGCAGACCTTAGCAACTTAACAAAGGCGGAATTGCTTGCGTATGCGGAGAAAAACGGAATTGCTGGGGTTAGCGGCTCAATGAAAAAGGCCGAAATCTATAAAATTGTTGCAGGTAGCTAAAGGAGGCAGCGCAATGCTTGAAAATGTTCTACGGCACTTAAACAACTGGTTCCTTGTGGAGATTCACGAGGGCACGTTCACCGTGGAGAATGGCAGCATTGCGCTGCCTTTTCTCCAAACCAATCAATATTTCCGCATCTGTGGCTCCGTGTTCAACGATGGCCTGCACCAGTATCCGGCAGCTGACCTGACGGATGAAACCTTTACCGGGACGGTGTGGGTGCTGGCGGTGCCAAAGGCTGTTGTTTCCCTTGCCGAAGATATCGCCGCGTGGGAAGAAAAGAACGGGGAGGCCGTTGCAAGCCCGTATCAAAGCGAAAGTTTCGGGGGCTATTCTTACACCAAACGCAGCTCGGGTAACGACGGCAGCGCGTTAAACGGATGGCAGGAGGCTTTTAAAAGCCGATTGAATGACTGGCGCAAGCTCAAGGGGGTGGAACCATGAGTTTACTGGACGATTTCGCAAGCAAATGCGTGCTGATGGAAAAGACGCGAACGCCGGACGGCGCAGGCGGCTACATCGTTGCGTGGGCCGAGGGCGCGGAATTTCTCAACTATCAAGCGCTTGACACCTCGATGGAGGCCCGCAGGGCGGAAAAGGAGGGTGTGACCTCGGTGTATTCCGCACTGGTCAACAAGACCGTTCCCATCGAGTATAACGACTATTTTCGCGACACGTCCACCGGCAACACCTACCGCGTGACCTCAAACCCGGAGGAAAAGGCCGCGCCGAGGTCTGCAGGTGCAATCATTAAGGCACTGAAATTCTTCACTGCGGAGCGAAAGGAGCTGCCGAAATGACAAAGGACAAGGCGCTCCATGCGTGGTTTTCTCAATTTCTCCCGGCATTCCCAACATCCAATGTGCCGAAGGATGCGACGTTCCCGTGGCTGACCTATGAACTGATTACCGGGTCATGGGAGAGCGGGGGAATCGCTCTGACGGTGAATCTCTGGTATTACACCGAGAGCGAGGCGATACCCAACGCCAAGGCACAGGAAATTTCTGACGCCATCGGCATGGGCGGCGCGTTCGTGCCCTATGACGGAGGCGCGATGTGGATCAAGCGCGGGTCCCCGTGGTGCCAGAACATCGCGGACGAGAGCGATAAGAACATCAAGCGGCGGTATCTCAACATCACGGTGGAATATCTGTCGCAAAACTGATGAAAGGATGAAACTATGAGATTTACAAAAATTCCTTCCGACACATTTCAGAAATTACAGATCAACGCCGGTATTCTGACCACCGATTTCACCCCGGCCACCGGAACCATTGGAGAGGCGGGACAGATCGGCGCGACTACCGGCGGTGTAAATTTTACCGCAACGCCCAGCTTTTCCGATTTTGGCGAAGACATTGACAACTGCCCGAAGAACATGAAGGAGCTGAAACGGCTGGATTCCTGGGGAGCGAAAATGACGGGTACGTTCGTCAACGCAGACACCAAGATCGCAAAGAGCCTTTGCGGTGCTGCCGATGTGGGTACCAGCGATGGGAAGGTCACGCCTCGGAACGATCTGTCGGACGCTGACTTTGCCGACATCTGGCTGGTGGGCGACTACTCCGACAAGAACGGCGATAAAAATGGCGGCTTCATCGCTATCCACCTGATGAATGCACTGTCCACCGGCGGCTTCCAGCTTCAGACCAGCGACAAGGCAAAGGGACAGTTTGCGTTTGAGTATACCGCCCACTACTCCATGGCGGCACAGGACACGGTCCCCTTTGAGATCTACATCAAGGCCGGTA
>ERZ827104.3482-NODE-3482-length-10989-cov-10.322206_pt1 | contig 10989 bp, 4 predicted proteins | sample MGYA00519781_ERZ827104 | MGnify/ENA primary metagenome ERZ827104 (study PRJEB31778, sample SAMEA3449257) | human gut metagenome | biome: human gut; feature: human-associated habitat; material: faeces | place: United Kingdom | collected 2010/2012 ... | reverse complement strand
CAGAGAATGAGCCCCAACGGGTATCTGCCTTTGGTTAACAAACTCAGAACAGCTTTGCAGGATACTCGCCTGCATCCACCAAAGCCTGAATCTTGTCGACTACACTCTGACGGTCTTCGGGATAAGTCACACCGAACCACTTGCTGGTTGTGTCGAGCACTTCGCAGGTAGCAGTGCCATCGTTAATCAGCTTATCCACCATCAGCGGGATGAAGAATTCGCTCTTCAGGTTCTCCATGTTCTTCGGGTCGCTCAAGAAACTCTTGAAAAACTCTGCACTGTAAGCAAAGTAATCGGGAGTGAAACCCCAGAAGTTCATGCTGACCGGAGTCGTCTCGGGAGTGGCAGTCCATTCACCGTTATCATCGATGTATTTCACCTCACCGTCCATGCGCTGAATCTTGGTGCGTTCCACTACGGAAGTCAGCAGGTTGTTCGCATCCGTTCCGCACAATCCACGGGATACGGTACCGCTTTCGCTCAACGTGTTGCCGATGCGGAAGCCTACCATGGAATATACGTTTTTGGAGCCTTCGGGAAGGGCTGCAAGAAATTTACCCATTACCTGGAAGGAATCACGACCGTAGAAATCGTCGCAGTTGATAACAGCAAACGGTTCCTTTATTACATCGGCACCCATCATTACAGCATGGTTGGTTCCCCAAGGTTTGGTACGGCCTTCGGGGCAAGTGAAGCCTTCGGGAAGGTCATCAATGGACTGGAATACCAGTTCGCACGGAATATGGCCTTCGTATTTGGAAATAATCTTGTCGCGGAAATCCTGCTCAAAATCTTTACGGATAACAAACACAAGCTTGCCAAAGCCTGCATTGATGGCATCGTAAATAGAATAATCCATGATAGTTTCGCCATTCGGGCCCAGTCCGTCCAATTGTTTCAAGCCACCATAACGGCTGCCCATGCCGGCTGCCAATAAGAATAAAGTTGGTTTCATACTTAGTTATTATTTAAAAAGGTTAGTGTATCACAGTTGATAACGGTTGCAAATGTACAAAAATTTATGGCTGACAGAAGGGAGTTTTAGTTCATTCTTTACCACTATCCGTTCAAAAAGGTACATTTAGAACGGATAACCGATGGCAAAATGCAACGCCATGCTGTCCTTGAACTTGGGAATATTATAATACCCCGACTTCCCGGTATCATACGGATCATGCAGCCCGATACCCAAGTCCAGACGAAAAACAAGAAAGTCCAAATCGTAACGCAAGCCAAATCCCGTGCCTAAAGCAATCTGTTTCGGGAAATTCTTCAACGTAAATTCACCATCCGGGCGGTTTTCATCTTTACGCATCAGCCATACATTGCCGGCATCCAAGAATACCGCTCCATGCAAGTCGGCAATCATACGGAAGCGATACTCGATATTGGCTTCTATGCGAATATCACCCACGTGGTTGATATAGGTATATTTCCTATCCGTCTCGGGAGGATAGCCGCCCGGACCTATACTGCGTGCAGAAAAGGCGCGCACACTGTTGGCACCGCCGATATAGAACTGTTCCGTATAAGGTGCGGTCGTAGCGTTGCCATACGACCATATCACCCCTCCGGCAATACGCGAGGCTATCATCTGGTTCTTGTCTATCCGGTAATGGTACCTGAATTCCGAGTTCAGCTTCAAGAACTGTGCAAAAGGTACCCCGAAAAGCTTCTTTCCTTCCTCACTGAACGGCTTGCCGAAAATACGGTAGACGGCAGAAGTCAGGTTACCGGCCGACGCAACGGTGGTCTGCCACCAGATGGGGTTACGCTTGCCGCGCACGGAAGCGTTGTCATAAGTATAGGTGTACTCCATGGCAGGAATGAACTGGTCGCGCAAACTAACGTAGAGTGCCGGATTCTCGGCACGCAACGTATCGAAAGCGGCAGTAGGATTGCGCAGTACATTGAATGTCAACCGGAAAGGAGTTATACTGTGCCTGGAAGTCGATTTGGGCTGGAAGTCATAAGTGACATTACCGCCAAAAGCCAACAGCTTATAATACTTGGCACGATTCATCTGGTCGGCATACAAACGGAAAGTCGTTGTAGCCGGGAAGTCATACTCACGGTCGCCCATCCTAGGAAACACCACGCGCGGAAAGATAAGCGAAGTGGAGATACCCAATTCATAGCTGTTCATCAAGGAAGAACTTGCCTTGCCCGTCTGCCATTCGTACGAACCGTTCAACTTCACATTCCAGCTTTCACCGCCACCGAAGACATTGTTCTTCGTCACCGTAAAAGCGGCACCCGGTCCCGTCTGGTTATTACTCTTCATGGTGACATTAAAATCCAATTCCGCATCGTAGGGTTTATCGAGCGCGGCAATGACCTTCACATCCAATGTATCAGACACAAACGCCGTATCACGCGGTATATACTGTATCTCCGCATAACGGAAAATACCGACGCTTGCCAGACGCTCCTGAATACGGGTTTGACGGTATAAGCTATACAAACTCTGCATAGAACGCTGGCGGGCAATACCTGCGCTGTCCTGTATCTGACGTTTCCGTCGATAACCTTGATAGTTCAACCAACGGTAAAGCATGTTGGGACGTACCGGTGGTTTGTTGTAGTAATGTATGGTCAAGCCTTTGTAATCCATGCTGTCATTGGGTTCCTGCCCCTGCTTTCCAAGAAGATAGACGGATTTACGCCCCACACGGAACTGCTTCTCGGCTACCTTTGGCATACCGGGAACGGGAATCAAGCGCATCTGGACATGCCCATTGGGAACCATCATGGTATCGGCCTGATAGGTCAGGTAGTCGGGACGGAAATAATAACAGCCCACATTACGCAGCAGGGTACTGATACGGGTACGCTCCCCATCCAAATCAGCCACATTGAATTGTTCTCCCGAACTGATAAGGGAACGTCGGCGTCCCAGCTCCATAATGCGAGTGGTACGCTCGCTGAAACCACGATAATATACCGTATCTATAAAGTAGGGGTTACGCATGTTCACCGTATATTGCAACTTTGCCTTCAGCGAGTCCTTCGGGTCGATAAATGTCTTGTAGCTGACGCTTCCGTTGAAATAGCCATAATCGCGCAACAAGTTAACCGCCGCCTTCTGGCGTATATCGGGATTCACCGTAGACATAAGCACCGGAGTGGCGGCAAATTTATTGAATATCCACTTTCCGAATCCCTTCTCATACTTCTGGAAACCATTGTAAATCCACAGTCCGAAAGGAAAGGGATAGCGGATAGTAGAGCTTCCCAGCAACGAATTGTTCGGTGCCGTAGCAAGGGCGGCTTCCACCTCTTCCATAGCAATCTCACCAACAGACGTTTCACTGCGGTTCAATACAATCATCGGCTTTTGGCCGGTATAGAGTATCTCCCCCTCGGGCAAGTGCTTCGTGGTGGAGCAACCTGCCAGAAATATCAATCCTGCAATATATAATATCAGTCGTTTCATATCACATTCCTACTTTTTCATATCGCTATTTTCAGCCTCCGGTTTTATCTTTTTCTTCCTGAAGATGAAGAGTTCACTCAATCGGTCCATCTTCCGGCGCAGCACAAGGCCGACACCCGTTTCGGTTATCTCACCGTCGAGTATGCTTTCGTAGTTTTTATTATGGAATACACGGACATATCGAGTACCCGACGCATCAAGACGGTATTCCAGCGATATATTGTCAATGAATGATTCCGCATCGTTCGTGGCATTGGCCCCGGTGGACACTTTTCCACCGATGACTATCTGTACGCGGTCGTTGAAGAAACGCTGGGAATAACGAAAACTGAAGTCTTTCTGCGTGTCACCCGTTTCAGCAGAGGTACGGTCTTCCACACCTACACTGATATTGGCCCCTTTTATACCTCCCGCCAAGGAGTTTATCTGGCTCTGAAGTACTGAGTTCAAGGCGGCTCCCATTGACAAACCTCCTCCTTTGGCACCACTGTTCAGGTAAATACCCGTGGCAAGCATGGCAATGGCCTGCTTGCTACGCTCTTCTGCACCCATTGCCTGCAGCTCATTCTCTACTGCGGCATCTTCGGGCGCCGAAATATCGAATATCAAATCGGGAGCGTCAAGCCTGTTCTTGATGGAAATGGAAACATCGAAGTTCACCATGCGCGAACCGTCCCCGTCACCATCGGCCACAGAAGCACGCATACGTTCCGTAGCCTTCAGGCTCAGCGTAGGATTCATAATATTCCCCCGCCAATCCACATAACTGCCGGGATTGAACTGGAACTCCTTCAACGGGATGATAGGCAGCGAATATTTCATGACGCCACCCGAAAGGGTATAGCGTCCGGTAAGGCTCATATCCCCTTGGGGAGTATACTGCATATTCAAATCACCGCCACCTTCCAGTTCGATGTATTTGCTACGGTCGGGACTCAAGTCGGCACGAAGACGGACAGCATCGTCAATATGGACGGACATATACATTTCCAATCCTCCCAAAGACATGGCAGGAACCTCATCTGCTTTTACCGACGTCGTATCGGTGAACGAGGTAAAGGTAACCAGCCCACTGAGACGGTCTTCCACCGTTAAAGGGGAATCGGTCAACACGTAGGTTACGTTGGTATTGCCCAGCAAATTCATGTTTCCACGCATCGTGAGCCCGTCAAGCGGCCCCTTCACCGTGGCATGCAAGTCGACGAACACCTTTCCATACACCAGACTTTCGCGAGTACGCGGTGCATCCAGCAACGTATAGTTCTCTGCCAGCAGATTGAGGTTGGCAGTAGGACGCTCCATATTCCGGAAATCAACCTTACCGTCAATCGTAAACGGATTCTTGCTGGTGGTATAAATGGCAAACTTATCAAATATCAACTGATTGTCCTTTATCTGTACCGGACGGTTGTCGAACCAGTAACGTGCTCCCGCCTGGCGTGCATAGACAGACACACTGTCCAAAACAATATCACCATGCATTTGAGGCTTGTCCAGCGAACCATAAATATAAAGCCCTCCATCAATATCTCCGGTAAAGGCCACCGTTTGGTCAGGGATGAATGCATTGGCCATCTTCAATGGAAAATGCTCGAAACGGGTGGACACTTCCAGGGTATCCTTTCCGTTCTTCTGCGTCAAGATACCGTCGGCGGTCATCACTTCTTCATTATCATATGTAAAATAGGTATTCAGATAGTGCGTATTCTTGTCGCCCGGCAACCAGGTAGCCCCCAGGCCGATGTCTCCAACCGGTTGGCGTTCGTAGGTCAGTTTCTCTACATTGGCTTCGGCAGACACCTGCAGGGAAGTGGCAGTCTGTATATAATTTGCTTCGGCAGAGAACAATCCCGTAAGCCGGGGCATATAAGGAAGTACCTCCGTAAGTTCATCCAGGCGCAATCGGCTCAGTTCTACGTTTATATTCTGCAAGGAAAGGGTATCATTCTTGTCGGATTGCATACGGAAACACAGACCATCGTCGCTGTCCATATCAATATTGGCATAGACGCGCATATTCTTATGCAGATAAATCCAGTTACTATTGTCCGCAAAGTGGAATTTACGGAAAGCGATAATCGGCTCGGCAGGAATAAGGTTCAGCAGCACACCATTACCGCGACCGTGTCCTTCGGTCAACGGACGGGCATTAATACCGAATAGAACACCGGTCTGCCCTTTTCCATTCACATAATCCACAGTCAGTTCCGCATCTTCATTACGGACTTCACCCGTCAGTGTGCTACGGAACACAAACTGCGGGTTCTTGGGACCGTTTATGACACCACCTTGCAACTTCATGCGGGCAGTATCCTGCTTCACTGTAAAAAATATCGTATCGAGCTGCAAGGAGTCCATGCGCAATCCGTGAACAGCTGTACGTCCATTGATGCCGACTTGCGGAGTAAATCCGAAGCTCAGTTTGAAATCATTATAGGAAATACCCTTTGCAGCCAGGAAATAGCTGACGGGATTCTGGTTACCGGCTTCCAGATGCATGCCCGCTGAAGGAAGGACTTGGCGCAAAGCGGCATGGTCCAAACGCCGTTCATCAATCTGCTTTGTCAGGATAGAGACAAATTTATCCGACTGTTCCATCAACTTCTTCAACGTGCTGTGAGCGCGGAAACGCAGATTCAAGTCACCGGCATCAAGCCTCAACTTGAGAGAATCATGACGTGCCTCCGCTCCCATTGTAAAGGCAAACGGGTGTTGCAATGGTCGGGGCACCAAACCCAGCTTATGCAGATTCACCTCTTCCACATTTAAATCCAAAGCGCCATCCAGATAGTTGCGGTCAAGACGCATATCCGCATTTCCCTGCATCTTGAGAAGGACATTATCGCTGGCAAGACGGACGGTAGCAACGGATGACTTGAGTCCGGCATGCACATCTACACCGGAAATGTCCCAATGGCCATACTGTAGTTTTTCCAAGGAGGCATTCAAAGCGGCCACAGTTTTTCGTGATGCCACATCCACCCCTTGCCCCTTAGCGGACATCTTTGCCGTAAGAGTATAGATAGAGTCCTTGGGCAGGAAGTGATGCACCTGCAAGTTGTTGATGGCAAGGTCGGCATGGTAGGCTTCCGTAGCAAGATTATAGGCGGCGTCCAAATTCAAGGCGCCTTCCTTCTCCTTCAGTTTCAGGGCGGCAGTGCACTGCGCCCCCTCCATACCGAGACGTGCCGCAAGGTGCATACTGTCCGGCACAATGATGGAGCCATCGGGAGCAATGTCAGCTAGTCCGGTCAGGAAGTTCAAGTTCTGCGTATGCATTTCGAAGTCCATGCTTCCATTACGTTTCACACTGTCGGTCAAGCTCCAGAATTCTCCTCCCCCACTCAACGAAAAGGCTCCGGGCAGCTCAGCCGTAAAACGGGAAATCTGCATCTGCTTCAGGTTTCCTTCCGTACCGGCATGAATCACCAACGGACGGAACGGATAGGCTTCCTTGAAAGCTTCCGGCAAGCCACCGGCAAAAAGCAGTACATCCTGTTTGCCGATACGGGCATTGAAACGGGCTGTCAGACGGCCGGTGGTAGGTATATTTATCAGTTCCCAGTAAGTCTGTGCCGTAAGGTTCATCTCACTATGAGGTGTCAGCAACTTCAAAGAAGGGATACGGATAACGGTAGAATCGGCAAACAACCGCCCGGTCAGGGAAGTTACACTCAAACCGGAACGCTCATACATGGAAAATTCCCGGATAACGGCATTCATATCTCTGCCGTAGTACATCACAGAATCAATGCCCATACGAATGTCGCGAAGAGCAATGTGCGAGGGGTCGAAGCCTATCGCACTCCCCGGGCCACCGGTATCATAATTGACAGAAGTTCCAGTCAGCAGGAATTTTCTCCAGCCATAGAACTGGTGTTTCAGGTCGGCAGCAGCGTCCGCAATCTCAGCATCTCCTATATGGGCTTTCAGCCCCATGGAGTCCAATGGCATCTGTAAATCGACCGAGACGTTCTTCAACTTCAGAGTATGGAGTGTGACTTTCCAGTTTAACGCAGTGTCAGTAGTGTCCTTGGGAGTCTCAGTGGTATCTGCAAGCATCACCTGCACATGGGTATCGCTCAATTCTATATTATTGAGGATGGCATCTTCTTTTGTAAGGTCTATGCCATGGCTTTCGAAAAAGAAATGCCCCAGTACTCCTTTGATGCACATACCTTCCATTAAATTGGAGGAGTTGACAGCAACTTGTTTCAAGGTAATGTCATCCACCTCCACTTTCCCTTTGAGTAAAGGCCATGCCTGTACCCGTACGTTCAAACTTCCAAGACTCAGCAAGGTATCGGGATGCTGCACATCAACAGCACTGTCGGCAGGCTGTACCACCAATACACCGCGGACCAACAAATTCAAAGGAAAGCGAAGGTCAATCCGCTCCACGGATATGTCCATACCCGTAGCACCTGATGCAATTGCCGTAGCCTGCTTCCGTATCAAATTCTGTACGGGAGGCACATAAAGCAATATCATCAATATTATAAACAGTATAATAGGAGTAAGCAACACCCACAGTGCTGTTCTCAACCATTTTCTTCTCATCGGAACGTCAATCTTTCATCGTATTTAAAAGTCCTACAAAGTAAACAATTTCTTTCGACATTTGGTTCCCGACAGAGAAAAATCACGTATTCTTCTCTGTTCCCCCATTACGGAAAAGCTGTTGCCTGAGTAATGACATCCTCTATCAAAACGAGGGCGGCAAGGGCGTGTTCTTTCAACTCTCCGGTAAAAGGCACTCCATGAGAAGTTTCCAACAGTTTCAGCAATGCAACCAGTTCCGCTGCTCCAATTAAAGTAAAGAGGGGAATCATTTTGTGGGAGACAGCAGCCATCTCGTCCACATCCTCATTCTCCACAGCCTTCTGCAAACGCTCCGCATTGAGGCGGGTTTCAGCCACAAAACTTTCCAGAATGGACTTTGCCGCCTCGGGGTCATCGACCGAAAAAGCAGTGAGCGAAGAGAATTTATACCCCGGGCAAGCCGAAGTTTCCGAAACTTCCATAACCTCCATCCCTTTGTCCTCCATATTCAATTCATGTAGCAATTCACTGACGGTAAACGGCTTATGCAGGCATCCGGCAAATCCATGCACCGTAAATTCCTCACGCTGCATGTCACTGCGGGCAGTGACAGCAATCACCGGAACAGACTGTGCCTGCGGTATGTTCGAAGCACGAAGCAGTTTCAGTAAATCAAAACCATTAATAGCAGGCATCTGCACATCAGTAAGCAGAACATCAAAGGTTGCAGTGCGCAAGGCATCCAGCAGTTCATCCAGTTGTAAACAAGAGACAGAATTTATACCACTCTGCTGAAGCATGGCGGCAGTAAGGGTAAGCTGAATACGGTCATCATCGATAAGGAGGACATTCTTCAGTGAAGAATGAGGAACGGGGAATGAAGAATTGCCATTCGGCGTGGCAGCACATCCCGATTCTTCATCCTTCATTCTCCGTCCTTCACTCCTTACGGGATAGATAGGAATATATATGGTGAAAGTGCTTCCCTTGCCTGGCACACTGTCTACATCAATCGTGCCTTCAAGCAACTGTACCAGCATACGGACAATGGAAAGTCCAAGTCCAAACCCCTCTTTACCCTGAGCACCCGGTAAGCGGGTAAACTCCTGGAAGATACGTTCCCGGTCGGCAGGTTCCATACCTTTACCGGTATCAGCAATGGCAACTACCAGTCGACGGTCCTCGTAACGGGCAGTCATGGTAACACTGCCTTGGTCCGTAAACTTCACGGCATTGGACAGCAAATTGTTGATAATCTGGCGCAGACGCAAGGGGTCGCAAATATAGGTACCGCCCAGCTCCGGGGCAATGTCGCAATGAAGCGCCAGTCCTTTGGCAGCCGTAAGTGGTTCAAAACTGACGTGTATCTCTTCAAGCAGGCGGGAAGGATGAAAGGTGACCCGGTTGATTTCGGCCTTGTTCAAATCAAGACGATGGAAGTCGAGCAAATCAACGACCAGCTTCAGCAGATGTTCCGATGAGGTTTTCATATTGTCCAGATAGAACCGCTGACGCTCATCCACCGTCAGACGGGAAAGCAAGTCGGCATAGCCCATAATAGAACCGAGCGGGGCTTTGAAATCATGGGTAATGGCAAGCATCAGTTTTTCACGGACAGCGAGTAAATCCTCGGCACGACGACGGGCCTCTTCCAACTCACGACGGTAACGGTTGCTTCGGGTTATGTCGCGGCCGATGATAATAAGAAAAAAAGCGGAAAGCAACACCGCACCTACGGCAATGCCACTGATAATCTTGGCCGAACGGCGTCGGACCGCTTGTTGATACTCGGCTTCCGTCCGTGCACGCAGCAGAGTTTCCGTCTCGTAATCTTTCAGCAAGCTGTCAATACGAGCGGTCAGCATATGGTCCAAGCGTTGCAGATAGCGTTTACGTCGCTGTATAACAGTGTTTACAGCTTTTTTCTGCTGGGCCACGGCACGCAGTTTCTCATGCAAAGAATCGGCCGGATTATAGGGTTCAATCACCGTATCCGTTGCAAATTCAAGGGAGGTCTTTACCTGGATAGCCGTATCTTTCTTTGGGGGGACAAACACTTCACCCAAACGACGGAAAAACCCCTTCTTCCGAGGGCGTGTCACGACGGTATCCCGATGTGTAATGATACGGTGCTGCACACGCTGCTGGGTCACTACCGAGTCCTGCTGGGCAATTATCTGCTCAATGTCACTGGTGGATACCATGCTGTCATTCGCCTCACTCAGCGTGCGCAGCATTTTTATCGTATTGGTATCCTTCTCGCGTATCAAAGCAAGCACGCTGTCTGTCCATTGTACATCGCGGTCATCAGTAAGAATAAGGTTCTCCATTTCCCGGTGTACGAAAAACAAGGAAAAAAACAATACCGCCAGCAACAAAGTGTAGCCTACGGCAATCTTTACTTTGGAGACATTATTCATACTATCAAATCCTTTCCCTGGTCTGTTTACGGAACCTCAACCACAGCATCACTCCCGCACTGGTCAGTCCGAACGGGAAAGCCATCCAGACTCCCGTCAGCCCCCAACCGAAAACGAAACCGCAAAGGTACCCTACGGGCAAAGATATAATAAAATAGGATATAAATGCAATAATCATCATCGGTTTCACATCCGAGATGCCGCGCAGGGCATTGGCAAAGTTAATCTGCAACCCATCGCCGAACTGGTAAATCAAGAACGGGAAGAAGAGAGCGGCAACCATGCCGGACACTTCCGCATTGTCCGTAAACCATCCCCCTACCTGACCGCGAAGCGCAAAGACGATACCCAGCAACACCACCTCCATACACAGGATGATGTGAAGGCCGGCATACGCCGAGCGGCGCACATTCTGCCCGTCTCCCTGCCCCTTGAAGTTGCTGACACGCACGGCAACCGCAGCGCCCATGCCATAATACATCATGAAGGTGAACTGAGAGATAGTAAGCATTATCTGATGCGATGCTAGGGCAAGTGTCCCCAGCCAGCCCACCATGACGACGCTCAGACTGAAGGAAGCGGTCTCCATAC
>ERZ827104.3475-NODE-3475-length-11007-cov-2.918554_pt1 | contig 11007 bp, 9 predicted proteins | sample MGYA00519781_ERZ827104 | MGnify/ENA primary metagenome ERZ827104 (study PRJEB31778, sample SAMEA3449257) | human gut metagenome | biome: human gut; feature: human-associated habitat; material: faeces | place: United Kingdom | collected 2010/2012 ... | reverse complement strand
TCTTGGGTTTCCCGCGCACACCCTTCCTTACCGTCGCGGAGAATCTACCTCTTTATCGACAGCCTCCCCTCTTATCGTGTCGAAAAAGTCTTTTCTCCCCGCCGTGCCGCATAAAAAACGGCCAGCAGCGCTTCGGCTGCTGGCCGTAATTTATATTCTTTCGCCGTCTTTTGGCGGGGAGCGGGTCCATTCGGAAAGGGTCCCTCCCCCCTGCTGTTCGCCCTGTGTTACGCGTTGCCGGCCAGATAATCCACGGCAAACTGCGCCATCAGCGCAGTCCCCTTGGGAAGCAGAGACTCGTTGACCGTAAACTTTTCGTGGTGGTTGTTGTAGATCATGCCGTTGGCCTCGTCCCGGCAGCCGATGAAGCCGAACACGGCGGGAATTTCCGCGGCGTAGTTGGCGAAGTCCTCGCTGCCCATCATGGCGGGCATATGGCAGAGCGTCTCCTCGCCGAAGAGCTTGACCACGGCCTTCTGGGCGATCTCTGTGAGGTCATCGTCATCGTTGATCACGGGATGCACCACATGGGCATACTTGAGCACAGCCTTCATGCCCAGACCCTCCGCCGTGTTCTCCACGATCTGCCGCATGGCCTCCTCGTGCTTATCCAGGAAGTAGGCACGAGTGACGCCCTCCATGGTGACATGATTGGCGATCGCGTTGTAGCGATTGCCGCCGGAGATGGTTCCGATGGTGAGCACCACGGGGTCCAGGGGGTTGCTCATGCGGGAGACATACTGCTGGAGGTTATTGATGATCGCCGCAGCGCCGGTGATGGCATCTGCGCCCAGATGGGGCGTGGCCGCATGGGAGGAGGTACCCAGCACATCCACCGTGAAGCGGCCGGAGTAGGCCATGCGGGGACCGGCGGTAACGTCAATATAGGGAATATCCAGCGTGCCCCAGACATGCTGGCCGAAGATGGCGTCCACACCGTCCAGCGCACCCTCTGCGATCATAGCCTTAGAGCCGATGACGTGCTCCTCCGCCGGCTGGAAGATGAGCCGCACATCGCCCCGCAGCTCCTCCCGGTGCTCCTGAAGGAGCTTGGCGGCGCCCAGCAGCATGGCAATGTGGGTATCGTGGCCGCAGGCGTGCATTTTCCCAGGCTCGTAGGAGGCGAAGGGCAGTCCCGTCTCCTCCTGGAAGGACAGCGCGTCCGTGTCTGCCCGCAGGCCCACGGTCTTGCCGGGCTTGCCGCCGTGGATGGTGGCGACCAGACCGTAGCAGTTGACCATATCCCGGATGTCGGTGATGCCCAGTGCCTCCAGATCCCGGTGGATGGCGTCCCGGGTGTTCTTCTCCTCCCCGGTCAGCTCCGGATGCTGATGGTAGTAGTGCCGACGCTCCACCACATAAGGGGCAGCGTCCTGTGCCAATGCCTTGATGTCCATTGTCCGCTCCTTCCTCAGTTGAATTACTGCTGTGCGGTCTCAGCGAGGTAGTCAGCGGCGAACTGTGCGGCCACCGCAGCGCCGCGGTGGAGGATCGTCTCGTCCACGTCGTACTTCTCGTGATGGTTGCCGTACATATAATCCCAGTCCTTATTGTGGCTGGCCACAAAGCCGTAGATATAGGGGATGCCGTCCTTGCCGAACCAGGAGAAGTCCTCGCTGCCCATCAGAGGTGCGGGGGTAATGAGGGATTCCTTACCGTAAAGCTTGGTAACGGCGGTCTGGGCGATGCGGTTGAGCTGCTCATCGCCGTTGATGACAGGCTCCGTCATGTACTGATAGCTCAGGGTCGCCTTGGCGCCGAAGGCTGCAGCGGTACACTCGGCCACCTTACGCAGCGCGTCCTCCACCTGCGTGCCGGTGAGGAAGGTACGCACGGTGCCCTCCAGCGTGGCGTGGCCGGCCAGCACGTTCCAGCGGTTGCCGGCGGTGACCTTGCCCACGGTGATGACCAGCGGGTTGAGAGGATCGTTCATCCGGGAGACCAGCTGCTGGATGGACTGGAGAATGGAGCTTGCCACCATCACGGCGTCCACACCCTCGTGAGGGGCGGAAGCGTGGGCGGACTTGCCCTCCACCTCAATGGTGAAGCCGTGGCAGCAGGCCATGAGGTTGCCGGCGGGGAAAGCGATACCCGGGGCGTCATAGGTACCCCAGACATGCACGCCGTAAATGGCGTTCACACCGTCCAGCGCGTGTTCCTCCATCATCCGCAGAGCGCCCACGGCGGTCTCCTCCGCAGGCTGGAACACCAGGCGCACGTCGCCGGAAAGCTCGTCCTTCACCTCGTTGAGGATCTTGGCGGCGCCCAGCAACATGGCCATGTGGTTGTCATGGCCGCAGGCATGCATCTTGCCCTCGTTGTGGGAGGCGAAGGGCAGGCCGGTCTCCTCCTTGACGGGCAGTGCGTCGATGTCGGCGCGCAGCGCCACGGTCTTGCCGGGCTTGCCGCCGTGAATGGTGGCGGTCAGGCCGTAGCAGGTCTCCATCTCGTGAATGTCGGTGATGCCCAGTGCCTCCAGATCCTCCTTCAGATGGGCGCGGGTGTTCTTCTCCTCGCCGGAGAGCTCCGGGCAGGTGTGATAATACCGGCGGCGATCGATGATGTAATCATTGTACTGTTCCGCAAGAGATTTGATATCCATAATATACACGATCCTTTCTGTATACAATCTGATAGCTTTATTGTAGCGGTTTTTTCTGAATGTGCAAGACTGATTTTATGAACAAAGCTGTCCGGCGGAAAGAGCCGGACAGCTTTGCGGATGACTGGATCAGAACATTTCGGCAAAGATGCCGGCGATTACCACGGAGGTGATGGTCACAGTGGTGAAGCCACCCACGATCATGGGCGGGAACATCTTGCTCATCAGGAATTCCTTCTCCTCCGGGGTCTGCGCCAGAGCGGTGCAGGTGGCCTCGGTGATGATGGCATTGGGCGGGAAACCGTAGAGTGCGGTCAACGCCGTGGCGGTGGCCATCAGGAAGGAGACCTTCAGAATCTTGGACGCGATGAAGCACAGAATGACCATGCCGATAACGCCCACCACGATCAGGAGGATCATGGGACCGATGATGCTGCTGAGCATCTCGGGGGTGCAGTCCTTCAGACCGTCGAACACATACATCATCAGAGCGAACATGATGATGCCATAGGAGTTGGCCTTATTGATGGCGTTTTCATCCAGGAAGCCGATGCTGGTGAAGATGACGCCCAGAATCAGAGCGTACACAGCGCCGCTGATCTTCATGTTGATGACAGGGATCACGATAGAGCCCAGCTGGGTTGCGAGCCAAGCCACGATACCCAGCTTCAGCAGGATGACCACAGGGCCGTTCCAGTTGGCGGGCAGAGGAGGAATCAGCTTCTTGTGCTCCTCAGCAGTGCCGTTGTTGAGCTTGCCGTTGACGGCGTCCACATCGCTGACGGCGCTTTCCAGCTTGTACTCGCCGGCGCGATAGCCCTTGATCAGCTTCTTGCCCTCCAGCTGGAGGCAGACAGCGGTAAGGGGATAGCCGGCAAAGCCCTGCACGCAGTACATAGCGATGGCGAAGATGGCGGCTTCGGTAAGGCCATTAGCCTCCGCAGCTGTCTTCATGGTGGTGGCAGCGATGATGCCGCCGGTCAGCGGAGGCAGACCGGCAACCACCAGGTCACGGCCGATCACGCCGGGCAGAATGACCAGGCACAGCGCGCACATACCGGCAAGACCGGCCAGGCACACGACGATGGTCTTCCACTGGGATAGCAGCTGCTTGATGGAAATGACCGTGCCCATGTGGGTGATAAGCAGGTAAATGCCAATGGTGCTGCCAAAGGGAATCAGCATGGAGTCGCTTACAACGGTGGTGGGAATAACAGTCCAGAAGCCTACCAGAAGTACGGCGGCAGTGACGAAAACCGATGGGATCCAGGCCTTCGTCAGGTTTGAGACTGCTTCGCCGATGAAATACACGACGCCGCAGATCACAAACGCGAGTGCAAAATTGTACATAGTGTTTCTCCTCTCGTCTCTCCTTACATGACGTACGCTTTTTCGGATTAAAGAGTTAAATCCAAAAAAGTTGTTTTTATGGTACTCTGATCACGGTTAGATGTCAAGATAAATTTTGACAAAATTTAACACCGCCCATGCTTCGGATTTTTTACCAAAGCACGGGCGGCGCTTTTGTGGAAAGCCTTACGATACAAGGTCTTCCGCTTCTTTATGGAACATGGCTCATTGGGACCGCCAAAGCTGCGAGGATGATCCGTTCATCAGCTTCGCAACGAACACACTTTTCTGATTTGTGTATACGCTAATAGCTTGTAAACGGTAAGTAACCCGGACCTTGTATACCTTATACATTAGCTTTAGCGGTCACAAAGCAGCAGGAACAGAGAACCCCGCGAGGGCGCTCCTGACAGGAGTGCCCTCGCGGCACTTATGTCATATCCATTTATTTTTCGGGAACGCAGCTCCCGGCGGCAAGATTGTAGATGTCGAAATGAGCCTGCCGGTCCAGACCGATATAGCCGCCGGTCTTTCCGTCGCCGATGTGGTTCATCTCCACCAGCTCCGGGATATCTGCCGGGTCTGCACCGATCTCCGCGAAGGTCAGGGGCATCCCGATGGATCGCAGGAATGCCCGGAAGGCCTCGATACCCTCCAGCGCCGTACGCTTGGGATCGTCGAAGTCCATTTGGCAGCCAAAGACCCGGACGGCCATCTGAGCCAGGCGCTTTTCGCCGCCGTGCTCCGCGCAGTAGTGCATCCACGCCGGCATGATGACCGCCAGACCCGCGCCGTGGGCGCAGTCATACTTGGCGGAGAGCACGTGCTCCAAATGGTGGCTGTTCCAGTCCTGCTGACGGCCCACGCCCATAATGTCATTGTGGCACACCATACCGGCCCACATGATGTTTGCACGGGCCTCGTAATTGTGAGGGTCCTCCATGACCCGGCGGCCCTCATGGAGCATGGCCAGCAAAACGCCCTCCAGCATCCGGTCCGTGACCTCCACGTCCGGCGTATTGGTGAAATAGCGCTCAAAGGTGTGGGCCATGATGTCCGTGATGCCGCAGGCCGTCTGATAAGCGGGCAGGCTTTCCGTGAGGGCAGGGTCCAGCACGGAGAAGCAGGGACGGAGGCAGTCGGCCTCCGCGCCGTTTTTCTCCAGCGTCTTCTCGTTGGTGATGATGGAATCCGGAGAGCCTTCGCTGCCGGAGGCGGCAATGGTCAGGACAGTGCCCACAGGCAGAGCCTGCTCCGGCACCTTCCCGGAGAAAAAGTCCCAGAAATCACCGTCATAAGGCACACCGATGGCAATGGCCTTGGCGGTGTCGATGACGCTGCCGCCGCCCACGGCCAGAATGAAGTCGATCTTCTCCCGGCGGCACAGCTCGATGCCCTCATAGACAAGGCCGCTGCGGGGATTGGGCTTCACGCCCCCCAGTTCCACGGCGTACAGGTTTTCTTCCTTCAGGCAGGCCATGATCCGGTCCAGCAGGCCGGAGCGTTTGGCGGACTGCCCGCCGTAGACCACCAGCACCCGGCTGCCGCCGAAGCGCTTGATATACCTGCCGGTTTCCGTCTCCCGGTCCTTTCCGAACACGAAGTAGGTAGGGCTGTAAAAATCAAAGTTCCGCATCGTAACGCTCCCCTCAATATCCGGTCTTTTTCGCACCGGGCTGACCGTAGGACTGGAATTTCACCATGACCTCCGCCATCTGCTCCTCCGTCAAAACATTGGGCTTGCCGATGCTCATGGCCCGGTATTGCAGTTCCGCCACATATTCCAGATTGCAGGCGAGGCCGTAAGCACCCTTGATATCCTTGCCGCAGCACACGAGACCGTGATTTCCAAGCAGTACGGCGTTGCTCTTGCCGCAGACCTCCATAGCCGCCTCTGCCAGCGCCTCCGTACCAAAGAGCTGATAGGGGGCGCAGGGGACCTCTGCCGCCCCGGCGTCTCCGATCACATAATGCACCGCCCGGATAGGCTCGCCCAGAACGGCCATGGTGGTGCAGAACATGGAATGGGTGTGGACAACGGCTCTTGCATGGGGCTTATGCTTATAGAACGTTGTGTGCAGAGCCCACTCGCTGGAGGGTTTCCGCTTACCGTCCACCACCTTGCCGTCCAGATCCAGGATCACAACATCCTCCGGGGTGGTGGAAAAATAATCCATGCCGGAGGGGCTCAAAGCCACCAGGCCTTTTTCAGCATTGTAAATGCTAATGTTTCCGCTGGTTCCGGTGCTCAACCGGGCGGCGCTCATCTTTTTGCCGTATTCAACGACCAGTTCTCTCTCTTCCTGCATCAGCATAGCAAGTCTCTCCTTCCGGTCTTAATAGAACTTCTTTACATCAGAATCAAAATAGTGATCCAGCAGATAGGGCACATAGACACCTTTATCCGTGACCACGCCGGAAATGAGGTGGGGCGGCACCACGTCGAAGGAGGGATAGATGGCCTTGACCTCCTCCTGAAATCAGGAGAAGGGCTCTGTGCTTACTCCGCTAAACCATATTTCGTCTTAATTCTGTCGAGCTTTTCAAGCATCGGCTCTGCACCCAACCACAGGAAAACAAACGTGCCGATGGCGCGGACGAGGTCGATGGGGATGCCGGTGACGTAATACGGAATATCAAAATACTTGGCCAGAATCGCGATCTGGAACGTGCCGATCTTGTTGGCGATGTGGCCGTCCCGGGCGATGGTGTCCGCCGCGGAGGTGAACAGGTCGATGCCCTCCCGTTCCATGGCGTAGGCCACCATGTTGTCGGTGATGACCGTGGTATCAAAGCCCATCTGGGCAAAGCAGCCGGAGGTGAGCCGCGCCCCTTGCAGATAGGGCCGGGTCTCGGCGCAGAACACCTTGAAGTCCTTGTTCTGACGGCGGGCGGCCCGGATCACGGTGCCGATGATGGTCTCCCCGAAGCACTGGGTCAGAATCGTACCCCCCTGCGGGATCAGCTCCGCCAGATGGTCGCCCACGATCTGCATGGTGGAATACCGGCGGTTCAGGGACTCCACCGTATTCTCCACGATGGCCTGGATGGGGTCCTTCCCTGCCGCCAGCGCCTCCTTGGCCACCTCAGCGCAGCGGTAGGTGATCTGGCCGTAGCGGTTGGCGGTGGTGGGGCGGGCGTGGGCCAGATCATAGGCCGCCTGCTGCAAGAAGGCGTCCTGCTCCGCAGCGCCCTTGTCCCGAACCTGCCATGCGGCCAAGGCCATGCCCATGCCAACGGCGGTGTAGGGGCCGGCGCTCTGGGTCACCATGTCCGCGATGGCCTGCACCACCTCCTGATAGGTAGCGCACTCCACGAACCGGACCTCCGTGGGGTAGATCCGCCGGTCTAAAATGCGGACCTTGCCGTTTTCGTACCACGCAACATTTTCATATTGCAGCAGAAACGGCATATTTTCATCCATTCTGACCATGTGTGCCCCTCTCCTCTGCCAAGATCTTATGGAATTCCTCCGTCACAGCCGCCCCGTTGAGGCCGCTGGCACGGTTTTTGATGAGATAGATGCCCAAATCAATGAGGGCGCGCTCCATAGGGAGCCGCTGGGCCGGGTCGGTGACGGAGGTGACCTCCATCACCTTGGAATCGCCCACTACCCGGCGGATGATCTCCGTACCGGCGTAGCCGTAGGAGTCCGCCATCACGCCGTCCAGATAGGCCTTGCGGAAGGCGGGGGCGCGGTACAGCGGGAAGGTCACCAGCTTGTCATATTCCGCCGCCAGCTTGTCCGCCGTTTTGTCACAGGTCTCCCGGATGGTTTGCTCCAGAGCGGTCTGCGTTTCGGCGCTGCCGCCGGTATAGGCCTTGTTGGCCCACGCGAAAAACAGGTTGCCGATGACATTGCCGATGTCATAGCCCATGGGGCCGTAGAAGGCGAACTCCGGGTCGATGACCTTGATGCCCTGCTCGTTGGCAAAAATAGAGCCGGAATGGAGATCACCGTGGATCAGCGCCTGCGCGTTGTTCATAAAGCCGTTCCGCAGGGCGGCGACTTCGGCGTGGAGGGCCTCGTCCTCATAGAGATGCTCCCGCACGAAGTCCTCGTTGCCGGGGGTGACGATATTCTTGTTCCGGGGGTTCATGGGCTGGGCCAGATACGGCTCCGTCAGCACCAGGTCCTCCGTGATGTCGCACAGCTCCGGATTGGTGAAAAATTTGACCTGCTTCTTCTTTTCCTGCCGGTCCATCACCAGATCCGTGGTGGGCAGCATGGACTGGGCCAGAAAATCGGAGAGATTTTCGCTGAGATGGCCGTAGACCCGGCCCGCCGCCAGCTCCTTGCGGAGATTTTTGTAGGCGGAAATGTCCTCCATAGAGAGGGCGGCCATGGTCTCATCGTAATGATAGACCTCCGGGATGAATTTGGGGGCCAGCCGGGCCTCCAGCATCAGGGTCTCCGCCTCGATCTTGTTGCGGTAGAGATCCAGCGGACGACCGGAGGACCGCAGCAGCTTGTCCGCCTGCTTCACGATGACGGAGCGGCCGTCCTTCCGGGAGCGCACCTGAAACACATAGTTGATGTTGCCGTCGCCGATCTCAACGCAATCGGTTTCCTCATCCGGCTGGAAAAAATGGAGCACATCCACGGCGTACCGCTTCACATCCTCCGGCTTCATTAAGAAAAAGGCGCTGTAATCTGACATAAGGTCCTCCCCTTCTGTGATCGGCGGTCAGTCCGCCATGATGGCCCGGACGGCGGTTTTCGTGTCGGTTTTGGGGAACAGCTCGTAGCCGATGAGCCCCCGGTAGCCCGCCTGCTCCAAGGCGGCGAACACCGCCGGGTAGTGAATTTCCCCGGTGCCCGGCTCGTGTCGGCCCGGCGCGTCCGCCACATGGATGTGGCCGAACTGGTCGGCATAGGCGCGGATATGGCCGCACAGGCTGCCCTCGTTGAGCTGCATGTGGTACACATCGTACAGCACCTTCAAATACGGGGAGCCGATGAGCCGGGTCAGCTCGGCGGCCGTGCGGGTATGGCGGAGGAAGTTGCCGGGATGGTCCGTGGTGACGTTCAGCGGCTCCAGATTGATCCGAACACCGCAAGTTTCCGCCCATTCCGCCGCGATTTTCAGCGTGTCGAACATGGTGCAGAGCTTCACGGTGTCGCTGAGGTCGTCATAGGGGCAAAGGACCCTTCCTCCCTCCCCCAGACCGTTTGAGTGGACCGTGACGGACCTTGCCCCTATCTCCATAGCGGCGTCCAGAGAACGCCGCAGAAAGGCCTTGTAGGCCGTTTTCTGGGCAGGGTCGATGAGGGACAGCTCCGCGTCGCCGTTGAAGCCGGAAATGCCGACGCCGGCGGCGTCCGCGGCGGCCTTCACGGCGGCGAGATCCTTGTCGGTCCAGCTCCAGAATTCTACAAACTCGAAGCCGTCGGCTCTGGCGGCGCGAAACCGCTCTAAAAAGGGCAGCTCCGTGTACAGTGTCTCAATGCAGGCGGATTTTTGAAACATCATAGGCCCCTCCCGGTGTTGTTCTCAGGGTCATGATAACAGGTCTCCGGAGGGCCGTCAAGGGGCGGTAAGGCGGTTCTAATTTTGCCGAATCCGCACTACTTTTCGGGAAGGCTGTTTTCGACAACAACAAGAACTTTTTTCAGAAGGGTATGTAGATAATTTACTTTGTTATGCAACAATAACATTCTGAGAAAGGATAGGGTTACGCATATGGCAAGTCAAGAGACACCCAACTACCGGCTGTCCCGCTGGGCGGGGACGGACCGCATTCTGATGGAGGAATTCAACAGTGACAACGAGAAGATCGACACGGCCCTGAAGGCCAACGCCGACGCCGTGGCAGCCGCGGCGGCAGCACTGGAAAATTGTGGAAACTGCTTTATCACCTACGGGACCTATATGGGAAACAATCAGCTTTCCAAAACGCTGACCTTTTCCAAACCGCCGGTGCTTGTCATCATCCGGGAGCTGACCAATTCTTCCTCACCGTACCACATGATCCTGATTCGGGGATGCACCAACGCCAATGGCTACGGAAGCAGCTCTTCCGCAGCGGTGGGCGTGGCCTGGAACGGCAACAGTGTGAATTGGCAGCACAGCGGAGATGAACGGGCCGAATTCAACAAAACCGACCATGCCTATTACTATGCCGCTCTTCTGATGGCCGAATAAGTAAACACCCCGCACCGAAAGGTGCGGGGTGTTCCTATCTCAACTCAAATGAGCTTTGATAACTTGCTTAAAGTATCCTTACTTGAGCGTAACGACCAGCTCAACATCCTTGTCCAGGCCGGAGAAGGTGAAGTCAAACGTAGCGCTCTTGTTGTCCTTAGCCTGCTCAAAGTTAGAGACAGTACCAGTAGCGCCCTTCACGTCGGCACCAGTGTAAGTGCTGGCAAAAGCGCTGCCGTCAGCGTTCTTCACGGTCACGGTGATAACGCCATTCTTTGCAACCAGCTTCACGTTGCTGGTTGCAACAGTGGAATCGTTGCTGTACTTCACAGACACAGCATAAACCTGAGTGGTCACAACCGTGACACCCTCGAAGGACATGCCATCATAGGTGAAGCTCCACTTACTGCCGCTCTTGGTGATGTCCTTGCAGCCCTTGTCAGCCAGAATGGCCTTGATGTCGCTGGTGGTCAGATCCTTCTTGCCGGCCTCGACATAGTAGGTGATAGTGGTCTCGGGAGTGTCGATATCAACGCTCTTGACCTCAACATCCTTGCTCAGGTCGGGCTTGCCGGGGTTAGCGTCGTTGCCGTCCTGCTCGTAGACGATCAGGGTCTTGACCATGTAGTCCTTGACCACAGCGTAGACAACATCGTTGTCGTCCTTGGCGATAGCACTGTAAGAGGAGACAGAGATCTCGTCATCGGTGTTGACATAGAAGATCTTGGCGTCCTTATCCACAGTGACGGTGTACTTGTACTCGCCATCCTTCTGCAGACCCAGCTTGACAGTGTACTCCTTGGAGACCTTGTCGATACCGGAGACAGTGCCGTTCACAGCGCTCTCGTTCTCAACATCCTGGTTCTTGTCATAGTCCTCATAGGTCTTGACAGAGGTGATGATGCCCTT
>ERZ827104.3472-NODE-3472-length-11010-cov-14.428571_pt1 | contig 11010 bp, 8 predicted proteins | sample MGYA00519781_ERZ827104 | MGnify/ENA primary metagenome ERZ827104 (study PRJEB31778, sample SAMEA3449257) | human gut metagenome | biome: human gut; feature: human-associated habitat; material: faeces | place: United Kingdom | collected 2010/2012 ... | reverse complement strand
AATATGGATATATGGGAGACACTCGATAACTATGATGATTTTATGCCATATGGCAGCAGTTCCTTTATTGTGACGGATCAGGGAGTGACGGAATTTTCTGTTTCTTACCCGGTTGATATTGTAAATGAGTCAAAAAACGTAGAACTCTTGTCAATGGACACTATAAAAGAGATCATCAAGGATGACATGACAAAGAATTCAGAGCAGTATGATTTTACACAAAATCACACTTACAACAATCTAAAGCTCGGATATATCCGTTTGAAGGATGCATCTGACAAGGATAAATGTACTTATGTTCCGGCATGGTGTCTGTCAAAACAGGACAAGGGCTACGACAGATATCCGGTGTATGTGAATGCGATAGACGGCACGATCATAAGGAGTGATGATCTAATATAAGATACTGTTATTGGCTGCAATAAAGTTTATACATGGAGTTACATTTTTAGATAATAGATCAGGTTCATATTTATTTGGAAAAGATGTGGAAAATATATGATTAATAAAAAGAAAAAATATGTAGGGCGTTTGACACTTGCCGCTGCAATTACCTCTATTTTATTTTCAGGATGTGGGGCGGCACAAAAGGAGCTTGCACAGACGGACAGAGCTTCCTACGAGAAAATATCATACCAGACAGTTACGGTACAGAGCGGTTCACTCACACCGCAGACTACCATCAGTCTGAGCGCGCAGGGCTATACCAGGTTTTCCTATGGTGCGACAAACACGGAGCTTACGCTCGAAAAGGTAAATGTGGCAGTGGGTGATCATGTGAAAAAGGGTGATATACTGGTGGCTTTTAAATCCGGGGAGATACAGAAAAAGATTGAGGACTACAGCGGGCAGATCAGTCAGAATAAGCTTTTAGCAGAGCACTACAGGGCTATTATGAAAATCGATGATACTCAGGATTATTCAAGCGATATTGCCCAGCTTGATAAGGATACAGAGGTTGCGCAGCTTTATCTTGATGAGGCTAAGGAAAAACTGTCGAGATATCAGATCACGGCATCCGAGGATGGCACGATCACAGCAATGAACAATTCGCTTTTGGCGGGAGTTTTTGAACCGGGCAGCAATCTTATAACAGAAATCAGCGGAAACGGCAATTACGAAGCTGACAGACCGGAAGGTTATGACTTTAATGTAGGTGATGTATACACGGCAACAGCATCTGATATAGAGTTTGAACTTAAGGTAAAAGAGGTGGACGATAAAAAACTTGTTTTTGAACCGGTATCGGACATGTCGGCAGTATCGGATGCACAGATTTTTTCAATGGAAGTGACGCGCCCCGCTATAGAAAATGCTGTGTATGTGCAAAAGGACGCAGTACATGAGAAGGATGGCAGGTATTTTGTATACACACTGGATGAGAATGGATACAGACAGGCGGTATGGATAAGTGTCGCAGATCAGGTGGGAGACTACCGGATCATCACAGAAGGACTTAAAAGCGGGGATGAGGTGGTTTTGCAGTGAAGAACAGAAACCTTTTATCAATAAAAAAACTGACAGTACTGGGGATATGTGTATCGTTTGTGGCAGGCGGCTGTGGAAAAATGACAGAAAGCAGCATACCAAAGCTTGAAGAACCTGTAGCGTTAAATGAAGCCTATAGACCTGTGGAATACGGTACGATCGGCTCCCTGCAGGTGCTGATGGCTACCGCAGTTTCGAGGGATTACTGCAATTACTACAGTGCCAATGTAAATATTTCACAGATATATGTGGAGCCGGGAGATACAGTAAATGTAGGGGATGTGCTTGCAGTCTGTGATGTGGATGAGGCAAAAAAACAGTTGCAGCAATGTAAGGATGCGCTGGCGCATGAGAATGAGACATATGAGATATCCGCTCAGATCTCGGATACGCAGATCAAATTATGGGAGAGTCAGGCTGCGGATACGGACGAACTTTCAACAGAACAGATTGAGAAAAAAGAGAGCACAGAAGATGATTACAATACGCAGATTGCCACAGAACAGGAAAATCAGCGGTACGATAAGCAGCTTCACGAATACCGAGTGCAAAAGATCAATGAGCAGATGGCTTTATATCAGCAGATTGTTGATGATGGAACGCTTAAGGCAGCCCACAGCGGTCTTGTCACTTACACTAAGAAGCTGACAGATGGAAGGTCTGCTGCGGCATACGAGAATATAGTCATTGTCTCAGATACGGATGACCTTGTGCTGGATATAAAGGGCACAGCCATAAATGAGTACAAATACAGCGATTATGACAAGAAATATGTGATAGTCGATGGCGAAAAATATGATGTCACCGAGTCTCAATATACATCAGAGGTTTTGGTACTTTCAAAGATAAACAACCGATATCCGGATGTGTGCGTGGAAAGCAGGGAAAAGCCGTTTCTTACGGCAGGACAGATGTATCCGGTATATTTTGAAAAGACAAAAGCAAATCAGGCACTTGTCGTGGGAAAAGATTCCATCTATAAGGATGGCGATATCAGATATGTCTATGTGAAAAATGATGAGGGCGGCCGCGAGAAACGCATCATAACAACAGGTGAGTCTGATGAAAACTATACACAGGTCACAGAGGGCTTAAAAGAGGGGGAGCTGGTTTACTATAATTCTACAGATCAGGTTCCGACAAAGTACAGCAAATATACGGTAACAAGGTCTGACTTTGATATAGCAAACTACGGTGTGCGCTACAGCAGATCTGACGCAGGGACGATAACCGAAACCTGTGATTATGAAGGGCAGATCGTATCGGTCAATGTGAAGCAGGACGATACGGTAGAAAAGGGCATGCTGCTTTACGTGGTGGATACCGGAGAGGGCAAAGCTGCTATAACAGAGGCGAAAAATGCGATCGACTCGGAGAATGAATCCTATGCGCAGAAGATTGCTGATTACGATAAACAGATAAAAGATTTATCTGAAGGTGGTAGCAGCGCAGAAGAAAATAACCGGCAGGATGAAAAGCCGGATACAGCATATGATGAGCAGCAGTTGAAACTGAATTTACAATTATTGAATCTGCAGAAAAAACTTGCCTGTGCAGACCACATCTATCAGCTTTCCAGGCTACAGTCAGCATATGACAGCATAAGCGCAGGAAATGACGGCAAAGGAAATATTTCAGTATATGCCAAAAATGACGGAAAAGTTTCAAAGGTGAGTGTCAAGGCAGGAGATAATGTGGAGGAAGGCTCAGATATCCTGCAGATAACCGGAAATTCCACGGACGTACTGCTGGTTCAGGTAAAGGATAGCAATAGCTATAAAGTATATAAGGACAATATAGCAGATGTGGGAGAGCGCGTATCACTTGAGCTGGACGGTACAACGATCTACGGAAGCTGTATCGGTTTTGCCGGTTACGGTAGTGTTGCTCAAAAGGGATATATAAATCAGGATGATAAAGGTGTGCATATTACCGGAATCACAGATTCGGGATATGGAAATGCAGCATTTTATATAAAACTTGACAATGGAATACCAGATGATCTGACCAGGGCATCCGCTGTAAAGTTTTCTTATGTTTCTTTTAAAAAGGTGGTAGTGGTGCCGACTTCGATCATACACAAGCAGGTCAATCCTATGGACAAAGATGATATATCATACTATGTGTGGAAAATTGATGGGGACAGCGTGGTAAAGCAGCCGGTAATATTGAGCGATTATACATCAGGCAGCAATACACTTGTGCTTTACGGTATTGATGAGGGCGATGAAATATGTTTGGCTTCGTAATTAATAAATTAAAAAACAGAAAATGGTTAAATTTGTGTCTGCTTATGGGAGTGGCTTTGTTTATAGCACTTTTTGTGTGCCACCCTATGTTTGAAAAGGGCGCGGGCAATCAGATACTCGACAGACTTTTTACGGATCATGCCACACAGCAGAATGAGTTTCCTGCACAGATGAGCCGCGAGGGAACATATGCGGTGGCAGATTATCCTGATTCGCAGTCAGTGCTTGATAAGCTGTCAGGATACGAAAAGAAGTGGACTGAATATGTGGATATAAACAAGGTTTCCTCACAGCAGCTTATCACACTCTCAGGAGGACGCGCAGATACAGAGTTTGGAGGACTTAACCATTATTTTACAATAGGATATCTGCCGGGACTTTCGGAGTACGCGGATGTTGTAAAATCTCAGACTGACACAGCCACATTCGAATGCAGTATAAGCGAAAAGACAATGGATCACTACGGACTTGTAGCAGGTGAAAAAATCTATTTACATGTACCTGATGGCAGTGGGAAAAAGGAAATTTCTTTCGTCATATCACAGATCTGCCGTGAAAAAGATATAAACGATCCATATTGGGCCAAGACGCTTTCGGATATGGGCGATGTGATATTTGTTTCGCGGGATGTTTTTGACGAAATGATGCAGTATTACAGCGAGGACAATATCAGCTACAGTGATTTTCTCATGCTGGATTACAGGCAGATCAACACGGAAAATGCCTCACTTTATGACGGTTATATGGAGCAGTTTAAGGATGCTGACAAGCTCTACAATGACAACATCCGTGATACGCTGGAGCGCTTTTTTACACAGCAGAAGACGATAAAGCTGATGCTTTGGGCGTTGGAGCTGCCGTGTCTTGTGCTTTTGATTTTATTTATAAGAATGATATCTGCACAGATACTTTCGCTCGAGGAAAATGACATACTTGTTTTAAGAAGCCGCGGTGCGACAAAATTACAGGTATTTATTTTGTACCTACAGCAGTCGGGAATAATAGCGTTTGCGGGCTGTGTACTTGGAATAGTACTCGGATATATAATGTGCCGGGCTGCCGCATCTACAGACGGATTTTTAAGATTTACGGCAAAGGATATAGGCACTTACAAATTTGTATGGCAGATGCTTGTCTATGCGGTGGCAGCGGCAGTTATCATGGTGCTGTTTATCACAGTTCCGGTGTGGAAAAAATCAAAGGATGCCATATCAGAGCGCAGCAGGGAACGAATATCAAAGAAAAAGCCACTTTGGGAGAAATGCTTTATAGACGTTATACTTTTGGCTCTGTCAGCATATCTGCTTTACAATTACAACAAGCAGAAGAGTACGCTTGCGATATCTGTTCTTGAGAACAGGAGCATAGATCCTGTCATGATACTGGACAATTCGCTTTTTATATTTGCAGCGGCACTTTTGTGCGTAAGACTTACCGGACTTATTATTCTGCTTGTGGACAGGCTCTTTAAAAAGCGTTTTTCCCCGGCAATGTATGCATCATTTTTACAGCTGAAACGAACCAGATACAATCAGGGATTTCTGGCAGTATTTCTTATCATGACAGTGGCTGGCGGTATTTTTGACGCGAATATGGCGCGCACCATGAACAGCAATATGGAAAAACGGATCGTCTACAATGTGGGTTGTGATGCGATATACAACGAAGATTTCAGACTCAGGATACAGAAGAATAAAGATGGCTCTGTAAGCTGGATGTATGACGAGCCTGATTTCGGTAAATACGAGTCGCTCAAAAATGAGGGCATCTGTGACGGGGTCACGCGTGTGCTTGAGGACGAGCGGGTAGACATTTCCGCAGGCAGTGGTTCGATTTCGGATGCATATCTTATGGCGATAAACACAAAAGAATTCGGTGAGACTGCGAAATTGCAGAGTGACCAAAATGATGATATTAATGACGCGCACTGGTTCAATTACCTGAATGAGCTGGCAAAAGAGCCGGACGGAGTCATCATTTCCTCAAATCTGGCAAAAGATATGGGACTTAAAGTTGGTGACAGCTTAAATTACTCAAGGTATGTACCGGAGGCTGTCGATGATGATCAGATCTACGCATCCGAGAATGCAAAGGTATGTGCCATAGTAAAAGGTTTTCCGGGCTACGAGCGTTACACCTATGAGACAGATGCAGAAGGAAATGTGACCGAGCAGGAGAAATACCTGATCGTTGCAAATTATGCTACGGTTGTGGAAAAGTTCGGCATGACACCGTACAGTGTGTGGATGAACCTGTCAAAAGGAAAAACGGTGGATGATATATACAAAAATTTAACATCCGCGCAGCAGCTTATAGACGAGAATAAAAACTCAGCCACAGTGCAGATCACAAACGGTATGTTTACATTAAGTTTTATACTTTCACTGATAGTGTGCTCAGTAGGATTTTTGCTGTATTGGGTTATGACACTAAAACAGAGGGAGCTGCAGTTTGGTATATACCGCGCAATGGGAATGAGAATGAGAGAGGTAAAAGCAATGCTTTTAAACGAGCAGATATTTTTATCATTTCTGCCGCTTCTTGCGGGAGCAGGCATAGGTATAACTGCAACAGCGATGTTTGTAAGGCTCATATCGATCATATATCTGCCGCAGAAACACAATATCGGAGTAAATGTATATATTTATCAATCTGATATGCTGGAGCTTGCAGGAGTACTTTTCGTGGCTGTAGCCGTATGCTATGTGGTTATCAGCAGACTGCTTAAGAGTATGAAGATAGCACAGGCACTAAGGCTTGGAGAAGATAGTTAGCATGTAAAAAAAGAGGTCGTGACATATGGAAAATGCGATAATTGCTCAAAATATAAAAAGATATTTCAAGGCGGGAGATGGTACAACAGTCCACGCACTTGACGGAGTATCCATGGAGATAAAAAAAGGAACACTTGCCATCTTAAAAGGGCGTTCCGGCTCTGGAAAGACCACACTTCTTAATATCCTTAGTGCGCTTGATATGTCGACAGAGGGAAGTGTGCAGTTTCTGGATAAAAACCTCGAGCAGATGACCGAGAAAGACCGGGAAATACTAAGGCGGTATGAGATGGGATTTGTATTCCAGTCTATAGCACTAATTCCCACGATGACGGCATATGAGAATGTGGAATTTGCCCTTAGACTTGCGAAAAATAAACGTCAGATACAAAAGAATTTGACTGATATGGATAATGACATTGGAGATGCAAAAACCGAAGTGATAAATGAGAATACGCATGACAGAGTATCAGAGCTGCTGGAGCGTGTCGGACTCTCAAAACGCATGGATCATATGCCGGATCAGTTATCGGGAGGTGAGCAGCAGAGAGTTGCGATAGCGCGCGCTGTGGTTCATTGCCCGAAGGTGGTCTTTGCGGATGAGCCGACAGGAGCACTTGATACCGCTGCTGGATTTGAAGTCATGCGATTGTTCCGTGAGTTGATAGACGATGAGGACATCACAATAGTTATGACCACGCATGATCCGAACCTGATGGAGCTGGGAGATGAAGTGTTTGAGCTTAGTGACGGCATAGTAATTTAAATTAAAAGGGGGAAAAGTAGATGATAAACTGCGATGGACTGGTAAAAATATATGAGACCGACGATAAAAAGGTGATGGCACTGGAGGGGCTTGACCTGACGGTGGAAACAGGGGAGATGCTTGCGATAATAGGAAAATCCGGCAGCGGAAAATCCACCCTTTTAAATATGATAGGAGGACTGGAAACACCAACGGCGGGAGTGCTCACTATTGACGGAAAAGACATTTCCACATATTCAGAAGCTGAAATGGTAAGATACCGCAGGGACAAAGTAGGTTTTGTGTGGCAGAAAAGTGCCAAAAATCTGTTCCCATACCTGACTGTGCTGCAGAATGTCGAGGCCGTGATGATGTTTGAAAATTCAGGTAATACCGATAATTTAAAACACAGAGAAATTATAAAAAAACGCAAGGATAATAATAAAAGCTATGCCCTTAAACTGTTAAATGCAGTGGGATTACAGGAGCATAAGGATAAGCTTCCGGCTCAGCTATCGGGAGGAGAGCAGCAGCGCGCAGCGATAGCGGTGGCACTGGCAAATAAGCCGGACATACTGCTTGCGGATGAGCCGACCGGAGCCGTGGATACAAGGACTGCTGATACAATCTATGAGCTGTTTCATAAGCTGAACAAAGAGCTTGGTATAACCATCATCATAGTCACACACGATATGGCACTTGCAGGCCGTGTAGACCGCACAGTGCTTATATCTGACGGAAAGGTAAGTACGGAGAAATTGAAGAAACACCCTGCAATGGAATATACGGTATTGGATAAGGCACACAGGATAAAACTCACTGATGAGATGCTTGAGGCAGCAGGGATAGAGTCTAATAAGGTCAGGGTTGATGTGCAGGATGGAAGGCTTGTGATATCGCGGATTTAAGACATATTAAACGTTTAGTGTTATAGAGACACAAAATATATCATTTTCGTTTTTAACAGAGATAAAACCACTATTTCTATTTACACATTCTTTGACATTTTCAAGCCCATATCCGTGGATATCTCCGGCTTTTTTAACCGAAACCTGTGGAATAGGATTGGATATTTCATAAAGCAGCACATGATTTTTCTGGCGCAGCGTACATGAGATGGATGGTTTGTGACCTGCCGGAAAAGCATCGCAGGCTTCTATTGCGTTATCCATAGTGTTTCCAATGATTATGTATAGGTCAACAGGCGAAATGTTAAGGTCAGTGTCCAGCCATAGATTAAAGTTTATGGAGATTCCCAGACTGCCTGCTTTATTAGAGCCATAGTTTAGGATACCGTCAACAATGGAATTACCGGTATCAATCATTTGGTCAAGGCTTGAAAACTTTTTCTTTAAGGCAGAGAGCTGGCTTTCGGCTTGAGGTCGTGTTTTCGTAGAAACCAGATTTTCCATTGCCAGCATGTATTTTTTTATATCATGCCAAAGTGCGCGGGATTCGTCCTGACGAGCAATGATATCCTGATAGTAAAGCTCCTGTTTGGCAAGCTGCTCCTGTATACAGAGCTGATTTTTCTGTAATTCATAAGATTTCTTTACTATTTCCGTATATCCACAAACCACTATATTGATAACAAGCATACATATGGTGGTCATCACAAAGGTGGAGTATTTACCATTGTCAATAAAGGTAGTGTACTGGGCAAACAGAATAAATATGCTTGACAGATTGCAGAGCATGAGTGGTATGGCATGCAGTAGAGCCTTTGAATCAAATCGGGCATTGGTAAATAAAATAATTATGACCAGCAAAAACAGATGAATAATCTTGCTTGTGGTATTGTAGATAAGCCGTCCTTCACTTATTCCTAAAAGTTCATTTATTGAAATTCCAAGTCTGGAAAGTACAAACGCACCAATAACATCGGAAAACATCGACGTGACAAAAAATAATATAATAGTATAGGTGATTTGGAATATTTTGCATTTGAAGCGGAAAGTATAGCATAAAAACAAAAATAAGCTGATAATGGCAAGCCGTATAAACATAGGTGTATATAGGGTTGATAGCATTATGACCGCAAAGAGTGATATGCAAAATAGGATAATATATCTGCGGGAAGGGTATACAGGTCTAACCTCTTTATGAAAGAAGTAGAAAATAAGCAGGCATTCTATAATAATGGTATATATTTCAATTGGAAAATTCATTTGATGGTACCTCGTATCAAATTGTTAAAGCGCTCTTGGAAAATGGTCTGTTTTTTCCGCGAAAGTGGAATTTTGCAGCCGTCAGTCATAGTGACAGCAAGTGGTGTAAAGCTGTCCACATAATTCAAATTGATGCAATAACTTCTGTGAATCTGTACAAATGAAGGATATGAAAAAAATGAAATCATATTTTCCATTGAATCCTTTATCTCCAATGTGGATGTATTTGCAAAATGAAAAATAATGTGCCGGTTCAGGCTCTCAAAATATATGACATCGTTTATAGAAATCATTTTCTGAGTTGAACCACACATTATCGCTGCCTTTTGCGGAAGAATCTCGTCAAGAGCCTCCCTGACAACACTTTGAAACATTGTAATCGTTATCGGTTTGCATAGAAATCGAAAAGCAATTCCATATCCTCGGACTGCATACTGCAGTGCGTTTGTCGTAAAAACTATTACGGGACGAGGAGAATATCCTGCTAAAATAGAGCCAACTTCAAAACCATTTGGCTTATCCATTTCTATATCAAGAAAAATTAAATCATAAAATTGGGATTTAAAAGCCTCAAGCAGGGCAGAGGCAGACAGGAAAGTAGAAATATTGTATGGTAATTTGCATGATTTGCAGTAATTGTAAAGTATATCAATATCTTGTTGTTCATCATCACAAATAGCAATATTCATAAAAATAATCCCCTTATCAAAACAATTAAGCTATGAAGATTATAGATTATAAATTTTGAATTTACAAGATTAATTTAGGTTTTTTAAATCATCCATCAGATTGAGAACAATATGTTTTTTGTCAATTGATAATTGTTTGGCATAGAGAGCTATCTGATTATCCAATTGCTGACTTTCAGAAGTATGTGTATCGGTGCCCCAAAACAATTCATTTGCGTCTATTTTGAGAGTGTTGATTATTTTTGATAAAACAGAAAGTGAAATTTTGCTTTCACCACGTTCGATTTGACCAATAAATCCGCAGGAGCAGTCTGCATATTCACTTAATTGTTCTTGTGTTAGATTATTTTTCAAACGGTAGAAACGTATGATTTTTCCTATATGCTTTATGAATTCTGTATCCTGCATGATTTACCTGCCTTCATATTTAAACTATAGATATTGTAGGTAAAAAAATTAATATTTTGAATATAGTATTACTACCATTTTACAATAGTAATACTACTATATATGCAAAAGGTGTGTATATTTATGTCGTTAGTGCATGAGCTATTGTATATACAGTGATGTTGAGTAGAATTGAGAGTGTAAAGAATAAAAACAAAGGAGCAAAGAATTATGGTTAAAAAAGGTATAGTAAAATTTTCAAAAATCGTTGCAACATTTACAATGGTACTTGCTGTTGTCTCTGTGAATGCAACATGTTTCTTTTTTTCACATCAGCCAGATATCCCAGACTCATTGAAAAAAAGAAATGATTAAGAAAGCAAGTACACTAATTGTTGAGTTTTGGATTAAAAATGCAATAATCAAGACTGATGATAAGGAATCATACTGCTATGGTATGGAATTGATTTTGTCAACATTAATAAATGTTGCTTTTATGGTTATATTATC
>ERZ827104.3467-NODE-3467-length-11017-cov-3.200328_pt1 | contig 11017 bp, 9 predicted proteins | sample MGYA00519781_ERZ827104 | MGnify/ENA primary metagenome ERZ827104 (study PRJEB31778, sample SAMEA3449257) | human gut metagenome | biome: human gut; feature: human-associated habitat; material: faeces | place: United Kingdom | collected 2010/2012 ... | reverse complement strand
AGAGGCAGGATTGACTGGGGAGCACGGTCTCTGGCCGTTTTTGCAAATCCTCCCCCAGAATCTCCCTCTACGATGTAGATCTCGCAGTTCTCCGGATTCTTATCCGAACAGTCTGCAAGCTTTCCAGGAAGTGCCATATTATCCAGTGCTGATTTTCTACGTGTCAGGTCTCTTGCCTTTCTTGCAGCCTCTCTCGCGCGCTGGGACATCACAGATTTCTCTACGATGATCTTACCAACGGCCGGATTCTGCTCAAGGAAGATCTCAAGCTGCTTGCTGACTACATTGTCAACCGCACCTCTTGCCTCGCTGTTACCAAGTTTCTGCTTGGTCTGGCCTTCAAACTGTGGATCCTCGATCTTGACGCTGATGATCGCGGTCAGGCCCTCACGGATATCTTCACCGCTTAAGTTCGGCTCATTTTCACGCAGAAGCTTATTCTTTCTTGCATAATCATTAAATGTCTTTGTGATCGCATTACGGAATCCGACAACGTGTGTTCCACCTTCCGGAGTCGTAATGTTATTGACAAATCCATACGTATTGTCACTGTAAGAATCGTTGTGCTGCATAGCCACTTCGACAGACACATTATTTACCATACCTTCACAGTAAATGATCTGCTCATAAAGCGGTGTCGCACTGCGGTTCAGGTAAGTAACGAATTCTTTGATTCCGCCTTCGTAGTGGAATGTTCTTTCTTTCGGCTCTTCCTCACGGTCGTCCTTCAATACGATTTTCAGTCCTTTTGTCAGGAATGCCATCTCGCGGAATCTCTGTTTCAGAACATTAAAATCAAAGATCGTTGTCTCAAAAATGGTATCATCCGGCAGGAATGTTACTTTTGTACCGGTCTTTCCTTCTTCACAGTCACCGATCACGGTCAGTTTCTCCTTAACTTTTCCGCGCTCGTAACGCTGCTGGTATACTTTACCCTCGTGGTAGATCTCAACTTCCAGCCAGTTGGAAAGCGCATTTACAACAGACGCTCCAACACCGTGAAGTCCACCGGATACCTTGTATCCTCCACCACCGAATTTACCTCCTGCATGCAGCACGGTAAATACAACTTCTACCGCAGGAAGTCCTGCTTTGTGGTTGATACCAACCGGAATTCCACGTCCATTATCGATAACGGTCACCGAATTGTCTTTATTGATTGTTACATAAATCGTATCACAGAAGCCCGCCAAAGCTTCGTCTACGGCATTATCGACGATCTCGTATACAAGATGATGCAAGCCTCTGGCTGATGTACTTCCAATGTACATACCAGGACGTTTGCGGACTGCCTCAAGACCTTCCAATATCTGAATTTCATCTGCGCCGTATTCATGCTGTACTTTTTCTGTACCCATTCTCAGTCCTCCTAGTTTTCTTTCGTTACCTGCCCGTTCTGGACATGGAACACTTTGTTTATTGAAAAGCGGTGATTTACAAAATCCTCAACACCCGTACAGGTGATCAAAGTCTGTATATCATGTATGCTGTCTAACAAATAGTTTTGCCTGTGTTTATCAAGTTCAGACAATACATCGTCAAGTAAAAGTATCGGGGTGTCATGTGTTGCCAGTTTGACCAGCTCGATCTCCGACAGTTTCAAAGACAGGGCAGCCGTTCTCTGCTGTCCCTGGGAACCATATTTGCGGATGTCCATATCACCGATCAGAAAGCCGATGTCGTCCCTGTGCGGCCCCACCGTTGTACTCTTCATCCGCAGATCTCTCTCCCGGTACCGGTTCAGTGCCTGTTCAAATGGCAGATCTCCCGTACTTGGCTCGTATATGATCTTCAGGCTTTCTTTACCGCCGGTCAGTCTTTGGTGAATCTTTGCAATGATCCCATTGATCTGTTCGACAAATTCTTTTCTTCTGGCAATCAGCCTTTCCCCATATTGTACCATCTGCAGCTCCCATATTTCCAGTGTATCCGAAAGATCTTTCTTTCCGCCGAAACTGAGCTCTTTCAGCAGATGGTTTCGCTGATTCACGATCCGGTTGTAATTCGACAGATTATTCAGGTACACCTTATCAAGCTGCGAAAGCTCCAGATCTATGAATCTTCTTCTCTCTGCCGGCCCGTTCTTGATAATGTTCAGATCTTCCGGCGAGAAAAATACAAGATTCACAATTCCGAAAAGTTCGCTTGCTTTCCGGATCGGCATCTTATTGATGGCAATCCCTTTCGGACTGTTCTTCTTCAGGTGCATATCGATCTGATAACTGATTCCGTTCTTTTCCACCACGGTTTCGATGTGTGATTCATCCTCGCCGAAACGGATCATATCCCTGTCCTTCGACCCGCGGTGGGACTTGGTCGTTCCGGACAGATACACAGCCTCCAGAATATTCGTCTTCCCCTGGGCATTGTTCCCGTAAAAAATATTCGTAGAACCATCAAACTCCACATTCAGAAGATCATAATTTCTAAAATTCTTTAATTTCAGGGAATTAACCTTCAATTCTGATCTCTTCTCCGTCAAATAATACAACATCTCCGCCGTATAACTTACGTCCGCGGCGTGTATCTGTCTCGCCATTTACCATGACAAGACCTTCCTGGATCACTTCTTTGGCTTCTACTCCGGATTCCACCATTCCTGTAGCTTTCAAAGCCTGTCCAAGCTTGATATATTCATCTCGTAATCTAATTGTCTCCATATGTCTCGCATTCCTCTCCCGGGATTCTCCCATATCTTATAAGCATAACTTATAGATAAATTTTATCAGATCAGCCAGGCTATATCTGATCCATCTATCAAAAAGCGTTCTGTTGTATGCATTTTGTTGTATTTTTATGCACATTTTTTCTGTTTTTCAGTTGTTTTTCATTATACTTATCGCTAAATCTTTTTGCAAGTATTCCTGCGTTTTTGTTTTATCTTTTAATCTTCTTCCAGATATTCCATTCCCGTTTATGCTGCAGCATTAAAGTTAACAGGAAGGATCAGGTAGATATAGCTTTCTCCATCATCTTTGATGAAGCAAGGTGCTTTCGCATTCATCAGATAAATTGTTACTTCTTCGTCGTCGATAACACGAAGTGCATCGATCAGGAATTTCGGATTGAATCCGATCAGCAGATCTTTTCCCTCTTTTGTGATCATAATCTCTTCATTCATGGATCCGATCTGGGATTTGATCTTTAATTCCATAAGTTCGTCACTGATATTGATGATGATTGGTTTCTTGTCTCCTTCTTTTACCAGAAGTGTTGCTCGGTCGATACAGTTGAGCAGCTCTTTTTTATTAATTCTGACTTTTGTCTCATAATCATTTGACAACATCTGATCGATTCTGAAATATTCGCCTTCGATCAGACGTGATACAACGATCGTGTTATCAAATTCGAACACAATATGATTCTTTGTATATGAAATCGATACCACATTTTCAGCCTCACCCGAAAGGATCTTACTGATCTCGATCAGTGTCTTTCCAGGTACAACAAGCTTTCTGTCAGCTACGCTTTTTTTCAATGGCACTTTTCGAATGGAAATTCTGTGTCCGTCCAGCGAAACAACTTTCAGAATATTATCACTGATGTCGAACAATTCTCCAGTCATAAGTTTATTACTTTCACTGTCAGAAATAGAGAAAATTGTCTGACGGATGACTTCTTTCAATGTGAATTGAGAGACTTCTATAGAATCTTCTTTCTCAATAATTGGTAAGTAAGCAAATTCATCGCCAGGTTTACCGGCAATATCAAATTTTGCTTTTTCACATGTGATGACTGTCTGAAGATTATCTAAAGTTTCGATCGTTACTTCATTATCCGGAAGTTTTCTAACGATCTCTGAAAAAATCTTTGCATCGATAGCGATCATTCCGCGATCAATAATGTCTCCGGAAATTTCTGTCTGGATACCAAGTTCCATATCATTCGCTGTTAATTTGATAATATCTGTTGTTGCATCAATAAGAATACATTCAAGGATTGGCATTGTTGTTTTAGAAGGAACTGCTTTGGAAACAATACTGACACCTTTGACTAGATTGGATTTACTGCAGGTAATTTTCATATGTGTATAACTCCTTTCGCACGTGTGTGATAGATAAATAAATAAAATAGTTTCCGCCTCAGCCGTATTAGGGGATGTGGAAAAGAGGAAAAGTGCCTCTAGCCCAGTGTTTGCAAGGAATTTTGGCTTTGAAAACTTTGTGGAATTCGACTGGATTTTATGTGGAACGACTGTTGAAAACTTTTTCGTTTCTAAAGACAGGTGTAAAATTCCTGGGTTTTTCCCAAGGCTGTCCCATAGTTATCCACATGTCAGACGCAGATTTTCCACATAGTTATTCACAGGCCAAAATGGCAAAATAAGGCTAAGCCGGATTGATTTTCTTCTTTATAATATTAATAGTGTTAGAAAGAGTCTCGTCCGCCTTTAATTCGTTCTCGATTTTCTCAATCCCATGCTTGATGGTAGAGTGATCCTTGCCCCCAAGAATGACACCGACTGCTTTTAATGAAGTTTCTGTCATATTTCGGATCAGATACATGGCAATCTGGCGCGGAAATACGATCTCGGCGTTACGTTTATTCCCTTTCAGATCAGGAATAGATACACCAAAATGTTCGGAAACGATGTCCAAAATCAGTTCAGGCGTAACTTCTCTGCGATTATCCGAAGAAATGATATCTTTTAAGGCCTCTGCTGCAAGGGCAATATCGATAGAACCGGTGTTGTTCAGTTTATAAAGAGCAATCAGTTTATTAAGAGACCCTTCAAGTTCTCGGATATTTGTCTTAACGTTCGTTGCGATATATTCGAGTACATCATTCGGAATATTGTATTTTTCCAGATGATCCAGCTCGATCTTCTTCTGTAATATCGCCATACGGGTTTCATAATTAGGTGATGAAATATCAGCAATCAGACCCCACTCAAATCGCGTACGAAGTCTGGCCTCCAAAGTTTCAATATCTTTCGGCGGCTTATCAGACGATATGATGATCTGCTTTCCGGATGTATGCAGATGGTTAAATGTGTGGAAGAATTCTTCCTGTGTACTTTCTTTTCCGATAATGAATTGGATATCATCGATCAAAAGTACGTCATTATTACGGTATTTATCGCGGAATTTCGACATTGCGGACTCGTTTCCGGCGGTTTTTCCGTTTTTGAGAGCTTCGATCAGCTCATTGGTAAATGTCTCGCTGGTTACATAGAGGACTTTTTTCTTTGGATTCTTGTCCAGAATAAAATGTGCAATTGAGTGCATCAAATGAGTCTTTCCAAGTCCAACACCTCCATATAAGAAGAGGGGATTGTATACTTCTCCCGGAGATTCGGCTACAGCAAGGGAAGCTGCATGGGCGAAATTATTGTTACCGCCGACAACGAAAGTATCAAAAGTATACTTCGGATTAAGCCCGGCTTTTTCCGCAGCACTTTTGCTTTTTTTCTTCTGATTTGCTTCAATGGCCATATTCTGAATCTCGTTCAGTCTGTCATCATCTTCCGAAATGAAGACAACGTCATATTCAGTTCCGGTAGTCTCCGCAATGCATACCTTTAATGGAAGCTGATATTTTTTTTCAATATATTCTACACTCGCATTCATATTTACTAATATAAATACGGTATTGTCTACGACATCGTAAACTTTCAATGGTTGGATCCACGTATTGAACGATACATTGGACAACTCATGTTCGACCCTGAGATGTTCGATAATTTCAGGCCATTTTTCCTTTACTGTATTCATCATATTTACTCCTAATCTGTCTGATTCGCGGATTTTCACCTATAAACCCACTCTTCTACATTGTACATCAAAAAGTTGCTTTAGGCAATCTTTTATCGCTATGCTTTGGCAACTGGCAGTTTCTCTTGATGTAGATTTGAAATATGTGGAAAACTCAATCCCAATTATCAACACTTGTAAAATGCGCATGAAATGGGGAAAAAATCTAAAAAAATATATGATTTCCACACGTTATCCACAAAAATCCACAAAGTTTTCCACAAAATGTGGATAAATATATTTTTAAAATTTGAGGAATAGCTTGACGTAGAGCGGTTTTTTTTATATAATCAAGGCTGATATCTTATGAAAATTAGGGGGCAAGCCCCTTGGAATAAAATAAGGAGGTGGATATCCATGAAGATGACATTCCAGCCAAAGAAGAGACAGAGAGCTAAAGTACATGGCTTCAGATCTAGAATGAGCACAGCAGGTGGAAGAAAAGTACTTGCTGCAAGAAGAGCAAAAGGAAGAAAGAAATTATCAGCGTAGGCCGCATATATGTGGCCTTTTCTTCTACTCAGAAAAATTAGGAGAATAAGACAATGAAGTATTCCGAATCACTGAAAAAGAACAAAGATTTCCAATATATATATAGAAAAGGGAAATCTTACGCCAACAAATATCTGGTCATGTATGTACTGGAAAATGGGACAAGTCAGAATCGATTAGGAATATCTGTAAGCAAAAAAGTAGGAAACAGTATAGTACGGCACAGATTAACAAGATTAATCCGAGAAAGCTATAGACTGCAAGAAGAACGATTCAGATGTGGATTAGATATAATTGTTATAGCAAGAATAGGCGCCAAAGGAAAAGATTATAAAGATATTGTCGGCGCAATGCTCCATCTGGGTCATCTTCATAAGATTATAGATGAGGGGTAACGTATTATGAAGAAGATTCTGCTCACTGGTATCAGATTTTATCAGAGATATCTGTCTCCGATAAAGGGCGGTTCCACCTGTAAATTTTATCCGACCTGTTCTCAGTATGCGAAAGAGGCAATTGAGAAATACGGTGCATTAAAAGGAGGACGACTGGCGGTGTGGAGAATTCTGCGTTGTAATCCGTTTACCAGAGGAGGTTACGACCCTGTTCCTTAAAAAGATTACAACTACATATGGAGGAAAAAATTATGGTACCAAGTTTACTGACTGCCGCTAACTGGCCGATTGTCGGACAGCTTTGCTGGATTCTGGGTAAGGTAATGAACTTTATCTATAATTTACTGGACAACTGTCTGCCAAGCGATAATGGACTGGTAGGTCTGTCAATCATTCTGTATACGATTTTTGTGTATACATTATTACTTCCACTTACGATTAAGCAGCAGAGAACATCCAAGATGTCTTCTGTTATGAATCCGGAGATTCAGGCTATACAGAAGAAGTATAAAAATAAGAAAGACCAGGCGTCCATGATGAAACAGCAGGAAGAGATTCAGCAGGTGTACGATAAATATGGTACATCGATGTCAGCAGGATGCCTTCCGTTACTGATTCAGATGCCGCTGTTATTTGCTTTGTACCCGGTTATCTATAATATCCAGAAATATGTTCCGGAGATCAAGACAGCTCCAAAGGCTGTAAATGTATTCCTGACACTTCCGGATCTGACTATCTCACCTATGCAGATGATCAAGAACAGCGGAAACTATGGTTTCCCGGCAATCGTGATCATTATTACTGCGATTTTACTTCCGGTATTATCAGGTTTGACACAGTATGGAAGTATCAAGCTTTCACAGGCTATTTCAGGCCAGCAGCTGGACAAAGATAACCCGATGGCGTCTACAATGAACACGATGAATATCACAATGCCACTGTTTTCGGTATTTATGGTATTCTCACTTCCGACAGGTATCGGTCTGTACTGGATCGTCAGTGCGGTAGTACGTTGTGTTCAGCAGGTATTTATCAATAAGCACTTAAGCAAGATTTCTGTAGAAGAGATTCTGGAGCAGAATAAGGAAAAGGCTGAGGAAAAACGTGTAAAACGTGGCGAGAAGAATGAACGTATCGCAGCAATGGCTCAGATGAATACCAAGAATATGAACAATCAGAACCAGAAGAAGAGACAGAGTACATCGAACCTGAGTGAAAAAGAAAGAGAAGCCAAGGTAGAAAACGCACACAAGAAAGCTGAAAATGCGAAGAAAGGAAGTCTCGCATCAAAAGCAAACATGGTGAAGAAATTTAACGAAAATGATTAGGGGGCGCTGTCATGGAGGATTACATTACTGTATCGGCAAAGACATTGGACGATGCGATCACCGAAGCGTTAGTTCAGTTAGGTGTAACAAGTGATCGCTTAGATTATATTGTTGTTGAAAAAGGAAGCGAAGGTTTCCTTGGAATCGGAAGAAAGCAGGCAGTAATCAAAGCCCGCAGAAAACGAGAAGAAAAACCGGTTGAAGAGACAGTGGAAGAAAGTAAAGTTGAAACACCGGTAAAAGAAGAAGTAAAACCAGAGAAGAAGACAGAGAAGAAGCCGGCAAAAGAGCATTCTCATACAAAGAAAAATGTAAGAGAAGAAAAACCGGAAGTAAAATCTGAGCCAAAGAAAGAAGTAGAACTTGCAAAAGTTGAACCACAGACGATCGAGACATGTGAAAAGTTCATTTACGATGTGATGAATGCAATGGGCATGGATGATGTAAAAGTTACATCTGTTGTAGATGAAGAAGGAGCACTTTCCATCAATATGGAAGGAAGCAACATGGGTATCCTGATCGGAAAACGCGGACAGACACTTGATTCTCTGCAGTATCTTACAAATCGTGTTGCCAACAAGATGCAGGATGGCTATGTAAGAGTGAAACTCGATACAGAGGATTACAGAAGAAGAAGAAAAGAAACACTGGAAAATCTTGCAAAGAACATTGCAAGCAAAGTAAAGAGAACAAGAAAGACAGTTTCTCTTGAGCCAATGAATCCATACGAGAGAAGAATCATTCACTCTGCGCTGCAGTCTGACCCGGCAGTATCCACACACAGTGAAGGTGAAGAGCCGTACAGAAGAGTTGTGGTAACACTGGTAAGAAACAGAAATAATCGATAATTAAGAGACAGGGGTCTTTAAGCGGCCCCTGTCTTTTTTTCACTCAAATGTATATTGGAGGAAATTATGGAACAATTATATAACTCCACGATTGCCGCAATATCTACGGCAATGAGTAATTCGGGAATAGGAATTGTACGAATGAGCGGACCGGAAGCATTTCAGATCGCAGACCGGGTATATAAGGGGAAAAAAGAGAAAAAACTATGTGATCAGAAGTCACATACCATTCATTATGGATATATTGTTGATGGAGAACAGGTAATTGACGAGGTCCTGGTCATGCTGATGCGCGGGCCGCACAGCTATACCGGTGAAGACACGGTAGAGATCAACTGTCACGGCGGTGTCTATGTGGTAAAACGAATTCTCGAAGTCCTGATCAAAAACGGTGCACGCCCGGCAGAGCCGGGAGAGTACACTAAGCGTGCATTCCTGAACGGAAGACTGGATCTTTCGCAGGCAGAAGCAGTTGGTGATCTGATCGCATCGCAGAACGAATATGCATTGCAGAGTTCGGTAAGCCAGTTAAAAGGAAATATCAAAGATAAGATTAGCGAAATGCGCGAAAAGATCCTGTATCATACTGCATTTATCGAGACTGCACTGGACGATCCGGAGCATATCAGTGTTGACGGCTATGGAGAAACACTGAAAAAAGTCGTCGATGAGATCATGGAAGCAATGAAAAGATTGCTAGATAGCTGTGATGATGGTAGGATTATAAAAGAGGGCGTACGCACAGTCATCCTCGGAAAACCGAATGCGGGAAAATCCTCTCTGTTAAATGTACTTCTCGGAGAAGACCGGGCAATCGTTACTGATATTGCCGGTACGACAAGAGATGTACTGGAAGAACACCTGAATCTGAAGGGCATTTCCTTAAATATTATGGATACTGCCGGTATCCGTGATACGGAAGATGTGGTGGAGAAGATCGGTGTTGATCGTGCGAAAGAATATGCGGACAAGGCAGACCTGATCCTGTATGTGATCGATGCATCCAGACCACTGGATGAAAATGATGCAGAGATCCTGCATCTGATCAAAGGCAAACGTGCGATCATCCTGTTAAATAAATCCGATCTGGATATGCAGGTGACAAAAGAACAGGAAGAACTGCCGGAAGAATTTCCGGTGATCGAGATCTCTGCAAAGAATGTACAGGGAATCGAAGAGCTGGAAGATACGTTAAAGGAGATGTTCTTCCAGGGAGAACTGACATTTAATGATGAAATCTATATTACAAATGTGAGACAGAAAACAGCGCTTCAGGATGCATATGCTGCACTGGAACGTGTGAATGACAGCATTGCCGCGGATATGCCGGAGGATTTCTATTCGATCGACCTTATGGATGCGTATGAAGCTCTCGGTAATATCACCGGCGAAACGATAGGAGAAGATTTGGTTAATGAGATATTCAGCAAATTCTGTATGGGAAAATAAAGATAAATATGATGTCGTAGTCATCGGTGCCGGCCACGCAGGTTGTGAGGCAGCACTGGCGACGGCGAGACTGGGCTTTCAGACACTGGTATTTACCGTAAGTGTGGACAGCATTGCGATGATGCCTTGTAATCCGAATATCGGCGGAAGCTCGAAAGGACATCTGGTAAGAGAGCTGGATGCCCTTGGCGGAGAGATGGGAAAGGTCATTGACCGTACATTTATCCAGTCAAAAATGTTAAATAAATCCAAGGGTCCTGCGGTACATTCGCTCCGTGCACAGGCGGATAAAGCAGTGTACAGCAGAACGATGCGCCGCGTACTGGAGGCTCAGGAGAACCTGGAGATCAAACAGGGAGAGGTTGCCAATCTCCTTGTGGAAGATGGAAAGATCACGGGAGTGCAGACATTTTCCGGTGCAACATATCACTGTAAGGCGGTTATCATCTGTAGCGGAACTTACCTGAAAGCACGATGCATTTATGGTGATGTGAGTCAGTATACAGGCCCGAACGGACTGCAGGCGGCCAATCATCTGACTGACTGTCTGAAAGAACTGGGCATTAAAATGTACCGTTTTAAGACAGGAACACCTGCCAGAGTAGACCGGAAAACAGTTGATTTCAGCAAGATGGAAGAACAGTTCGGAGATGAAAGAGTGGTACCATTTTCATTTACCACGAATCCGGACGATGTGCAGATCGACCAGGCATCCTGCTGGCTGACTTATACAAACGAAGAAACACATGAAA